>Ga0265294_10001548_pt1 | contig 30942 bp, 37 predicted proteins | sample MunlanPumphouse3_FD_192504 | JGI IMG/M metagenome (GOLD analysis project Ga0265294, IMG submission 192504) | Groundwater microbial communities from a municipal landfill in Southern Ontario, Canada - Pumphouse #3 | ecosystem: Environmental > Aquatic > Deep subsurface > Groundwater | place...
GTTTGTGTAACCATTTTTTGGCAGGGCGGAGAGCCTGTAATCCGCTGGGGTTTGGTTTGCTGTCCCAGGAACTTGCGGCCGTGCCGTACGGATGTTTTAGCAGGCCCGGTACAGTGGACCGTGGGGATATCGCCACGCACTGCCCCCGCCCCTCGGGGCGGGGGAGGAGGCCGGAGGCCGGGCGGGGTGGGGGTCTAACAGAAAAGTGCGAGTATAGTTAGCCGGAGCCGCAAAGATACACTCTGGAGACAGGGGAGGGGGGATGCTTCCCCCTCCCCGTCAGCCCCACCCCCAATGGCGATAGTCACCGGGAAGCCGTGCACAGGATGTGGACTGGCGACCGGTCGAAGGTTCGGCGTTCCGGCAGGAATGACTGTCTGAAGCGCGATGGTCTGTAAGAACCAGAGCGTGAGCACCGGAGGTGCGAAGGACAGGAGTTCAAGAAACCCTTCGGGTTTCGAGGCGCGAACACAACGAGCGTGAGCACCGGAGTGCGAAGGTGCGCAGTCCCCGCGGTTCACTGTACCAGGACATGCCAGGAAAAAGCAATGTTTGGTGTGCCTGCGTTCTCACCCTACCAGCCTGCGACATTCTTGAACCTGGCTCCTGGATGCCAGCAACACTCCGGCGCGAGATTACTACCTGGCCGGGTGGCTTACGCTCTCTTTCCACATTGCACTCCACCATGCCCCAGGCGGCATGCACATATCCTGGAGTACGCCAAACCATTCTATACGAAAGTCAGGGTGCCGAGAATGCTGGATCGGGAGTTCGAACGGATCGGAAAGAGGCTCTTTATGGAAGGGCTCGTCGGAGCGAATTTCGGGAACATGAGCGTGCGGGGCGAGGGCGGCTTTAACATCACCCGGACCGGCGCGTACCTGGATGCAGGGGACACGCCGGCCTTTGTGCCGGATACGGGCGACGCCCCGCATGAGGCCTCAAGTGAGTACCGGGTTCACCGGGCGGTCTACCGGGAGACATCCCACTCTGCAATCGTCCACGCCCACCCGGTCCACGCCGTCGCCGCCTCGCTCGATACCGGCCTCGTCCTGCCCGTCGACAGCGAAGGGGGGGCGCTCTGCCCCGAGATCCCGGTCGTCACCGGGGACCCGGGAACCGATGAGATCGCAGAGAACGTCGCCGGGGCGCTCCGCGACGGCCACATCGTCATCGTCCGGGGGCACGGGACGTTTGCAGCCGGAAAAACGCTCGACGAGGCGTATATCTACACCTCGATCGCCGAGTACGCCTGCCGAATCCTCTTTCTATCGGGGAGGCTTCGGGGGGTTCTGTAACTGCTCGATCTGACGGGTGGTCTCGCGGTGAAACCCGAGCAGCATGTCGCTGATCACGCCGAACATGAAGATCTGAAAACCCATCGTGATCAGGAGGACCGTGAGGATGGTGAGCGGCAGGTGCTCGATGTTCTTGAGCCACTCAAGGACGACGTAGACGCCGATGACGCCCCCCAGAAGCGATATGAAGAGACCGATGATCCCGAAGTAAAAGATCGGGTTGTTCATCTTCGCGAGCCGGTATATGGTCGAGAAGATCCGCAGGCCGTCCTGGAACGGGTTTAGTTTGGTGACAGTGCCGGGCCTCGCCAGATACCGGACCGGGACGACCGTGACCCGTTGCCCGTTCCTGACCGCCTCGACCGCCATCTCCGTCTCGATCTCAAACCCCGCCTCCTTGAGGGACATCTGCCGGATCGAGTGAAGGGTGAAAGCACGGTAGCCAGAGAGGATATCGCTGAGGTCTTTTCCATGCGCTATCCGAAACATCACGTTGAGGAGCTGGTTGCCGAGGAGGTTTAACCGCGTGAACGCTCCCGCCCCGGGATTGACGAGGCGGTCGCCGATGACGTGATCGAATCCCCGGCCGAGGGGTTCGAGCATCTTCTCCGCGTCGTCCGGCGAGTAGGTCCCGTCGCCGTCGAGCATGAGCACGTAGGGCTTATCGATGACCTCTACCGCCTCGATGATGGCGTTGCCTTTTCCCTTTCCTGCCTGTGTCCGGACAACCGCTCCCGCGGCCCGCGCGATATCGGGCGTGTTATCGGTGCTGTTTCCGTCCATGACAAGGACGTGCTCAAAGCCGCGCTGCCGGAACCCCTCGACCAGCTCGCCGATCGTCGGGGCCTCGTTTAGCGTGGGGATGAAGATACAGACCTCATCTCGCTCGACGTTCATTGGTGTACTATATCCGATTGAGCAACATAAGGACTTCGCATGCACGTAGCCAAATCGGGGCTCCGGGCTCTCGGTATCGCCGAGAGTTATTCGGGGCGGGAGCAGTCCACCCTTGCTGGCGTCGTCATGCGAAAGGACCTCCAGATCGACGGAGTGGCCTTCGCCCGGGTGACCGTCGGCGGGTCGGACGCCACCGATGCAATCATCCGGATCTTCACCCGTCTTGCCCGCCGGGACATCAACCTCGTGATGATCAGCGGGAGCGTTATTGCCTGGTACAACATCATCGACCCGTCGGCGGTGCAGGACGCGATCGGTCTTCCCGTCATCGTCACCACCTACGAAGAGTCGGATGGGCTCGAAGAGGATATCCGCAGCCACTTCCCGGGCGATGCCGGGAGACTCGCGGCATACCGGCGGCTCGGCGACCGGATCCCGGTTCGGCTGCACTCCGGGTATACACTGTTTATCCGTCCCTACGGACTCTCTCTCGATGATGCCGCGAGGCTCTGCAACGACTTTACGCGTGAAGGAAGGGTCCCCGAGCCGGTGCGGGTTGCGCGGCTCATTGCCCGGGGCCTCGTCCGGTCATCCCTGTCAGCCCCTGACGATCAGAACCGCTGACGTCGCATGATCGACGACGTAGGAACTGACGCTCCCGAGGAAGAAGCGGTCGATCCGGCCCCTGCCGTGCGACCCGACCACAGTCAGGTCGGCACCGAGTTCCTGTGCCACCGCGGTGATCTCCGCTCCGGGGTGCCCCCAGCGCTTGTGGACGGTTATCCGGAGGCCGGCGGCGGCCGCCTCCCGTTCCGCATCGGCGAGAAACTCGTTCGCCTCCCGGTCGAGGGCATCAAGGAGCGCCTGCTGGGCGATATCCGGCGGTTCGAGCTCGCTCAAGATCAGCGTGGGGTATGTGCCGGTCTGGACGACGTGCATGGCATGCACGGAGGCATCCATGACGCGGGCGATATCCAGAGCCTCTTCGAGCGCCCGATGGCCGATCTCCGACCCGTCGACCGCTACGAGTATTGATTTGAACATAGTAGTCTCTAGGAGCGTTCCGGTACAAAAACATGGTCTTTGCAGACTGTCCCCTCATACCTTCACTGTCTGCTTCGATACCGCCTTCTCGTCGCGTTTATCTACAATCTCCACCGTGACCTCGATTCCCGGGTAGAGGGTCCCGTCGGAGAGATCCGCTATCATCTCCTCGCCCGGGTTCCAGTAGCGGGTCCGACAGCCCTCGCCCTCAAGGAACCTCACCCCGTAGTGGTGCGACGAGATGAGAAGGTTGCCGTTTAAGGTCTGGACGATGCAGACGATCTGGCCGTTCTTGTAAAAGACTGCTTTCAGGCAATCGTTCTCATATGCCGTACTGCCGTTGTTCTTGAGGGTGACCCTGCTTGCGTAGGTCAGCTTCCCGGTATCTTCGCTCGTGTGCGCAATCCCGGTGACGATGATCGGGGACTGTGGGGGCTCCGTCCACGACCAGGACGGGATCATCGCGAGCACCATCAGCAGGACAAGAGCGGCGAGAATGATGGTTACGGCAACCATCAGGAGTACGCCGTGTGTACTCGAGAGGGCATTCTCGTCCGCTGCAGTCCGCCTTATGCGTGCTTTCGGTGAACCGGAGGGGGGCGGCGCCCTCCGTGCAGCGCCCTGCGGCCGGGCCCTAATATTCCATTCCATACGACTGGGTCAGGTTCCGGTAACGCCCATACGGATCCGTTCTCTGCGCACGCCCCGTATCGTGTTCCACCCGGCTGCATCGGCATGCTCCCGCCAGAACCCTCGAATGAGTCCCCGTCCGCAACGGCGAAGACCTTCGGGTTCGACCTCAATTGACGACCGCTCTCTATACTCCCCTCCGGCATCGGTCGGGATGGACGGCACGGTTGTCTCGATGAACGCGTACCCGGTGTTCCGGTAGCAGTAATCTTCCGGCGTCCCGGCGGCCAGGGCACCTACAGACGAAGAGATCTCTTTGCCCCTGGTGACAATTATGCCGAGGACGGCAAGGATGACGATAACCTTGCCGACAGGATTTCCGAGCGGACGATCGCGGTCGCTGGACATAGTAATGAGAAATTAATTTCATGATGTATTAAAGTTTCTAAAACAATCCTCGAACGTGAAGGATTAATGGGAAATATTATTTTGAAATATTGATGTTCACGTCATTCTGCCGCACTGCCGGCAGTGAATGCAGCCACTCCCGGAGAGCCTGGAGTGTGAGGCGGGTTGTCCATGCAGGGCATGCAGGGACAAACCTTCTTTTTCTTCAGGCCCAGGTGGGATCATGGCAGAAGCAGAACGAACCCAACTACCCGGATACGTACGCCTATCCGGGAGCGGCGAGCTGGAGGAGCGAGCGCGGCGGGCGCACGAGGTGCTCCGCGACTGCGTCGTCTGCCCCCAGGAGTGCCGCGTGAACCGTATCGAGGATGAACTGGGGTTCTGCCGGACCGGCCTCCTGCCACGGGTCTCGAGTTACAGCCCGCATTTCGGCGAAGAAACCCCTCTCGTGGGGAAAAATGGGTCGGGAACGATATTCTTTGCGGGCTGCAATATGCGGTGCGAGTTCTGCCAGAATTACGAGATCAGTCAGTGCGGGGCCGGTTACGCGGTCTCGAACGAAGATCTCGCCGCGATCATGCTTCACCTGCAGGAACGCCGGTGCCACAACATCAACCTTGTCTCTCCCTCACATGTCGTCCCCCAGATCCTCGGTGCGGTCGCCCTCGCCGCCCCCCGGGGCCTCAACGTCCCGCTCGTCTACAACAGCGGAGGCTACGACTCCGTGGAGACCCTGCGGCTCCTTGATGGCGTCATCGACATCTACATGCCGGACGCGAAGTACGGGCGGGACGACGTGGCGCTGGAACTCTCGCACGCCCCCGGCTACACCGCCCGTATGCAGGCCGCCCTGAAAGAGATGCACCGGCAGGTCGGCGACCTGGTGATCAGGGACGGCCTTGCGGTGCGCGGCATGATCATCAGGCACCTGGTGCTCCCCGGAAACCTCGCAAGCAGCGAGATAGTGCTCAAATTCATCGCCGAAGAACTATCGCGGGACTCCTACGTGAACATCATGGCCCAGTACCACCCGGCATGGAAGGCGGCCGAAGGAGGGAGGGGGCCGGTGCTTGCGGCGCTGCAACGCCCGATCACGTCGCGGGAGTACCAATATGCTATTCGTTGCGCCAGGGAGAACAGCCTCTCCCGTGGGTTCCCATGAAAGGCAAGATATCGCCACCAAAAGAATATTCGCTTGAACAGTCCAGAATTGTGTGGTGCAGGTGAAGGAACGGTCAGGACTCCGGTATGCGGCGATGAGCGATACCGGAGGGCGGGACCACAACGAGGACGCTTTCTTTACCGGCCGGGTGGACGGGCATCATGTATTTGCCGTCGCGGACGGGCTCGGAGGGCATGCCCGCGGAGAGGTTGCGAGCAGGATGGCGGTCGAGATCCTCGCAGAGGTCGCAGGCGAGGATCTGCCGAAAACCGAACCACCCAGAGTGCTCGAACGCGCGTTCGAGCGTGCGAACGCAGCAATATACGCATACAACCGGGAGAACGGCCTGAACGCAGGGACAACGCTCTCTGCGGCGATCGTCGCAGAGTCAGGCAGGTGCTGGATCGGCACGGTGGGCGACAGCAGGACGCATATCATCGCGCCATCGTCCGTCTGGCATACACACGATCAGAGCTATGTCCAGGGCCTGGTGGCATCGGGGGCGATCACCCCTGCCGAGGCGATGGGCCACCCGGGAAAAAACATCCTGATCCAGGCGCTCGGCCTCGCGTCCCGGGTGCAGGTCGACCTCGATGAGCGGGATCTTGCCGGGGGGGTCCTGCTGCTCAGTTCGGATGGGCTCCATGACTACGTCCCGGCGAGCACCATCCAGGAGATCGTGCTCGCCGGCGACCCTGAGGCGGCATGCCGGAGGTTGATCGATGCCTCCAGGGATGCGGCAAGCACCGATAATACCACAGTAATCGTTGCGCGAGTTTAGTCTCTGTCCGCTCCTGTATCGCGAAGCGCCTCGAGAATTGCCGCACGGACGCCGTCCGTCGCCTCATCCTTCAGGGCGGCACGCAGCGCCAAAACCGCCGATTCACCCCCGATCATGCCAAGCGATCGGGCGGCACTCCGGCGCACAAACTCGTTCTCATCGCGCTGCATGAGTCCCAGGCGTTCGATCGCCCGGGGATCGCCAAGCAGCCCGAGCCCTTTTGCCGCCATGTAACGGACATGGTCCTTCCCATCGTCGAGGGCACCAGTGAGGGGCACATACGCTGCACCGTCGCCAATCAATCCAAGCGCCTCCGCCGCACGGTAGCGCACCCTCCATTCGCTGTCTCGCAGTAAGGCTATGCAGGCGGGTACGGCTGGTTTTCCGGCCTCTACGAGCCCGTGCATAGCGTCGGCCCGTACCGCCTTATCCGGATCGGAGAGCCGAACGAGCAGGGCCTGTATATTCAAACGATCGTCTCCAGCCTGTGTTGGCGTAGTATGGGTCATCTTTCGTCACATCCGTGAAGCAGTCTTGCATCAAACGTTGAAGCGGCTGTGTAATAAGTCCTTAGGACCGCCGGAATCCATTACAGGCATCGTATCCCGGCGGCCGCCTCTTGTTGTCAGGTCAGAAAACCAGAGGTATATAGGACCAGACTTGCAAAAACAAGAAGACCTGTCCCAAGGATGAGCTTCCCCAGAGTGCCAAATACGGGATCGCTCTCAATCCATTTTTCCAGAGCGTGCATGACACCGGATACCGCATCATGGTATATATATTTTACCACAGGAATAAAAATAAACCATCATATATAATCATTTTTAATAGCGCTAATTGCCGGAGCGTACACTTCTCGAATTATCGACACATACGCGGGGTATTCTGGCGTAATGCGGTCACCGCAGGACTCGCTTCGCTTGAAGAGGAAAAGTAGAAGAAAGTGACGCCCAGGACGGAATTCGAATCCGTGTCGACGGCGTGACAGGCCGTCATGATAGGCCACTACACTACCTGGGCACTCATTGTTCGAGGGGATCCCGCCTCCCGGATTCGAACCGGGGACATCGCGGTAGCCGCGCAGTTCGCCCGAGAGCGAAGACTATACTACAGCCGCGCACTCTACCAGTCTGAGTTAAGGCGGGTCTCTGCTCTAATAATGTTAGAGCGAGTTGTTATTAAATATTTCGCAGAATCCTCCGGGTATTGCACAACTCAGACGTTATTGTTTATATACGACCTCAGATAATGGATAGGTATGAACCCTACAAACGCTGAAGCACCTAGGAACGCTGAAGCGTACTGTCTTCTTCACCGATAGCCGTGCGAAAAAGAACGTCACTGTTTTCGACACCACACTGCGCGACGGTGAACAAACACCGGGTATCTCGTTCACGCTCGAAGAGAAGCTCGGTATTGCAGAACAGCTCTCCGGAATAGGAGTCCACGCCATCGAAGCGGGCTTTCCCGCATCCTCCGATGCCGAACGCGAGATCGTAAAGGCCATTAAAGGTCTCGATCTTTCGACGCAGGTCTGCGGCCTTGCGCGGTCAATCCGGGCCGATGTGGATGCGTGCATCGACTGCGACGTCGATATGGTTCATGTCTTCATCCCGACCTCCGACGTCCAGCGCGAGTACACCATCAAAAAGACCCGCGAGCAGGTCCTCGAGGCCACCGGTGATATCATCGCGTATACTCGCGACCATATCGGCCAGTGCATGTTCTCTGCGATGGACGCCACGAGGACCGACCCGGATTACCTGATAGAGGTATACCGCGTTGCGGTGGATGCCGGAGCGACGATCATCAACGTGCCCGACACCGTCGGCGTGATCACCCCAACGGCCATGAAGCACCTCATCGAGCGGATCGACCGCGAGGTGAACTGTCCGATCGACGTCCACTGTCACAACGATTTCGGGCTTGCGGTGGCAAACACCATTGCAGCGGTCGAGAGCGGCGCCTCCCAGGTTCAGGTGACGGTGAACGGTCTCGGCGAACGGGCGGGGAACGCCGATCTCGCACAGACGGTGATGGCGTTATCGTCCATCTACGGGATCGATACCGGCATCCGGACGACGGGCCTCGTCGAGACTTCAAGGCTCGTCTCCCGCTACGCGGGGATGAGCATTCCGGCCACGCAGCCGATCGTCGGCGAGAACGCCTTCGCCCACGAGAGCGGGATCCATTCCCACGGCGTGATCACCCGGTCGGACACGTTCGAGCCCGGGATCATGACGCCGGAGATGGTCGGCCACCGGCGCAGGCTGAAACTCGGCAAACACGCCGGGAGGCACGCTGTCAAGCAAATGCTCGCCGACGTGCATATGGAGCCTGCTGATGCACAACTCGACGAGATCGTCCTACGGGTGAAGGCGATTGCCGGCAAGGGTAAACGGGTGACGGACGCGGACCTCTACGAGATCGCGGAGAGCGTCATGCAGCTTGCACCCGACGAAAAGACTCTCGAACTCCAGGACGTCGCCATCATGACCGGCAACCATGTGATCCCGACGGCCAGCGTCCGGGCGATCGTGAATGGAGAGGAACACGCCTTCTCGAGCATCGGCAACGGCCCGGTGGACGCGGCCGTGCGGGCGATCCTCGGGATCATCCCGGCCCCGGTTCAACTCAAGGAGTTCAACATCGAGGCGATCTCCGGGGGCACCGATGCTCTCGGGCACGTCACCATCTCCGTCGAGGACGAGCGGGGCCGGATCTTCGATGCCAGCGCCTCAAGCGACGACATCATCCTCGCATCGGTCGAAGCAGTGATCAACGCGATCAACCTCGTCTGCCGGACGCAGAAGAACGACCGCGAGCAGGAGGAGTGAGCGACTCACTCCTTTTTACAAAAAAAGTTCAGGGATCAGGCGGATCCGGGAGGCTGCTGTTTTCCTTCCAGCGCCCCCCTGACCTGCGAGGATAACTGCTCGAACCTGCCCTGCAGCGCCTTCTCCTGCTTCTCGAGCGACTTGACGCGGAGATCGAGCGTCTCGACACGCTCGTTTAAAGAAGCGACCACCTGCTCCTTGCTCTTCTGCATCATGACGCTGCCGACGTTCATGAAGACCGCCGCATCCTCAGGGACGTCGGCAAGATCCTCGACAGCCCGCCTGGCTTCGCGGATCGTCATTTCGTACTGCGCTTTCTGTGAGACCACGGTCTGCAGCTGCTGCTGCATCTGCTGAAGCATCGCCAGCTGATTCTGCACTTTCGGTGGGATGTTTTCCATATTCATCAACCTCTTCGATTGGGACGAAGACTGGTAACAATATTTCGGGTGGCGGACAGGGGACTTTCCCGGCTCCCTGTCCTTTCTCTACATGATAGGGGCGTGAAGCCCATAAAATGTGAGGGTTCAAAAGAGAGACCTTCGTCTCCCGCCCGGCGTCTGCCCCGCCTACCGGGACGGCTGGGGCAGGACAGCAATCTCCCGCATCTCGGTCGCTATGGTTATCAGCCGCAGCCAGGTGTTCAGGGCCGCCCGGAGCGCGGGTATATCGGTGGCGGCCACCTCGAGAACGAGCGTATCGTCATCCTCAATCCTTACCCGGGCGGACGACCGGTCGCCCACATCGCCCATCTCCTGGCAGACGGAGAAATAGAGGGCACGAGCATCGCCGGTAGCGAACCGGAAGACTGCCGTATGCATCATACGGCAACCTTCAGGATGTAGCGTTTCCGTTGCGTCCCGTCAAATACGATACGGTGCCCTGAGAGGGACTCACCGGCAAACGCAACGTCGATGCTATCCATGAGCGCCTCATAGAGAGAGCGGTCCGAGACAAAGAGCCCCCGGGCGATCGATCCGGTCCGCTCTTCGATGGCAAACGACCTGACGCGGATCTCCGTAACCGGTTCCCCGCAGTCAAATACCTGAATGAGAAAAAAAGGGCCTGATTTTGAGACAATCAGAACAGGCTCGTCAAGGGAGAGGAGTTCGCCCATGCCCGCCTTCCCACGGGTGACGTACTCCCCGCCGATCGAGAACGCCAGATCCCGTGCAAGAGTCCGCACCTCCGGGACCGGTTTGCGTGACGTCGTGACGACCGTCATCGAGCCTTCAGGTCTTTTATTGCGGCTCCGCGTTCCTTGAAGAGGATGCGATGTCCACAGTAGGGACAGCGAATATTGATGTCGATCTCGACTTTTTGTTTACAACGAGCGCACTTATAGGCAGCCACGACCGATTAGCCCTCCTTCTGCAGCGAACGCTCGATGCTCCGCGCGGCGACGCGCATGGCCGGAGTCTCCGGGACGTAGCTGCCACCGGCAAACTTGAACCCGCATTTGCGGCATGTCCAGATTCCCGTTCCCTCACGCTTGACCGCTTGCTGATCGCAGCGGGGGCAGGCATGGTTCGCGCGGGTGACCTTTTCTATCTGGTTAACTCTCTTCCGGATAAACCTGCCATACCTCGGGCCAAAACGCCCAGAACTTCCGACTACCCTGCCCTTGGCTTTCTGTCTGCGACTTGCCATTTCGAGTACCTCTAATATGTCCTCTAGTTTTTGTGCTGTCGATTAATATAGTTACTCACAACACCCGCTCGACGATACGGGTCTCTGCGTTGCCTCTGGAGATTTTGTTGATCAGGTCGTAGAACTCTTCCTGGATACCTGCTGGAATCCTGACGACGGCGATCCAGGAACCATCCTTCTGCCATTCATTCTGCTCGACCGTCGTCGCGGTCTGGAGTTCCCCGTATGCCCTCGCGGCATAGTCCGCCGGGATCTTCACCGCAATACGGACCTCCTCGAACCGGATGGGGAGGAGCGGGCGGAGCGCCTTGACTACCTCTTTGACCTGCTCCTCGACGGATTTGAAGGGGTCGATGCTCACCCTCGCCTCTTCCATGGCGAGCTCGATGCGCTGCGGGGGATGAGGGAACCCGGACTGTGGATTGACGGCATTCCTTGCGATGAAGGTGATGACCCGGTTCCGCTTCTCTGCGGTAAGGTGACGGCGCTGTTCGGAGGTGAGATGGATCTCGCCCTTCTGGATGATCCGGAGTGCGGCCGGTTCGAACTCGGTCGTCTTGAAGACCTTCAGAAGGGCTTCGTCCGAAGCCCGTTCGGCATGAGCGGCGTTTGAGAAGACGGAATCGGCTGCGACAACCTCTTCCATGTCAATCTCCTCCCCCTGCCGGATGCGCATGGCCTGATCGGGGTCGACAAGCACTTCAAACCGTTCTCCGTAGCTCTCAAGCCGGGCTACAACAGCCTGGTCCAGGGGTATCATACAGGTGGCTCACTCTTCAAACTGGTCGACGTAGGCCTTTACCTCATCCTTCTCCATCTTCCGAAACTCCCCGGTCTCAATGGAGACGACGCCGATCTCGATAGCGCTCACGTCGAGTTTGCCCTCCGTCGCGGCGTGCAGGGCCTTGATCCCGAGCCTGATGGCGCCGGAGAAGTCCGCATCCTCCTGGTACTCGTCCTCGAAGGTCTTTATGACCGCAGGACGTCCGGTTCCGATTCCGGTCGCCTTGTACTCGAGCAGCGTGCCGCTCGGATCGGTCTCGAAGAGTCGGGCCTCCCCGTCGCTGACTCCTGCGATCAGGAGAGCGGTCCCGTAGGGGCGTGCACCGCCGAACTGGGTGTAGGTCTGCATGTGGTCGCAGAGTTTTTTGGCGAGGATCTCGACGTTGATCGGCTCGTTGTAGGAGACCCGGTTAATCTGGGACTCAACCCGCGCCCTGTCCACGAGGGACCGCGCATCGCCGACGAGGCCGGAGGATGCCACACCGATGTGCGTGTCGATCTTGAAGATCTTCTCGATGGAGACCGGTTCGAGGAGACGTGAAGTCACCCTTTTATCGACAATCAGCACGACGCCTTCGCTGCATTTGATTCCGACAGCCGTCGTGCCCCGTTTCACCGCTTCTCGGGCGTATTCAACCTGGTAAAGCCTTCCGTCCGGGCTGAAGACAGTGATCGCCCGGTCATATCCCATCTGATATTGTGGTTGCATTATCGTTCCTCCAAATCGGCTTCGGTGAAAAACAATGACTTCTGATGCTTAATACCTTTTTCAACCAAATCAACCTTTTGACGCGGATAGCGGTACACCGTGAAATAGGTTTCCCCGAACTTCACGTCTCCGGCCTCGGAGAGAGGCCGAACAGGCTTTATCCGGCGCCGCAGTGCACGAATGGTCCCGGAGACGGCAACTGTCCGGAGTGCGGCCCGCTCGTCGGCGATCGCGTTGACCGTTGCAAGCGCAACGGCGATATCCTTCTCCGTTCCCCGCCGGCACCGGACGACAACATACCCTCCTTCGCAGAAGATCACCGCTGGTTGCGCAAGCCCGACGGCCGCATCGCCGAAGAGCGAGGTCGCGGCCTCGATGACCGAGAGGTATACCTGTTTTTGGTCCGCCGCCATTCCGTAGGGGAGGATCCGCGCCAGGATATAGCGCCGCTTTCCCCGCATCGTCGGGGGCCTCGGTTTCATTCGACCACCCTCACAGGCCGGTGTGGTTCGGTAATCCGGCCGATGGACGAGAGCGCTTCGGTCACTTCCGCACCGGTCATGCCGAAGAGTGCGCAGAGACCCCGGATATCGCGGACCGACCGCTGCCTGAGTATCGAGCGTGCATCAGATGATATCGTCAGTGGAAAGCCGTAGCGCCGCTGCAGCGAGAGGATATCCGCATACCGCTGCAGCGCCCTCTGGCGCTTCGTCCCGCGGAGGTGGACGATGGGGGCCATCGAGATGTCCACCGCCACGCCACGCTCCGCCGCCGTCCGTGCGGCGACGTGGTCGAAGGCGTTCCTCCGGGTGGCATGGATGCTCCTGACGACATTCACCTCTTTCACCGCGACAACTGCCCGGTTGAAAGAGATATCCCCGGCGTCAACAAAGACCACGTCGGCACGCCGGACTGCAGGCTCACGCACCCGCCTGAGAACCTCTTTTACGGCCGCAGCACCGATCACGGCACCCCGGAGAACTTCGACTCCATGATACCGACCCCCGTCATCTCCGATAGCAACGATGCTGTCGAACCCGAGTTCTGCTGCCTCGATCGCTATCCGCGCAACCGTTGAGTCGCCGACAGGATAAGGATGTACACAGGCGTCCGTGATCTTCATTGTGGGTAGGCCGTATGAAAAAAGAAGTATTTATTTGCCGCGGTTCGCGTGGGAACGGATGCTCGGGCGCGTCTTCTCGGTTCCACGCCCGCGCGTCCGCATCCCGCGACCCTTCATGCCGGCGGAGGTCTTACCGCGCTCCGCCCGGCCCCGGTGAACCGGGTCGGCCAGCCACGCGAGGTTGCGGTCGCTCCTGATCGCCGGGTGGTGCCCGTCGACCATGATGACCTCGAACCACTTGGAGCGGCCGTCCTCACCGACCCAGTAGGAGTTCAGGGCCTCCATGTTCGGGAACTTGCGGGATGCGCGCTCTTCGGCCATGCGCTGCAGGCTCTTTGCCGGGGTCAGCCGGCGCATGCCCATGCGTGCGGATCTGCGCCCGCGGATGTACCGGGGCTTCCTCCGACCGCCGCGGCGGACCTTGACCCGCACGACGGCGATTCCCTGCTTGGCCTTGTAGCCGAGCGACCGGGCCCGGTCGATCCGGGTCGGGCGCTCCACGCGCACGATACTTCCCTCGCGCCGCCAGACCTGAAGGCGCTCCCAGAGGAGACCTTTCACTTCGGACCGGTCAGGCCGCTTCCATGCCTCGCGTACGTAGGCATACATCGATTTTGCCATGTTTAGAATCACCTCAGGTTCAGCGTTTCCGCCACATTCCTTTCCGGGACGTATCCCGTGGTTCCTAACAGGTTGACGGGAGCGCAAATAAAGGATTGCTTTTGCTGCCCACCGCCTTGCAGGAAGACCTACACGCCCTTGCGTTTCTCCACGACGCGGATGGCATCCATCCGGGTGACCGGGTACTGCCCGTTCTCGTCTTTCTCCGCCGACTTGACCATGTCCCAGACAGTGAGAAGGGCGACGGAGACGCCGGTGAGCGCTTCCATCTCGACGCCCGTCCGCCCGTAGGACCTGACACGGGCGGTCGCCTCGATGTAGCCGTCGCCCTCTTCGAAGTCGATGGTGATGCCCCCGAGCGGTATGGGGTGGCACATGGGGATGAGGCGCGGCGTGTCTTTCACCGCGAGGGTTGCCGCCACCCGTGCGGTCGCTAAAACGTTGCCCTTGACCGCAGTTCCTTCCCGGATGGCGCGGAGCGTCTCGCTCCGGAGGTAGATCCTGCCGCTCGCAACCGCTTCCCGGGTGACCTCGCTCTTTGCAGAGATGTCCACCATCTGTGCGCGGTCGTTCTCGATGTGGGTGAAGACCGGGGTCTTGCCGTGTTCGCCGGACTCGTTCATGTGTATCGCAGGAGATCTTCTGTCTTAAGGGATAAAAGAAGGCGGCTATCGGCAGTTCATTCTGGTGCAGGGCGCCGGAAGAGAACTTCCGGGATGTAGCCGGGCATATCGGTGGCGAGCATGCCCTCTCCACGCTCTTCTGCGGCGAGCATGCCGGCCCTGCCGTTGACGTACGCGGCGATGCAGGCGGCCTCGAACGCGGGGATCCGGCAGAAGAGCGCGCCGGCGATGCCGGCGAGCAGGTCGCCCGTCCCGCCGGTGGTCATGGCGGGGGTGCCGGTCCGGTTGAACCGGACCCGCGACCCGTCCGAGATGACGTCGACCGGGCCTTTGAGCAGGATGGTCCCCGCCGTCGCGGCGGCCTTCACGCACCGCCCGCGCGCAGCAAGGTCCGCCGGGGGCCCCATCCCGGCAATCCGGGCGAATTCGCCCGCGTGCGGGGTGTAGATCGTCTCCCTCGCCGCCGGCAGGGGCAGAGCGAGCGCATCGGCATCGAAGACCGCCCGCTTCGCCGCCTCCGCGACGGCGATCACGACGTCGTGGCTCTCTTTCCCGAGACCCATGCCGCAGACGACCACGTCCGCCCGGTCGACGAGGGAGAGGATCGTCTCCAGGTGATCGGCCGTGATCGTGCTCCCCTCCAGGCGCTCGTAGATCAGGTCGGGCATGGGGACGTATGCGGGTGAGGCGACCCGCACGATGTCGGCCCCGGCGCGGAGCGCCCCCATCGCCGCGATGTAGGGCGCCCCCTGGTAGGGCCCGCCCCCGACGACGAGCACCTCGCCGCCGGCACCCTTGTGGGCCCCGGACGCCCGGGCCGGGACGAGCACGAGGTCTCCCGGGCCGGTGAATATCTCCGCCTCGAGCGGGATGCCGATATCCGCGACGTCCGCGCCCTCTACCTTCGGCCGGTGGAACGATACGACACGGTTGGCCCGGATACCAGGGGTGGGGACGTCGACAGCGATGATCGGCGCCTCGCTCGCGTTCGCCCGGGCAATGAGGGTTGCAAACGGCTCCCGCACCCCACCCGACACCCCGGTGCCGAGCATCGAATCAACGATCACGTCGGCGTCGTCAAAGAGGCGGGAGAGTGCCTTGACATCTGCGGCGCACCGGATGGGGTGGAGGGCAACGGAGCAGTGCCGGAGGAGGGCGAGCTGGGCGGCGGCCGAGGCGGTCGTCGAGCCGCAGTCGGGGTAGACGACGTCGATCAAATCAAGGTGCTGGAGGTAGCGGGCCGCCACCATCCCGTCGCCGCCGTTGTTTCCCCTCCCGCAGAGGATGAGAACGTGGGCGGGATCACGGGCGAGGACGGCATCCGCGACCGCCCGGCCGGCGCTCTCCATCATCAAAAGCGACGGCTGACCGAGCGCAACGGCGTTCCCCTCGACCGCTTTCATCCGGCCGGCGTCGATCACGCCGGTCTCCAGAAATTCCCGCATATCGTTTGTCGTCATGTTCCGCACCTCCAGGAGCGTTGTCTGATCGGTGCTATGGCGTTTCTTTCATAGATAGTTTTAGTTTCTGACTGGAAAAACGCCAGGGAGGCTGCCGGTTTAGAGGAGGGGTGGCAGACGAGCAGCCAGAGTGCAACCGGTGTATCCAGTGGTGCTTATATTCTTCTCGTTCGCATATGCTCTTGCACGGATTTCCACTGGAAGTCGCACCTTTGTGCTCGAGTTCCTGCCCCTGCACCTTGCGGTGCTCAAACTCCTGCCTGTAGGGCAGTCGCATTCCGTTAGAACGTCGTACCTTCGGCCAGCCACCAGTCCAAGACCTTAGGTCTTCTCCGGCTCCGATTCTTCGCACCTCACGGTGCTCACGCTCCCGGTCTCTGGTCAGTCGCACCGAACCATCGCCTATCGCCACGCACTGCCCCCGCCCCGCAGGAAGGGGGAGGAGGCCGGAGGCCGGGCGGGGTGGGGGTCACAGGCATAGCCTTACGGGGTAGAGACAGGGGAGGGGGGATGCTCCCCCCTCGCCGTCAGCCCCACCCCCAGTGGCGATATCCAGTGGGAATCCGTGTAAGGGCATGTGCAATCGAGAAGATGTAAGCACCAGTGGGTGTGGGTTGCATAGTCCGTCGCTTGAAGACTCAAGCCGCTCATGTTCCAACCCTCCATTTCGCCGACCTTCCCAAACTCCCCGATTCCCTCCACACTCCCATGCATTATTGACCCTTCACCACCCACTACAATGGAGATGAGCCTCGAAAACGATGTGCGGAGAGCGGCGGATATCATCCTTGATGCGGACTCAGTGACGATCATCTCCCACATCGACGCCGACGGCATCAGCACGGAGGCGATCCTCGCGCAGGCACTCACCCGCGAGGGCATGGCTGTCGACTCCGTCTTCGTCCGCCAGCTCGAGCCGATGGCGATGCGCCATGTCCCGAAGGATGGTTCGCTGAAACTCTTCACCGACCTCGGCGCCGGGCAGCAGAACCTCCTTGAAGACCACGGCCTCTCCAGCGACGAAGTTCTGATCCTCGACCACCACGTCGGCCAGCCCTGCGGCACGACCTACCCCCAGGTGAACAGCCTCGATCACGGCATCACCCGGATGAGCGCCGCCGGAATCGCGTACCTGGTCGCGAAGGCAATCGACCCGACAGCCATCGACCTCGCCAAACTCGCCGTCATCGGGAACGTCGGGGACATGATGGCCCGGGAGAACTGCGGGCTGGTCGGCCCGGCACGCGAGATCGTCCGGGACGGCGTGGAGTACGGCAACATCATCGTGCAGGACCATGACCTGAACTGCTACGGGACGTCCACCCGCCCGGTCCACGTCTGCCTCGGCTACTGCGACGACCCCTACATCGACGGGATCTCGAACAACACGAACGCAGCACTCCGGTTCCTCGAACGGCTCGGTGTCGAGCTGAAGAACCCGCGGGGCGGGTGGCTCGTCTGGGAGGAACTCCCGTTCGAGGACCGGCGCACGATCATCAGCGCCCTCGCCCAGCAGCTCATCGCCCACGGGAGGGAGACCGACCGCCTGCTCGCCGAGACTTACATCTTCCCCGACGAGTCGGAGCGCACACCGCTCCGGAACGCCTCCGAGTACGCCACCCTCTTGAACGCCTGCGGCCGATGGGCAAAGCCCCGGACAGGGAGCAGCATCTGCCGCGGGGAGCGCGGGGAAGCCTACCGCGACGCGGAGCACATGCTCGCCCACCACCGGACGGTCATCCGCGACCTGCTCCAGTATATCCTCGATACCGGGGTGACCGAGCTCTCGCATCTCCAGTACGTCCACACCGGCGACCGGTTCCCCGACACCATCGTCGGGATCGGGGCGGGGATGGCGCTCTCCAAACTGAACTGGAAGAAGCCCATGATGGTGCTCGCCGCGATGGTGGACGAACCGGAGGTGACGAAAGTCTCGATGCGGACGAACGAGTGGGCGCTCGGCCGCGGGGTCGACCTGCAGAAAGCCCTCGTCGAGGCGGCGGCAGAGATCGGCGGCGCAGGCGGCGGGCACCGGATCGCCGCCGGGGCATTCATCCCCCACGATACAGAAGAGGAGTTTGTTGATAGTGTCAACCGAATACTCAAACGACAGTTCGCTTCGGCGGATCCGGACGATTGCTGACTTCCAGTTCGGCGCCGGGGCCGGAGTTGCGATCTTCCCCGACGAATGTACCTTCCAGTTCTCCACGACCGGGCGCATCCGCCAGGTGCGTCTCGGGAAGGAGAGGCTCGCGACCGTTCGCGCACAGGACGGCCGCCTGACCCTCGGGATAACCGCAGCGGCGCGACTTTGCGCCCATCTGGCCCCCCCGGCCTACCGGGTGGCGGTGCAGGAAGACGTGGCGCCGTTCGTCGCGGACGGGAAGAACGCGATGGCGAAACACGTCGTCGCTGCCGACGAGGGCATCCGCGCAGGAGATGAGGTGCTGGTGGTGACCGGCGACGACATGCTCCTCGCCACCGGGGCGGCTTTGCTCTCCGGGCGGGAGATGCTGGCATTTAATTACGGTGTAGCGGTAAAAGTACGGCAGGGGAGAGGATCCGAATGTTTCCAGGAAAGGTAAACCCGAAAAAGATGAAGCAGATGATGAAGCAGATGGGCATGGAGATGGAGGAGATCGAGGGCGTGGAGAAGGTCGTCATTTACACGCCCGCGGGAAACTACGTCTTTGACGATGCCCAGGTCGTCGCGACCACCATGCAGGGGACCACCACCTACCAGCTCACGGGGGAGGCCCGGTTTGAGGAGGCGGTCCCGGAGATCCCCGACGACGACGTCGCCCTCGTCGCATCCCAGACCGGTGCGACGGATGAGGTGGCAAGGGCGGCGCTCGTCGAGACCCGCGGCGACATCGCCGAAGCGATCCTGAAACTCGCGCAGCAATGATCGAAGTTGGCGAACGTCTCCTGCTCGTCGGCGAGGACCGCGAGTACTTCGTGACGGCGGGCGAGGGGCAGTTCTCCACCGACCGCGGGATGATCGATCTTACGGCGCTCGCGGGCATGAACCCGGGAGACGAGATCCGGACCCACCTCAGCGTCCCGTTCAGGGTGCTTCGCCCCCGGCCGACCGACTTCTTCGTCCACGCAAAACGGAGCGGGGCGCCCATGCTCCCCAAGGACATCGGCATGGTGATCGCCTACACGGGGATGAACCGTGACGACCGTGTCCTCGACGCCGGAACCGGGAGCGGGGTCGCCGCAATCTACTTCGGAAAGATCGCCCGCGAGGTGAAGACCTATGAGGTGCGCCCGGAGTTTGCCCGGCTCGCCGAGAAGAACATCAAAAACGCCCGCCTCGAAAACGTCGAGGTGATCGCGGCCGATATGCTCGAAGCGACCGGCGAGTTCGACGTCGTTCATCTCGACCTCACGATAACGCCGGCGCACGTGGAGCACGCCTTCTCGCTCCTCTCGCCCGGCGGGTATCTCTCCTGCTACACGCCGTTCCTCGAGCACACGTTCGTCGCGCTCGATGCCGCAACGCCGCTCTTCCGCGACGTCCACTGCTACGAGTGCATGGAGCGGGAACTGACGCGCTCCGCCCGGGGAACCCGCCCGTCGACCCGGGTCGCCCACAGCGGCTACATCACGATCGCGCGAAAATAGGGGTTAATACTCCTTCAGCGGGCGTTCCCACCCGGTGTAGCCGCAGTAGATGCAGCAGTCCCCGCCGCAGTGCCTGCACTTCTGCGAAGGCTGCAGCACCATCACGGTTCCCTTTTTGTTGCAGTACATGCACCCGGCCCCCTCGCAGTGACAGCAGACCTCAGGGGCATACTCTTCCTGTTGTTCGGTCATACGATCTTCTCCAGGAATAAGTGGTAGGGAGGCGGAGGTGACAAAGGTTGTCATGGGGGTCAGGCACGCACCCGGAAAAAAAGGTATTTAGTGGGTTCGGGATGAATCATTATTCAGGAGAGAAGAAGGGCGGAATAATCCAGGCACCCATACGCCGGATGAAAAGCCCCGGAAGGTAGCCGCACGATGTACCACATTATCTCTATCCGCGATTTTGAAAGGAGCGATCTTGATTACCTGCTTGACCGGGCAGCGGAGTTTGATACCGGCAAATACCGGTCCGGAATGCTTGACGATAAACTCGTAGCCCTTCTCTTCTTTGAGCCCAGCACCAGAACACGGATGTCGTTTGCGACGGCCATGGCACGGCTCGGCGGGCGGTCGATCAGCGTCGATTCCGTGGAGGCGAGTTCCATCGTTAAAGGAGAGACGCTCGCAGACACCATCCGGGTGGTGAGCGGTTACGCGGACGCCATTGTGCTCCGCCACCCGAAAGAAGGGGCAGCACGGCTCGCAAGCGAGTTCGCCTCGGTGCCGGTCATCAACGCCGGCGACGGCGCGGGGCAGCACCCGAGCCAGACGCTGCTCGACCTCTATACCATCAGGCAGTCGATGCCGATCGACGGGATCGATGTCGGGCTTCTCGGGGACCTCCGCTACGGCAGGACCGCGCACTCCCTCGCGCTCGCCCTCTCCCTCTACGGTGTCACGCTGCACACAATCGCACCCAGGGGGCTCGAGATGCCGGCGAATATAGCCCTCGAACTCCGGGAGCGCGGCATGGAGGTCGTCGAGCACCCGAACGTCGAGGAGGCGATCAAGGACCTCGACGTCCTCTACGTCACGAGAATCCAGCGCGAACGGTTCCCGGACTCGGCGTCGTATTACAACGTCGCGTCCAGTTACCGGATCGCGCCCGACCTGCTCACCGGGGTGAAAGACCGCCTGATGATCCTCCATCCCCTTCCGCGCGCCGGGGAGATCGACTCAGCGGTGGACCGCACACCGTATGCGCGCTACTTCGAGCAGGCAAAGAACGGTGTGCCCATCAGGATGGCGCTCCTCCATGAGGTGATGAAGTGACCAGGAAAGACCCATCGGGAGGGCTGGTCATCAGCCCTATCAGGAACGGCACCGTCATCGACCATATCACGGCCGGCGAGGCGCTGAACGTTCTGCGGATCCTCGGTATCACCGGGTCGACCCCGGAATGCCTGAGCATCGCCACGAACGTCAAGAGCAAACGGATGGGGAAGAAGGATATCGTCAAGATAGAGAACCGGGAACTCCGCACGGAAGAGGTCGACCGGATCGCCCTGCTTGCGCCGCAGGCGAAGATCAACATCATTCGGGACTACCAGGTCGTGGAGAAGAAGGGCGTGGAGATCCCGGAGATTCTCAAAGGCGTGGTCAGGTGCCCGAACCCCGGCTGCATCACGAACACGAACGAGCCTGTCGCGAGCACGTTTGAGGTGCTCGACAAAGGGCTGCACTGCCTCTACTGCGACTGGCTGATCAAGGACGATATCGCGAACCACATCATCTAATCAGGCGCCCATGCCGGTCGATCTCCCCCCGGCAGATCCGGGTGCTCGAGATCCGCCGGCCGTCTTCGGCGAGGACGCACGAGATCTCGTGAAGGTCCACCTTCTTTTTCCCACGCTCCCGCCGGAGCTCGTTGATCTTCACAGCAACCGGGAAGGTCTCCTCGGAGACGACGAGAATATCGAAGTCCGCATCGAGGGCGCTGCCGTAGCGGTCGGCGAGCGGTTCGACCTTCCACGCGGCGGTGTAGCCGCGCTCCCGGATAAACGACGTGATGGTTTCCAGCCGTTCCCGGTACGTGTGGACGGGGTGCACCTTTGCGCCGGCAAACTCGTCGGTCGTCAGCCCGACGGTCACCTCTCCATCAGGCCCCGCGAGTTCGAAGGAACGGGCAAGGAGTTTCCGGTGCCCGGCATGCAGGGGATCGAACGTCCCCCCGACCATCACTCTCATCCAGAGGCGTTTGCCGCGAGGGGTTTTATGGGTAGTGATTGGTGGTGGGAAAAGAGCATCCCACCTCTGGCGCCTCAAGCTCGCTCCCGCTCGCACTTCGTGAGTTCCCGCGTAAGACCTCGTTACCTGCCCTCATCACCGGCTCACCTCACCGCCCCTCTCCAAACCCACCCGCCCCTCCCTTACCCTCGAGGGAGAACATTTTGTATCGCCGCAACCAATAGTAGACTCATTATGGAGAGTGGATCGGTTGTGGGGAACCGTGTCTTTATTGCGGAGAACGCAACAGTCATCGGTGATGTGACGCTCGCCGACGACGTGAGTGTATGGTTCGGTGCCGTGGTCCGGGGCGATCGGGCTACGATCACGGTCGGAGCGGGTTCAAACATCCAGGATAACGCCGTCGTCCACACTACACCCAACTTCCCGGTCACGATCGGGGCGGAGGTCTCTGTGGGCCACGGCGCCATCCTGCACGGCTGCACCATCCAGGACCGTGTGCTCATCGGGATGGGTGCCGTCGTCCTGAACGGCGCGGTGGTGGGGGAAGGATCCATCATCGGCGCCGGCGCGGTGGTGACGGAGGGAAAGGAAATCCCGCCGAACTCGCTGGTCCTCGGCGTGCCCGGCAAAGCCGTCAGGGAGACGACGCCCGAACAACAGGAGAGTATTGTGCATAACGCTCGTGAATATGTCAAACTCGCAGGGAGGTACCGCCATGACTGAGGTCACCGTCATCGGCGCCGGGGTCGCGGGCATCCAGGCGGCGCTCGACCTCGCCGATCACAACATCCACGTCCACCTCATCGAGCGCGAACCGACCATCGGCGGACACATGGCCCAGCTCGACAAGACGTTCCCCACCAACGACTGCTCGATGTGCATCCTCTCTCCGAAAATGGTCGAGGTGGCCCGGCACCCAAACGTCACCATCCACACCTGCTCCGAGGTCGAGTCGGTCGAGGGAGAGGTGGGGAACTTCCTCATCAGGGTCCGAAAGCATCCCCGCTACATCATCGAGGACGAGTGCAACGGGTGCGGCGACTGCATCCAGATCTGCCCGGTGGAGGTCTACAACCGGTTCGACGCCGGCATCGGGGTCCGGAAAGCAATCTACAAGCCCCACGCCCAGGCGGTGCCCGACATCGTCGTCAAAGACCAGGAGCACTGCATCGAGTGCGGCCTCTGCTACGACGTTTGCGGAAAAGAGGCAATCCTTCGCGAGGACGAAGAGCGCCTGCTTGAGATTGAGGCTGCAAGCATCGTCGTCGCAACCGGCTATGCGACGTTCGATGCCAGAAACAAAGCGCAATTCCGCTACCTCATTATCCCCGACGTCATCACGAGCCTGGAGTTCGAGCGGATGATCAACGCAAGCGGCCCGACAGGGGGCAAACTGAAACGCCTCTCGAACGGTAAGGCGCCCCGGAGTATAGCGTTCGTCCAGTGCGTCGGCTCCCGCGACATCTCCATCGGCCGCCCCTACTGCTCCGGGGTCTGCTGCATGTATGCGATGAAGAACGCCATGCTCATCAGGGAGAAGAACCCCGACGTCGAGGTCACCGTCTTCTACAACGATATCCGGGCATACGGCAAGGGGTACGAGGAATATTACGAGCGGGCGAAGAGTCTCGGGGTCCGGTTCGTCCGCGGGTTCCCCGGCGAGGTGCTCCAGGAGAACGGCAGCCTGATGATGACCGCTGAGAACACCGAGACCGGCGAGGTGGAGACGTTCCACCCGGACCTGGTGGTGCTCTCCGTCGGGCTCGAACCGGCCGGAGGGGCGGATGAGGTGGCCCGGATGCTCGGCATCCCGCGAGACGAGTCCGGGTTCTTCGGGGTCGCCGACCAGAAAGTCGGCCCCGTGCTCACGGTGAAACCCGGGATCTACGTGGCGGGAACCGCCACCGCGCCGAGGGACATCCCCGATTCGGTTGCCATGGGGGGCGCGGCGGCGATGCGGGCGTATATCGACGCGATCCGGGCGGGGTGAGCATGCCGGAAAGAGAGGAACCCTACACCATCGCATGGGATGCAGAGAACGAGTGCATCCTCTACATTGACCAGACCCTTCTTCCCGGCCGGTACGAGCAGATGCGGTGCGCGACCGTCGACGACCTCGCCCGGGCGATCGGGAGGCTCGAGATCCGGGGAGCGCCGGCGCTCGGGATCGCCGGTGCGATGGGCGTGGCGCTCGCGGCCGTCCGGAGCACCGAGACGGATCTCAAGCGGTTCCTCGACGAGGTCGGCCGGGCAGGAGACCTTCTACGGAGCACCCGGCCGACCGCGGTGAACCTCGCATGGGGGATCGACCGCGTGCAACGGAAGATGACGCTGGCCGCATCGGTCGCCGAGGCGAAGACCATAGCGGTCGCCGAGGCGAACGCCGTCGCAGAGGAGGACGAACTGACCTGCCGGAGGCTCGGCGGGTTCGGCGAAGAACTCTTCCCGGAGAGGTGCACGGTGCTCACCCACTGCAACGCGGGAGCGCTCGCCTGCCGGTGCCGGGGGACGGCGCTCGGGGTGATCCGGTCGGCGATTGACGCCGGAAAGAGTGTGCGGGTGATTGCCTGCGAAACCCGGCCGCTGAACCAGGGGTCCCGGCTCACCTGCTGGGAACTTTCCCGGGACGGGGTCGACGTGACCCTCATCCCCGACTCGTCGGCGGCATACCTGATGCGGAAGGGGATGATCGACCTTGTTGTCGTCGGCGCCGATCGGATCACGAAGGACGCGGTCTTCAACAAGATAGGAACCTACATGCACGCCGTTGCCGCTCATCATCATAAGATCCCGTTCTACGTTGCGGCGCCGGTCTCCACGTTCGACCTCGCCCGGACAGAGGAGGAGATCACCGTCGAGGAGCGGGACCGATCCGAACTCGCATACTGCGGCGACGTGCAACTCGTGCCCGACGACGTGAAGGTGCTCAACTACGCCTTCGACGCCACCCCGCTCGACCTCGTCGACGCCATCGTCACCGAGATCGGAGTGCTCCGACCCCCGTATGCAAAATCTTTCCGGCTCGTCGGGAAAGGGAGGGAGGCCTGACCATGAGCTTTTTCTATTCCGGGATCTGGATCCAGCTGATGATCCTCATCGGGGAGGTGACGCTCTTCTTCATCCTCGGGATGCTGCTTGCCGCGGTAGCCCTCGCGATCATCGCTGCCGCCTCGATCACCCGGGGGAAGTTCTATCTCCCACGGATCCTGATACCCGGCATGGTTCTCCTCGAAGGGCTCGTGAAGGCGTTCTGCAAACTCCTCGGGCTGGACGACAAGGACCTCGTCACGTTCTTCATAACGCTTCGAAACACCATGAACACAAAGGCCTTCTCCGAGACTCCTGTGGAGCAGCGGGCGATCTTCCTGCCCCAATGCCTGCGGTCAGCTCAGTGTCCGGCGAACCTGACGCCGGAAGGCCTGAAATGCCGCAACTGCGGCCGCTGCTCGGTCGGAAAGAACGTAGTGTGGCTGGAGAGTATCGGATATCGGGTTTTCATCGTCCCGGGCTCGACGTTCATCAAACGGATGGTCAAGAAATATCATCCGCAGGCGATCATCGGCGTCGGGTGCCTCATGGAGATAAAAGACGGGATCGAGATGTCCGACCGGATAGGGATCATCGCTATCGGTGTCGTGAACTTAAAAGATGGGTGCGTGGAGACGATAGCGGACTGGGCCGCGGTGAGAGATGCCGCCCTGCTCGGCCTCAAACCCCCGTCAGATGCCGTAGACTTTCACGGCCCTGCCGAATAAGCGCTCGCTCGTGACCTTGCCGTAGACAAAGATCGTCTCGGTACTGTTCACATCACCAACCCTGACGCCCGGCCGGAGGGTGATGTTTCCTCCCGCCTCGATCGAATGGAGGCATGCATTGTCGCAGATGGTGGCGGTCTCCTGGACCTGGAGCGGCCCTTTTATCTTGACGTCATGACCGACGACAATGCTCCTTGCCTCGATGGAACCGCCGACCGTCGAGCCCGGCCCGAGCTCGAGGCGGCCGGCAATGACCATATTGCCCCAGATGTGCGTCTCCGGAGGGGTGATGAAATTGCCATCTATCTTCACGTTTCCGTCAAAAAAGGAACCTTTCGGTGCTATATACGTGTCCCCGTGCCGGTAAACTTTCATGAAGATCTCCTGGATAACAGCTCGGCCCGTAACCAGATAAAATTATCAGTGGTGATTCTGACCAACGAGAGGTCGTTCCTGGCGTTTGTCCCGGCTGATGAGGATAATGCGGCAAACACGGGCCCTTTAAGAGGGGTGTTCGAGTGCTCCGGGAACCTTGCTTATGGTCATATCACCGCGGCAACCGCAAAGACCGCGAGCGCGGCGAACATTCCTGCCCGCAGGATCGAGGTCGCCCGGGACTCCCGGACACAGCCCGGTGTCGTACATCTTAGACCCCGGAAGGCCCCGAAGAGGATGACGAAATCCACGACCATGATGCAGGCGAGATAGAAAAGACCCCACCAGTCACCGAAGGGGAGAAGGCTTACCGCAACGGCGCCGCAGGCACAGGCGAACGCGAATACCCCTGCCCTTCGGATGCCGACGACCATCGGAAGGGTGTGTGCGCCTCCTGCCGCATCGCCGTCCACGTCTTCTGCATCCTTCAAAACTTCCCGCGCAATGGTCGCAAGGAAGGTGATTGCTGCGAGCGAGAGGTTCCGGACGAGCCCCTCGATGCCCGCAAACGCGCCGCCGAAGAGGAAGACGCTCGCGGTCAGGTAAGCGACGGCCACGTTGCCGAGGAACGGGGTCTTCTTCAGCCGGACGGCGTATGCCACGAGGACGACCGTGTTTGCGAGGGCAATCGCAAAGCAGAGTGGCGTCGTCAGGGTGGCGAGGGCAAGCCCGCCGGCAAAGAGCGTCACCGTGTATGCCTTTGCTCCGGCAAGGCTGATCTCTCCCGCCGGTATGGGACGATCGGGCCGGTTGATCCGGTCTATCTCAACGTCAAAGACGTCGTTGATGACGTTCCCGCCGGCGGTGATGAGCGCGACGACCACGCCCAGCAGGAGCGACGGTGGGGTGAGCGTCCCGGTGGCGATAAGGTACCCGATGAGCGCGGTAAGGCCGGCAACGACGGCGTTGTGCGGACGGGTAATCCCGATAAAGGCGGAAGCGCTCATTCTCGAAGAGTTAGGTTCTCGGGCGGAAGATAAATAACCAGAGGTCCTCTGGAACGGTATCGGGAAAAAGGACGGGCTTGGGGGGATTTGAACCCCCGGCATTCAGCTTAGGAGGCTGACGCCATGTCCTGGCTAGGCCACAAGCCCATACGCTGGAGTAGAAGTATTACTCATGAGAAGGTATAAGGGTATCGAGCATCCACCTTTTTCGGAAGCATGGATGTTGTTGAGGTTACTGAGGGGAAAACCCGGTTTTTTGTGCCCAGGCAGGATCCTCATCTCCAGTTCCCGCCGGGAAGCGGCCCGGTCTTTTATAACTCGCGCATGGAGCTGAACAGGGATACCACCGTCCTCCTGCTCTCCGTCCTGCGCCCGGGGAGTTACCTTGACGCCATGGGCGCGTCCGGTGTCCGGGGGCTAAGGGTGGCGCACGAGGACGGGATACCGGTGACGATCAACGACTGGAACACAAAGGCGGTCGATCTTATCCAGCAGAACGTGGAGGCACTGGGTCTCGCCGCCGAGGTCACCCGCGAGGACGCGAATGTGCTGATGAGCGGGAGAACGTTCGATGCCGTCGACCTCGACCCTTTCGGGACGCCGGCACCGTTCGTCGACTCTGCGGCACGAAGCGCCGGAAACTACCTCTTCGTCACCGCCACCGACACCGCGCCGCTCTGCGGAGCGCACCTGAAGGCAGGCATGCGCCGCTACTTCTCCCGCCCCCGGAACACCGAGTACCACGCCGAGGTAGGTCTCCGGACGCTGATGGGGTTTGTCGTGCGCGAGGTGATCAAGTATGACCGCGGGGTGGAACCGCTCTTCTGCTACGCGCACGAGCACTTCCACCGCCTGCATCTCCGGCTCCGCTACGGGGCGGCGGCAGCCGACCGGGCACTTGCGCGGCTTGGCTATGTGATGCAGTGCCCGCAGTGCCTTTACCGCTCGGAACAGGCCGGGATGCTCCCCGAACCGGAGGAGTGCCCGCTCTGCAGTGCGGACCTGGTGCCGGTCGGCCCCCTCTGGACGGGGAGGATCAACGACGATGCGACGCTTGCCGCGATGCAGGAGGCGCTTCCTGCGGTCACGGTCGGAACCGGGGCGCGGATCGGACGGCTGCTCGCGACCTGCCGGCAGGAACTGGATACGTCGAGCCACTACGACTACCACGTCATTGCAAAACACCTGCGGGTCTCCCCCGGCGGTATCGGGACGGTCATCGAGCAGCTACAGGCCCTCGGCTACCGGGCGAGCCGTGCACACTACTCGGGAACGGCGATAAAGACCGATGCGCCGCTTCCTGTTCTCGAAAAGGTGATCAGCGGCGGGTGACGACGGTGAGGACGTCCCCGTCCGCGAGTTTGTGGTTGAGGCCGACACGCTGCGCGTCGTGCTTGGCCGATTCGCCCCAGACCTTTGCGTAGCGGAACTTGTCTGCGAAGTCCCGGTGGAGGCGGTTGCAGACGTCCTCGACCGTAGCCGGGCTCCGGATGATCAGCGGCTCGTCCATATCCGCGGGGCCGCCGACCGGCTTTAAGTAGACCCGCATGAATCCCAGGTTCTCGAATATGGCATCCTTGAGGTCTTCGACCCGGTAGCCGCTGTGCGCCGAGACCATGATGGGGGGCTCGCCGAACCGTTCGGTCAGTTCTTCCTCTATCGCCGCTCCTGTCTTTTCGTCGACCAGGTCGACCTTGTTGACCGCGATGAACGCCGGGACGTAGACACGGTTCCCGATCATCGCGTCGATGAAGTCGTCCTGGCTGACTTCGTTCCTTATCAGGACGTCCGCGTTGACGATCCTGTTCTCCGCGAGGATAGAGCGGATCTCCTCGACATCGAGGTCGACGGCGCCGACGGTGTTCAGCCGGATACCTCCGTTCCCGGCCTTCTTGATGGTGATATCGGGTTTAGGACGGTTGATCCGGATACCGGCGTCTTGGAGCTCGCGGAGAAGGACGTCCGTATGCTTCTCGTTGAAGACGTCGACTAAAACAAGGATCAGGTCGGCGCTCCGGACAACGGCGATCACCTCTTTCCCTCGGCCTTTGCCCATGGCGGCGCCGGCGATCAGGCCGGGGATATCCAGGATCTGGATCTTCGCGCCCCGGTGCTCCATCGAACCCGGAATGACGGAGACGGTCGTGAAGGCATAGGACGCCGTCTCGCTGAGTTCCGAGCCGGTGAGCCTGTTGAGCAGCGTGCTCTTTCCGACGGACGGGAAGCCGACCAGGACAACAGTGGCGTCCCCCGACTTCTTCACGGAGTAGCCCTCCCCCCCTCCCGCGGAGGCCATGGCCCGGGCTACTGCTTCGTCGCGAATTTTCGCGAGTTTCGCCTTGAGGCGGCCGATGTGCTTGGAGGTCGCCTTGTTGTACGGGGTATTTTTAAGTTCGTCCTCGATCTCCCGTATCTGCTCTTCGACACTGCTCATTGCTGCCGATACACGTATGTTGGGAAGCTACTTATGGGTGTCTGTGATGAAAATCACGAAGCGAAGGGAAAATTCCGGCCCGTACAGGGTTTAGATTGTCTGGCTGCCGACATGATCAGAGACGGCAGAGCGCGAGACAGGTTTAAATAAGATAAAGGCCAATAATTTAGAGCACGTTGGTGCAATGCGCTGCTATAGTGTAGACCGGCCAATCATGCAGGACTCTCACTCCTGCGACTGGGGTTCGAATCCCCATAGCAGCATACTGTTCTAAGGGCAAACGCCCACTTCTGCACCGCTCCCCGAGATAGAGACGATTCCATGCACCACTCTCCCGACAGTGACCGGCCGACCCAGAAATACCTCGGGGATCGGGGCCTCATCGTCCTCATCGCGCTCCTCTCCGCCTTCGTCCCGCTCTCGACCGACCTCTACCTCCCCGCCCTTCCCCGGATGGGCGACTACTTCGGCGTCTCCGCCGGCCTCACCAACCTGACGCTGATCCTCTTCTTTCTCTTCTTCAGCCTCGGGCTGCTCTTCTGGGGGCCGCTCTCTGATCGGTACGGGCGACGGCCCGTTCTCCTGGCCGGGCTCGCCCTCTACATCGCCGCAAGCGCCGGTTGCGCTCTATCGTGGGATATCTGGATCCTGATCGCCTTCCGCATCCTCCAGGCCGTAGGGGGCAGCGCCGCCTCCGCAGTCGCGATGGCGATGGTCAAAGACGTCTACGACGGGAGAAAGAGGGAGTCAGTGCTCGCGCTCGTCCAGTCCATGGTCGTCGTCTCGCCCGCCGTCGCCCCGGTCCTCGGGGCGTTCATGCTCCCCTACACATCGTGGCGGGGCCTCTTTGTGGCGCTCGCCCTCATCGGCGTCGTCTCAATGGCCGGCGGCCTCCTCCTCCGGGAGACCATACCCTCGCGGTATACCGGCACCGTGGCGCAGTCCGTCCGCCGGCTCGGGGCCGTGCTCAAGAACCCCGGTTTCGCCTCGCTTCTCGTCGTCTTCTCGCTCGTGAGCACCGCTTCCTTAGCGTTCGTCTCCGCCTCGTCGTACATCTACCAGGACGGGTTCGGCCTCTCGGAGCAGTGGTACAGTTTCTACTTCGCCCTCAACGCCGTCGGCCTGATAACGGGCCCGTTCCTCTACCTCTGGCTCTCCCGGCACGCGAGCCGCCGCTCGATCGTCGCGTCGGGGTTCGTCGTCGTGATCGGTGCCGGGGCGCTGGTCTGCCTCTTCGGGGGCCTTGGCCCCCTGGCCTTTGCCCTTGCCCTCTTCCCGGCCTCGCTGATGGGGAGTGCCGTGCGGCCGGCGGGTGCGTTTCTGATGCTCGACCAGCAGAAGGAGGATACCGGCTCAGCATCCGCCCTGATCAACTGCGCTGGCCTTGTCTTCGGCAGCGCCGGGATGGTTCTCGTCTTCCTCTTCGGGGAGAGCCTCGTCTTCGGCCTCGGGGCGATCAACGTGGTGGCCGGGGTTGCGTGTCTTTTAGGGTGGGCGGCGATCGGGAAGCGGGGGCTGGTGA
>Ga0265294_10001549_pt1 | contig 30938 bp, 35 predicted proteins | sample MunlanPumphouse3_FD_192504 | JGI IMG/M metagenome (GOLD analysis project Ga0265294, IMG submission 192504) | Groundwater microbial communities from a municipal landfill in Southern Ontario, Canada - Pumphouse #3 | ecosystem: Environmental > Aquatic > Deep subsurface > Groundwater | place...
ATAACTGTATTTTACTAAGATAATACAAACGGCATATAACAGATAGCAGATAAAATTATTTTTATATAAATCAAAAATATAAGTAAAAAAGGGGAGTGCTTGAAAAAATAATCCAAATCCCCTCACTTCTCTATAAAAAAACAATAGAATCTCTTTAGAAAAAAGTCATTGATTTTTTTGATACAATTTTTATATTTTGAAAGGTATAAGTAGTCGAGTAAACTTATTTTTTTCCGTATAGCGCATTCTGTGCGTTCGTAATTACAACACTTTTTTATATTTTGTCAAAAAAGCAAAAACACGAAGAAGTGATCAAAAAATATTTTTCTAAAAAATATTAATATGAAATAAGTAGAGAACGAGAAAAAAGAACCTCTTGTAAGAGATTACAAAAATTTTCATTTTATATTTAATAAAACCTAAGACGAAAGATTACACAAGCAAAAAGCCCAAACTTGGGATTTTTTATTTATGCCTTTCAAAAGGCTTTTATGATAGTTACGTCGTAAAAGGAACGTTGTGCGACGTTATGATACGAGAAGAATAAACGTCCTCTACTACAAAAACCCACAGCAGATCGTTCCATTTTAGTGCTTTCATTAGATAATTCTATTATTTGATCTTATCCTTCTCCTCCTTAATGTAATAAATCCACTCTTCAAAAATATCCAAGAAGGTTTTAAACGGTGCTTCAATAATAAAGTCTAACACATAGACAAAAACGTTAAGATTGGACATCTTAGTTGAAAGCCACTGCCCAACTTGCAAAATCGGGATAGAAAAAAGGTCAGTAATAAAACTCATAACACCCTCCTTTTTTTGCACTACAACGAGCTCTCTTGCATTCTGTCTAATTCTGATACCAAAATAGCTTACTACGCTGAGAAAGAAGATAAAAAGAGTAATACTTACTAAGTTAAAACCTAAATGCTCAAGAATAAAAATTATAGCACCAAAAGAAACTAAAAATACAATCAAATATAAAATCTTAAAAACTCCAGAAAAAAGCGAGTTGCGGACGACTGTTCTTTTTATTACGATAGGAGAATTTTTATACTCGCCATAAATTATATCTTTTATTCCTCCAACTATAAAGTCTGTATTTTTCTTGCTAGGCACTTTGATAGTCAGAACAACAAGGGCCATTAGAATTGGAGGAAAGAGTATATTAACAGCAAGAGTAAAATAATTGATACGGCCTATTATATATTTATCGAATGGGAGTTCAATGATAAGCGCCAATGCCACTTTTGTAATGAAAATATAAATAATACTGCGCACTGCTGCTCGGCTAAGTTTAGTGCGAGCACTGCGATATTTTTTAACACAAGTCTCCTTAATCGAGTCCTCTATATGAAAATGGTGAGAGAATATATATTCGATTTCTTTAGGATGGTCAGAAGCCACTTCTTGCAAAATTGTAAAATATGCCAAATTCTTTTTCACAGCTCCAGAAAAATTTTCACTATATTCATGAGAGATGGACTTATCAATCTCTCTTGCAACAGAATTCATAACTAAAGCCAATCGCGATATGGTTTCTTCGGAAGGAGCAATCACCCACTCCGAATGCTTTGTCATAAAAAGCTTATATCTTATCATTGCCACATCGCATTTAATCAAATTCTTCAAAACCGCGATGTATACAAGCTCTTGCTCTAATTCAGAATTTATATGTAAATCCTCATCTACTTCAACTTTTTTAATAATAACGCCACGAGCAAAATCGACAATAGCATTATCTTTATTATGTGGCACTAATTTTTCCTCAATTTCGTAAGAAGCGATGCCAATTACCCAATCAAAAAGACTTTCCTTTGCGCCGATATTTGCATTTTGGTCAGGCACACGATTAAGGAGAAAAGTATATTTTTCTATTATACGTTCTATCTCCCCTATCCTACTTTTCGGTATTTTTTTATTAGGAAGATATCTTGCCCTAATCAATTCATAGACCAAAAATTTAGACACATCGGCCTCATTCTTTTCGGTCATAATACGCCGCTTAAGAATCCTTTCTACGGCATTTTTACGCAACAAATGTTCCTCTTTATAATCTACGGTATTACGCAGTTTCTCATAAAAAAAGGCGATTTTACTAGAAACTTGATGAACGCTAATTTTTTCCTCCTCCGTCTCATTATATTTCTTTTCAAGCTCTAGCGCTTTTTTATAGTCTCTTAAAAGCTGCTGTGTCTCTTCTGATAATTGGTTATTTGACATATATCATATTAATTATCTTAAACTTTCCATCTTTTTATTTTACCAGAAAAAGACACAAAAATCAAACTTATATAACGACTAAGAGAAAGCTTATCCTTTCCTTAAAAGCTTAGCCGCCTCTTCTGGAAGAACAGAACACACTTCTATGCCCGTGCTGAGTTCTAACCCTCCCCAAATGTTTGTCTTAGGGAAAATCTCAAAATGCCAATGATAATGATCATAGGTCTGTCCATCGCAGGGTGCGGTATGGAGAAACATATTGTAATCAGGATCACCCAAATTATGTTTTATTTTTCCCAGTGCCACCTTAACTGCTTCGGCTAATTTATCTTTTTGCTCAGAAGTAATCCTTTCGAAATAAGAAAGATGCCTTTTAGGGTAAATCCTGACCTCAAAAGACACTCGAGAAACAAAAGGACACAGAACGACAAAATCTTCATTCTCAAAAACTATTCTTTCTCTGCTTTCCCGTTCCCACTCGATCATAACACAATGCACACATTCTCTATGTGCTTGATAATATTTAGCACTACCGTTCAGACTTCTGGCAACATCTGGATCTATTATCGGCATTGCCACGATTTGACTGTGAGGATGAACAATAGAAGCGCCAGCACTTTTACCATAATTTTTGAATATGGAAATATATTTTACATTCCTGCGATTCATAAGAGAAAGGTATCTTTCTTGATAGGCGTCAAAAACTCTGACAATTTGTGAAATCTTCAAGTCAGGAAAATTCTTACGATGATCAACGGTAATCAGCACTTCATGATAACCGACCCCATCCATAATTTCAAACGGCCCCTCTTCTCTTTTATTTAAATTATTATTCTTAGACGAGAGAATGGGGAATTTATTAGGAAAAACTCGAACGGTCCAATCCCCTTTTTTATCAAAATACGCTAGAGAATCTTTGTCTTGCCCTTGCTTATCGAAATTTTCCTTACAAAACGGACAATCTTTAGGATCGTCACAATTATCGGAAACGCGAGGAGTTCCTTTATGAGTATCGTCAGGACGAAATTTTCTTTTTGTCGAAAAGACTACCCAAGTTCCACTCACCAAGTCCCGACGGAGTTCCGGTACATTTTTGTCGCTTTTCATATTACTTATTTTTATCTTAATAATAATCTTTCACACGTTAATTATCTTATTACTAGTATAGTATAAAAAAGAATAATAGAAAATACACAATACTTTTTCACCATCATTCTTCCGCTTTAATTGCTATTCTGTTTTATTTATTCGGCAAGGAAAAAAATCATAAGAGATATTTTTATATCTATCATAATCAGGACGATTCACTATACAATAGCCGCTCCCTTCCCTTTCTGCTACATAATTGCGATTTTCCATATATTCGACCTGTGCCGGAAAAACATAATACGACAAAACTACGTCAAAATTATATTGTCGAAAATAGTCAGCGACGAATATTTCCTTGATTTCCTCATTCTCCGATATAACTAAACCAATTTTCTTCGCTAGAATATTACGATTAGGCTGAAGCGGAAATAAAAGACTGAAGACAAAAATCAAGAAAAGTGCAGTCTTTGCAAAAAGCTCTTTTTTATTTTTCGTAAAAAGGAAGATTAAGGATAAAAAAATAAAAACAGAAATGATTTTATAACTTCCAAAGATATTTAACAAAGTGCTGGTTAACGAGATTTCCGTTTCGCCAGAATAAACGGCATTTGCAACAGCATAAGAAGTCGTATTTATAAAAACTACCAGAGAAGATAAGAGAAGTAGGAAATTTTTAGCACGATAACTTTCGCAAACCCCAAAAGACAATATGAGTAAAAAAGGAATATAGAAAGGCGTAATATATTGTTCAAATTTAGTGGAAGAAAAACTAAAAACAATCAAAATGAAAATTACCAAAAAGATAAAAGTTTTAGTACTCTTTTGTTATTTTTGTTCTTCAGTTCTTTACCGAAAAACGCTGGAAATGTCCATAAGAAAAAGAACCACTAAGAACCAGCTTTTTTCAAAAGTAGTTCAAGATAGAAAAAAATATCGCGTGAATGTCCTACCCCCAAAATATCGACTGAATATCTCATAAAAACGTGATAACCGAGATAATCCATAAGGAATATCGCCCCATATTTATAAATCATATAGAGATGCCAGGGCAAAACAATGATCAAAAAAACTCCTGCGCCCCAATAGAAATATTTACTTTTAAAGATTTACTGCTGATTATAAAGATAAATATAAGCTAAAAAAACTGGCAGCGTCAAAAGAGCAACAATACTCTTTGACATAAATGCCAATGCCAGAAAGAAAAAACACCAGATTAGATTTTTTCATTCTTGGCAGATTTTATTAAAAATAAAAAAGAAAATAAAGAAAAGCCGATCAAAAAAATATTCATAGTATTATACCTGGATATCAAAACAAAGTGTGGAATTGAAAGAAGAATTAACGAGGAGAGAAATCTAACTTTCGCATTGAAAAATTCCTTACCAAGACAATAGATTCCTAGACAGATAGATCTTCCCATTGTCGCAGGAAAAAACCATAAGGAAAATTCACTTATACCAAACAATTTAAAAGACGTAATAGTGAGACATATAACGAGTGGTGACTTTTCAAACCAAACAGTTCCGTGATAATAAAGTGTCAGCCACTGATTTCGCAAAAAAACCTTCTTTCGCAATCTGACTATAAATGGCCTCATCCCAAACTTCGATTGAACCGTATAACCGAGAATACAAAACAAACACAGCCACGAAAAAAGATATAAAGAGGATAATTTTCTTCTTCCTTCAAAAACAAGAATTTCCTATTTAAATAATCTGTGATTTTCATATTATTTAAATATAAAATAAAATTGGCTTGAGAAATGAAAATATTTCGAGAGACTAAAACTCACACGATAAAATCTTCGTAAGGATTAGATCATAAACCTCACATTCCTTTTTCAATCTATTCTGATTTTATAAAGTCCAAATAATCCTGTAGAATTATTCTTGCGGCTTCCTGGTCAAGAACCTCTTTTATATTTCTAACGCCAGAATTTATCAGATTCTTCTCTGCCATCTTTGAAGTTAAAACTTCGTTAATCGTTTCAATAGGTATTTTAATCTCTTCTTGCAAAGAAGAAATAAAAGTTTCAACTTTTCTAGTCTGCTCATTTTTTCCACTAAAACCCAAAGGAATGCCTATAATTATCTTCATCACTCCTTCGCTTTCTATAATATCTTTCAGTCTCTTAATAGTTTTTATTTTATTCTCATTCTGCAACGTAAAAAATCTACGAGCAAGTTTCTTTTCTGGATCGGAAAGTGCCAGCCCTATTCTTGTATCTCCATAATCAATACCGAGAAAAACCCCCATATTTATAGTAGTTACTTATTTTTTTACAAAAAGTTCCGTTAGAATATCGTTTCCCCTTCACGAAGAGTAAGGACCTGGCAACCTTCTTCGGTTACCGCGATTGTATGTTCAAAATGAGCAGATAATTTCCCATCTTCAGTTCGTATCGTCCAATCATCATCGTCCACCTTGATAAAATATTCTCCTTCGTTTAGCATAGGCTCAATCGCTATCACCATACCGGGATAAAGCTTGAGTCCAGTATTAGACCTACCATAATTAAGAACTTCTGGCGATTCGTGAATAGATCGACCAACACCATGTCCGACTAAATCGCGCACAACTGAAAAACCTTGCGCCTCTGCATAAGACTGAATTGCGTTTCCTATGTCTCCAAGCCTATTTCCTGGAGCAACCTGTCTAATACCAGCATAAAGAGACTGTTGTGTTGTGTCCATCAAATTTTTTGCCACAGAACTAATTTTTCCTGCACCTATAGTAATTGCACTGTCTGAATGAAATCCTTCATATTTTACGCCAGCATCAATACTTACAATATCACCATCTTTGATAAGTTTGCCGAAAGGAAAGCCGTGGACAATCTCATCATTTACAGAAAAACAAATCGCGGACGGGAAAGGCATTATATTTTTATCAATACAATAATTTTGGAAAGAAGCCACGACTTTGTTTTTCTTTATAAATTGTTGAGCAGCCTCTTCCAACTCATCACCATAAACCCCAGGGGCTACTTTATCTGCCAAAATTTGTAAAAGTTCTGATAGAAATTTTCCACTCTCAGCCATAATTTCTATCTCTTTTCTACTTTTTAAAGTTATGCCACCTTTTTTCATATTTTTTGATTTATACAATTTTTTATCAATTGAAATACGTCCTCCACCTCACCGCTGCCATCTATTTCAGTGAGTAGACCTTTTTCTTTATAATATTCAATTACAGGCCCTAGAATTTCCCTGCTCCAAGCGAGTCTTTTTATGACCTTTTCTGGCGTATCGTCTTCTCTTTGATAGATAGCACTTCCACATATAGGACATTTGTCATCTTCTCTTTGCACATCTTTGCCAAAAATAAGAGAATGTCCATGTTCTTTACAAATTCTTCTACTAGAGATGCGACGCAAAGATTCTTCTTCAGAAAGTTTTATAAAAAAAATAAAATCAAATTTAGAGTGAATCTCTTCAAATTTTTCTTCCCAATAATGCACTTCTTCTATTCTGCGAGGAGTTCCATCAAAAATAATACCTCGCTCTTTATCAAAACCATCTATCGTTCTGTCTAAAATTTCTCTAACAATGCTCCAGGGGACAAATTCTCCGTTTTTATTTATTATAATATCAATCATTTTACCCAATTTTGTATCCTCTTTAGCCAACTTTCTAAGGATTGCCCCAGTCTCCAAATGTTGCAAATTATATTCCTTAATCAACATCTGAGCCTGAGTCCCCTTTCCCGATCCTTGCGAGCCCATTATGACAATATTAACCTTCTTTTGATTCATATCTAAATTTAGTTTATTCTTTTCAGTCACTGAACTTTATCTGATCCAATGACAGATTTCCTTAAAAACATCCTCCACGGGTCGATCTCCATTAATCTCAATTATTTTGTCTTTCTGTCTTATAAAATCTATAACCTTAGAGGTTTCATTCTTATAATCTCTTAATCTCCCTTTTATACTTTCAATATTATCATCTTCTCTCACAGAAAGTATTCCTCCACACGACGGACACTGCTTATTTTCAAGCATTCGAACGTCAAATATTTTTTTACAACTTTTACAGATACGTCTGTTTACCAGTCTTTCAATTACTTTTTCATCTTCCAAATTAATAAGAAAAATATAATCTAATTTTCTGCCACGACTTTTAAAAACCTCAAAAAGCATTTGAATCTCCGAAAGTTTTCGAGAAAAACCGTCAATTACAACACCAACTTTCTCAAGCTTAGAAAATTCTTCTTGAATCATCTGGAATATCCACTCCGAAGGAACAAACCCTTTTTGCATCGCTTCTCGAATTTTTCTCCCAAAATCGTCTTCACTGGCTGCCATATTTCTAAGAATCTCACCACTTTGCAGATGTTTAAGTTCGTATTTCTCCGCTAACAATTGAGCCTGTGTGCCTTTTCCTGCGCCAGAAGGTCCTATCAACAAGATATTCAGAAGTTTTTTCATATCTATTTAGAAAGATTAGCCAAATTCATTATTCTTCACCAAAAACCAGCTTCATATTAATTTTACACCAAAGAATTCTAAATGACAAAACTAAAACGGTCTTTTATCGACCGCCCTAGCTTTTTTTATAATACTATATTTCCTCGTAATCTCGCATCGTAAGTTGGGAATCAATCTGTCGAATAGTGTCTAACACTACCCCAACTACAATCAGAACCGAAGATCCTCCGATGGCAAAAGTATTAACATGCGTAATATTCTGTCCTATTATAGGAAGCACAGCCATAAACGCCAAGAAGATAGCCCCTACAAAGGTTATACGATTAATTACCATTTCTAGATACTCGGCAGTGTTTCTGCCCGGTCTTATTCCCGGGACAAACCCACCGTGCTTTTGTAAATTCTCCGCAACGCTTTGCGCATCAAATACAATTGCAGTATAAAAATAGGTAAATAAGAATACCATTATAAAATACAAGACTGCATAAAATTCTTGATTGGCAAAAATATTTTGCACATAAGTAGCAGCACCAGCAACTTGTGCGTTCGCATTATTCACAAAGAAAGATGCGATAATGCCAGGAAAAAGCATAATAGACATAGCAAAGATAATAGGCACCATTCCCGAAGAATTCACTCTGAGTGGCAAGAAGGTTGATCCTCCGCCCTGTGTAACCTTTGCACCAGAAGTTCTTCTGGCGTATGAAACTGGAATATTTCTCTGTGCCTCAGTTATGAGAACCACACCAATCACCACAAAAATAGCCATAGCAGCCAGTCCAATAATCGTAGGCAAAGGAAGCCCACTTTCACTGGTCTGATACATAGTCATTGGCAGTCCAGAAACTATTCCAGCAAAGATAATCAAAGAAATTCCGTTCCCGATATTCTTCTCCGAAATAAGCTCTCCTAACCACATCATAAAAACAGTTCCAGCAGTAATTGTTACAAGCGTAAAAAATATTTCCACATTACCTACCGTAGAGAGCACGACTCCTTCATTTCTAAGCAGAGTAATCATACCAAACCCCGATAAAAGAGCCAAAGGGACAGTAAACATTCTTGTCAATTGATTGAACTTTCTTCGTCCGTCTTCACCAGATTCGTGATAGATTTCCTTCATCTTAGGCGAAATCATAGTAAGAAGCTGCATTATAATAGAAGCAGTAATGTAGGGTCCGACGCCTAACATCACAATGGAAAAATTTTCCATTCCGCTTCCAGTCAAAATATTCATCATTCCAAGCACCTGATTACCCCTAAAAAGAGCATTGAGTCGATCCGTATCCACAATTGGAATCGGAATATGTGCCGCAAAACGGAAAATTATAAGCATAAAAGATACGAACAAAACCTTGTTTCGGAGTTCTTTGTCTTTGAGGATTTGTTTTATTTTTCTCATCATAAGAAATTTTTTAGAGTTTTATTTTTTCTAAAATCGGTCTGATTTCCCCACCCGCTTTCTTGATTTTTTCTTCAGCGGTTTTTGATACTAAACAGTTCTCGAAAATAATCCTTTTCTTTAAATCTCCGTTCCCCAAAACCTTAACAGCACCTTTGCCATTTTTGATTATATCTCTTTGGAACAAGTTAACTGGATTTACGATTTCACCATTCTCAAAAAAAGTTTCGATTTGAGAAAGATTGACCACAAGATTTTTCGGCTTAAGACTTTTAAAGCCTCGAAGTTTAGGAGTCTTACGAAAAAGAGATATTTTATTTCCTTCAAAGTTTTTCCCTTTACCTCCTCCTGACCTGGATTTTTGTCCTTTTGTTCCTCGAGTGGCGGTGGTTCCATGAGCTCCTCCTCTTCCTACTCGTTTTTTCTTCGCTTTGGAATTGGGTTTTAATTGATGTAACTGCATATTATTAAAAACTTTACCTAAATTAATGTTTTACACACTAACAACTGATTCAACGGATTTAGTATTTTTTATATCCTTTTTAACAGTTGTTTTTTTGATTTCTCTTTTTACCTCAGTTTTAGCAAGAACTGTCTCCGCCTTTACTTCATCAATCTGTTTTTCTACCTTCTTCTTTTCATCTTGTTTGAGCTCACCTACAGTTTTTATGGAAAATATTTCCAAAGCCTTGATAGTTGCCCTAGCATTACTGAGTTTGTTTTTGGATCCTAGCATTTTTCCTGTAATATCGCTAATTCCAACCAAGCTCATAACTGCACGCACAGCTCCACCTGCAACAACTCCTCGCCCTTTAACTGCAGGCTTTAGAAGAACCTTGGCACTTCCTACCTTTTGTTCGACCTGATAAGGAATTGTAGTTCCTTTCAAATTTACTTTTACTAAATTTTTCTTAGCCTGAGCAAATGATTTTTCTGTAGAAACTTTCATATCAGGACCTTTAGCAACCCCCACACCCACACGTCCTTTTTTATCACCAATAACCACAGTAGTTCGAAAACTAAATCTTTTTCCACCTTTAACCACACGAGTAACCCGAGCAATATCAATCACTTTCTGATCGAACTCGCTTTTTTCTCGTTTTTTTCCTCGATTAAAGCCTCCTTTTTTACTTTTTTCTTCTTTCTTTATCATATTTTAAAGCAAACATTTATTAATAAATTTAGAATTCTAGTCCGCCTTCTCTTGCTCCTTCTGCTACTGCCAAAGTTCTTCCGTGATATTGATAACCACCTCGATCGAATACAACTTTTTTGACGCTAATCTTTACCGCTTTTTGAGCAATAATCTTTCCGGCTTCCTTGGCTTTCTCAATCTTATTCTTGCCTTCTTTTATTTCAGCATCATTAACGCTTGCGAGAGTTTTCCCGGCTACGTCATCGATTAACTGAATAAAAAGTCCCTTATTACTTCGAAAAACATTAAGTCGAGGAATTTCAGCAGTGCCACTTACTTTGGCACGCACCCGATTGTGTCTCCGGAGTCTCGCCTCTCTTTTGGCTTTTATTCTATCTATCATATTTATGTTTAATTTATCTTAAATATTTAAGCAAATCTACCTTAAAAGTTAGCTTCCAGAACCGACTTTCTTTCCTGCCTTTCTTCTCACTTGTTCCCCTACATAACGGACACCTTTGCCTTTGTAAGGTTCTGGTTTTCTGATCTTGCGAATATCGGCTGCCGCTTGCCCTACTAATTGTTTGTCTATACCAGATATAGTTATGATATTTTTTTCCACTCCGAAGTTAATGCCTTCTGGAGCTACAAATAATACAGGGTGAGAAAATCCCAAGCTCAAATCCAAATCTTTTCCTTTTAGGGAAACTTTGTATCCTACTCCTTGAAGTTCCAACTTTTTTTCATATCCTTTATTCGTGCCTTCAATCATATTAGCAATCAGATTCCTCGTAAGCCCCCAAAAAGCATAAAGCTTTTGAGAATCTCTTCTTGGCGCAACGATTATCTCGGTATCTTTTACTTCTATATTAATATCCCTATTAAAACTAGCCTCGAGTTCACCTTTCGGTCCTTTGACGTTAACTTTATTTTTATCACCAACAGTAACGGTCACACCCGCTGGAATTTCTATTGGTTTTTTTCCTATCTTACTCATATTATTATCAAGAGTTAAATTTTATTACGAGTCAGCTTACCAGACTTTGAAAACGATTTCTCCGCCCAGTCCCCTCTCTTTTGCGTCCTCATTGGTCATAAGCCCTTGCGGAGTAGAGATTATTGCGAGACCATATCCGTTCAAAATCTTTGGTATTCTGTTTTTACGAACATAGACTCTTTGACCTGGAGTGCTTACTCTTTGAATTTCAGAAATTGCGTATTTCTCCTCATTTTTCTTCAATACCACTTCCAAGGTAACCTTAAAACCTTTTTTATATTGGACAACATCTTCAATATAACCCTCTTTTTTAAGGATTTTTGCGATGGCCAACTTGAAGTTTGAAGAAGGCATTTGTACTTTTGTGTGATTAGCTCGCTGCGCATTTCTTATTCGTGTGAGCATATCCGCGATTGGATCTGTCATAGTCATATCAAAAAATTAACATTATTTATAAAAACCTATCCGATATATATAAAGACTGAATGTTCAAATGAATTACCAGCTGCTTTTTTTAATTCCTGGCAGCTCCCCTTTGCTGGCTAGTTCTCGAAAGCAAATTCTGCAAAGATCAAACTTTCTTAAATATCCGTGGTTTCTTCCGCATTTCCAACATCTACTAACAGTGCGAGTGGAAAATTTTGGCTTTTTCTGAGCTTTTACTATTAATGCTGTTCTTGCCATAGTAATTTTATTATTATTGAATAATTTTATCTACAATTGGAAGTCCAATTTGTTTCAAAAGCACAAAGGCTTCCTGATCCGTATTAGCCGTAGTGGCAATGTTTACTTCCATACCGAAAATAGTTTTAATGTTGTCTCTTGTAACTTCTGGGAAAACTATATGTTCCTTAATTCCAATGCTATAGTTTCCTTTGCCATCAAAAGCAGTTTTTTTGAGTCCTCGGAAATCTCTAACCTGAGGAAGCACTACGTTTGATAATCTATCCAGAAATTCGTACATTCTCTCTCCGCGCAATGTAACCATCATTCCGACTGGCATTCCTTCTCGTACTTTGAAACTGGCAATGGCTTTTTTGGCTTTAGTGATAACCACCTTCTGACCCACGATGCTCTCCAAATCCTCAGTGATGTTTTTAAGATCATCGCTGCTATTTCGCAATATATTCCCGAGTCCAACGTTAATCACCACCTTCTTGATTCTAGGAACGGCCATCACATTCGAGCATTCTAGTTCCTTCTTGAGGCTTGGGACAATCTCTTTATTGTATTTCTCTTTTAATCTTGACGTATACATAAGAATTTTTTAATCTCTTTATTTATTATCTTTAACAATGTCATCTATGGTTTGATTGCATTTTTTGCAAATTCGACGCTTGTCTCCGTTTTCCATTATAGTATATCCTACGCGCGCTTCCTTATTGCATTTAGGGCAAACAAGAGCAGTATTGGAAACGTTGATCGGCATCGCAACTGTAATGCGTTGTCCTTTTCCGTTCTGTCCGGCTTTAGTGTGTTTATGGACAGTATTCAATCCTTCCACAATCACCTTGCCCTCCTTTGGGATAGACTTGATCACTTTACCAGTTTTTCCATTATCTTTACCAGCAATGATCTTTACTTTATCATTAGTCTTAATTTTCATAAATATTATAAAACGTATTATTTGGCAAAACTACAAAACCTCCGGAGCTAGTGAGATTGCTTTCATAAAACCCTTGTCGCGAAGTTCTCTGGCAATCGGTCCGAAAACGCAAGTTCCTTTTGGAGTGATATTATCCTTGTCTACAATAATAATCGCATTGTCATCAAATCTGATATAAGAACCGTCTTTTCTTCGAAGTTCTTTTTTCTGTCTAACGATTACACCTTTTGCGACTTCACCTTTTTTAACTTGCCCTCTTGGTTCAGACGATTTAATGGCTACAACAATAACTTCTCCGATGTAGGCATATCTTTTTTTAGAACCACCGAGAACTTTGATGCATCGCGCTGTCTTGGCTCCAGTGTTGTCCGCGACTATTAAATTAGTTCCTGTTTGAATCATAAAAATTATTTATACTTATAAAGCTACTTAGCCTTGACTGCCAACCATCGTTTATCCTTGCTATAAGGCTTGCTTTCTACGATTGTTACCTTGTCACCGATTTTGAATTTATTCTCCTCATCGTGAGCCTTGTATTTCTTACTTGATTTATATTTTTTCTTGTATTTAGGATGAGTCTTCAGGGTTACGATTTCGACCACGATAGTTTTGTCCATTTTGTCGCTTACGACCGTGCCGATTTTTTTCTTACGATTGTTCTCTGAAGCTTCCTCTTTTATTTGCTTGTTCATAATAATTATCTAAAATTAATTTACTTTTGGATAAGCTTTTCTTTTAAAATCGTTTTAGCCCTTGCGATAGTAGTTTTAGTGTCGCTTATTTCCTGAGTGTTTTTAAGTTGCCTATTTGCTAGAGAAAACCTGAGCTTCTTGAGATTTTCTTTTTTTTCTCTTATCAAATTCTGCAATTCTTTTTCAGTTTTTTCTCTTATTTCTTTTACTTTCATATACAATTTAAGAATTGATTAGGGTGAGATATTATCTTTCTTTGGAAATAAATTCCGTCTTGACTGGCAACTTGTGACTTGCTAACCTCATTGCCTCTTTTGCCACATCCTCTTTCACTCCGTCCATCTCAAAAAGCACTTTACCTCGTCTAACCACCGCTGAGAAATGATCCAAGCTTCCTTTACCACTACCCATCGGAACTTCCGCCGCTTTGGCAGTTATTGGCTTGTCTGGAAATATTCTAATCCAAATCTTTCCACCTCTTTGGATATATCTTGTCATCGCACGTCTAGCAGCTTCTATCTGTCGACTAGTAATGAGTGAAGCTTCCGTGGTCTTGATGGCAAAGGATCCAAATGCAATTGAATTTCCGCGATCTGCCTTTCCTCGCATTCTGCCTTTCATTTGCTTCCTGTGTTTAATTTTCTTGGGCATTAACATAACTTTCTCTTATATATGTTTAATTTAAATATTCTACTTGCGGTTGAAAATTTCCCCCTTATAGATCCAAACCTTAATACCGATAACTCCAAAAGTAGTATGAGCACTGTATTTAGCGAAATCAACGTCTGCACGCAAAGTTTGTAATGGAATCTTACCTTCGCTCAGCCATTCAGCTCTTGCCATTTCTGCTCCGTCCAATCTTCCTGAAACTGCAACCTTAACTCCCTGTGCGGTTTTATTCTGCATCGTTCTTTCAATCGCTTGTTTTATAGTTCTTCGGAAAGGAGCTCGTTTTTCAAGACTTTCAGCGACCGACTGAGCAACAAGCATAGCACTCAATTCTGGATTCTTAATTTCGATTATGTTGATTTTTACATCAACTTTTTGAGGCTTAACTTTTTTAACCACATCAGCTCTCAAGTCTTCTATTCCAGTTCCACCACGTCCTATAACAACACCAGGTCTAGCAGTAGAGATAGTTATTGTCATATCGTTTGAGGATCTTTCAATGATAATGTTCTCTACAGAAGCCTTCTCTAATTTTTTTTCGAGATAAGTTCTAACCTCTATATCATTCTTCAGATATTCTCTGTAGTTTTTTACATTAAACCAGTTAGACTTCCAAGTCCTGATTATTCCTAGCCTATGTACGAATGGATTAACTTTGTGTCCCATATTTTTATAAACTTAAGTGTATTTTATTTAAATTTATTTCTCGCTTATTTTTTCCGTTTCCAATTCTTTCACTTCTTCATTCTTCTCAGTCTTCTTCTTCTCGTTTACAATCGATTTCTCATTTTCTTCAATCTCGTCCAAAGTTATAATAACCGAACAAGTTCTTTTTCTAATAGCAGAAGCTCTTCCCATCGCTCTTGGTCTCCATCTTTTGAGAGTAGACCCTTCTTCAACAACAATGCCTTTCACGTAAAGATTATTCTCGTCCAAATTGAAATTATTTTTTGCATTAGCAATAGCGGAATTCAGAAGGCATAAAATATTTTCTGAAGTTTTCTTTGTAGAAAATTGAAGCTGAATCTTGGCAGTTTCAATGCCTTTGCCTCTTATCAAATCGGCCACCAATCTGGTTTTTCTTTGAGAAACTCTTAAGTTTTTTAATTTCGCGGTAACTTGCATATTTTAAATTTACTTATACCTATTAAACCTTATTTGCCACTACTGGCTGCCTTGCTTTCTTGCTCTTTTTGCATCTTTCCACCATGTCTTACGAACTTTTTAGTGGCAGAAAATTCACCGAGCTTGTGTCCTACCATATCCTCGGTAATAAGCACCTCGATATGAATTTTTCCATTATGAACTCCAAAAACGAATCCTACCATTTCCGGAGAAATAGTGCTGTTCCTTGCCCACGTTTTAATAGCGGTTTTATCGCCTTGTTTCATAGCGCCAACTTTTTTAAGAAGTTTTGCATCCACGTATGGGCCTTTTTTAAGTGATCTTGACATATTGTATTCGAATATTAATTATCTCGCTTTGATGATTATTTTTTCTTTTTCTTTCTGGCAGTTTTATATCCCAATGCAGGCTTGCCCCATGGTGTCTTTGGGTGTGGCAGTCCGATTGGCTGTGCACCTTCTCCTCCACCATGTGGATGGTCGCAAGGGTTCATAGCACTTCCACGAACTTCAGGTCTCTTTCCCATCCATCTGGCACGTCCAGCTTTTCCAATGACGATTTTATTATAATTGATATTACTAACCTGTCCGACAGTCGCATAACATTCTTCGGAAAGAATTTTTACAACCCCCGAAGGCAAACTAACATGAGCCATTCCACTGTCGAGGGCAGTCAACTTGGCAGAAGAACCTGCAGACCTAGCACACTGAGAACCTTTGCCTGGAAAAAGTTCAAAATTAGAGATTGTCGTTCCAAGTGGAATCTTTCGCAACGGCAAACGATTTCCATTTCTGATTGGAGCTTTTTCTGAAAAAATGATTTCATCTCCTTGCTTCAATCCTTCAGTAGCAATAACATAACATTTTCCTCCATCAGCAAACACTAGAAGAGCAATGAACGCAGATCGATTAGGATCATATTCAATGGCTTCCACTCGAGCAGGGATGTCAGTTTTATTCATCTTAAAATCGATAATTCGAAATCTTCGCTTGACTCCTCCTCCACGATGTCTGGTTGTAATTGTTCCTGCACTACCTCTACCTTCTTTACAGGTCATAGGAGCCATGAGACTTTTCTCTGGTTTTTTCTTTGTCAAAACCGAGAAGTCATTTACACTCATTCCTCTTCGTCCCGGCGATGTTGGTTTATATTTTTTTATTGCCATACTGCTCTATTATTCAAAATTATTATTTTACTTAGCGCCTTCCATAACATCAATAGTATTCCCTTTTTGAAGAGTTACTACTGCCTTCTTGAATCCGCTGCGAGTATTTTTAAAACCCTTATAACGTTTCGGTTTGCTCTTAGCCTGAGTAATATTAACACCTGCAACTTTTACTTTATAATTTTTCTCAATCGCTTTTTTAATTTCCGACTTGTTGGAATAGTCTGCGACCAAGAATACATATTGACCTTCAGAGTTCAGAGAAAAAGCTTTTTCAGATATATACGGACGTCTAATGATTTCAAAATAGTGCAACGGAGTTTCACCTTTACTCACTCTTTTTACCGCGTCTGTTTTTTTATCAACCTTAGGCTTAGTAATCTTTTTCTTAGAGTCGACTTTTTTTGAAACCTTTTCTTTCTCGCCTTCCTCTTTCTTTATAATTTTATTCAAAATACTCATAACTTTCTATTAAAATTCATATTTATAAGTTTCTTCGATCTTTTTCAACCCTTCCTTGTTCATTACAAACAAGTCGTTTTTAAGAATATCCACAACGTTGATAGAATCACCAGCAATCAGGGAGATATTAGAAATGTTGCCAACAGACTTGATCATACCGTTATCTTTCTTCCCTAAGGCGAATAACGCTTTTGATTTGATAGATAATTTCTCTAAAGTCTTAATCATTCCTTTAGTAGAAGGCTTTTCCATTTTCACATCTTCCAAAATCATAATTTTCTCTTCTCGAAGTTTTTCAGAGAGAACCATAAAAAGGGCCTTAGTTTTCATCTTTTTATTAATCCTTTTGGAAAAATTTCTTTCTGTAGTAGGACCAAAAGTAACTCCTCCACCTTTCCAAATAGGAGATCTAGTAGATCCGTGTCTAGCGCGTCCTGTTCCTTTTTGTTTCCATGGTTTCTTTCCACCACCACGGACTTCCCCTCGATCTTTGGTGTCAGCAATCACTTCTCTGGAATTTGCCATCTGCGCTACCACCACTTGATGAATCAAGTCTTCGTTAACGGGAACGTTGAATATTCTTTCAGGAAGATCTATTTCTCCTGTTTCTTTTCCTTCAAGATTGTATACTTTAGTTTTCATAATATTGAAACAATTTTCTTAAATTACATTTTCTAATCTACTACTCCGATACAACTTTTAGCAAGCTACCATTATTACCAGGAACACATCCCTTAACGAGTAGCAAGTTTTTCTCAACATCCACTCTCACAATTTCAAGCCCTGTTTGCGTGGACTGCTCTCCGCCCATTCTTCCTGCCATTCTTTTTCCCTTAATAACTCTCTCTGGATATGTAGATCCGATTGATCCTACTCGACGATTGCTGTGTTTCTGTCCGTGAGAAGCAGGTCCTCCTCTAAAACCATGTCTTTTCATCGCACCTTGGAAACCTTTAGCTTTTGATACACCAGTAACCTTCACTTTATCCCCTGCTTCAAAGATGGAAACTTCCACTTTTTCACCTGCGTTAAACTTACCCGCCTCTGCATCGTTCCTAAATTCTCGAAGAAATTTAAAGAATCTCCCAACACTTTTTAGATGTCCAGCCATCGGCTTGTTGACTTTTTTGCTTTCCTCGAAAGCAACCTGGACAGCTTCATATCCATCATTTTCTTTGCTTTTTACCTGAGTAACATAGCAAGAATCAGCTTCAATCAAGGTAACAGGAACTACTTTTGTCTCCTTTTCTCCTTCGATAAAAACCTGACTCATCCCCACTTTTTTTCCTAAAATAAACTTCATACTATTATTTAAGCTTAACAAAAAAATCAGATATCATTAACCAACATAAATCGCTTGATATCCGATTTTATTGGCTAATTCAGTATGCTTAAGTTGCCTTCAAAAATTAAGAACGCAAGCACTTAAACTAGCAAAATATAAATTAAACTACATCTTTATTTCGACGAACACTCCTGCCGGTAAATTGAGATTTGTAAGAGCATCGATAATCTTTGGATTTAAATCGATGATATCAACTAGCCTCTTATGAACCCTCATTTCAAATTGCTCACGAGCATCCTTGTGAACAAATGTGGACCTGTTTACCGTAAACTTGCTCACACTGGTAGGAAGAGGAACCGGTCCTCTAACCGAAGCTCCGTTTCTCAGTGCTGTTTCTACTATTTGTTTTGCAGACTGATCAATAACTTTATGATCGTATGCTTTGATTTTGATTCTAATTTTTTGTTTACTAGAATCACTCTCAATTTCCTGTTTCTTTTCTACCATTGTGATTTAATATATAAACTTAATTATAAACATAGTAAATGTGGTAAACAAAAATAAGAAGAGTTAACTCCTTATTTTATAATCTTGGTTACAACTCCAGCTCCTACAGTGTGTCCACCTTCACGAATAGCAAATCTCATTCCTTCTTCCATAGCAACCACAGAAATCAATTTTACACCAAGTTTGACTGTATCACTAGGCATAACCATTTCAGTTCCTTCAGGAAGAATAACATCACCCGTTACGTCGGTAGTTCGGATATAGAATTGTGGTTTATATCCTGAGAAGAATGGAGTGTGTCTTCCGCCTTCTTCTTTTGTCAAGATATAGATTTCACTTTCAAATTCACTGTGCGGAGTGATTGAACCTGTAGCGGCAAGAACTTGACCTCTTTCAACTTCTTCTTTCTTGATACCTCGAAGCAGGACTCCAGCATTATCTCCAGCCTGACCTCTGTCAAGTTGTTTGTTGAACATTTCAATTCCAGTTACAACGACTTTACGAGTGTCTTTAATTCCGACCAATTCAACTTCATTGTTAACATTAACAATTCCTCGTTCAATTCTTCCTGTAACTACTGTTCCACGACCTTCAATTGAGAAAATATCTTCAATAGGCATCAAGAATGGTTTGTCGATAGCGCGTTGTGGTTCAGGAATATTTTCATCCAAAGCCCTAACCAAATCGTAAATTGGCTTGCAAGATTCGCAATCTTCTTTTCCACAAGAGCATTCCAAAGCTTTCAAAGCTGAACCTCTGATAACTGCAGTCTTAGCTCCGTCAAATTTATATTTAGTCAAAAGCTCTCTGATTTCCTCTTCTACCAAATCAATAAGTTCAGGATCGTCAACTTGATCAACTTTGTTAATAAAAACAACGATTTCAGGAACACCTACTTGGTAAGCCAAAAGAATGTGTTCTCTAGTTTGTGGCATAGGTCCATCTGTAGCGGCAACCACCAAGATAGCACCATCCATCTGAGCGGCACCAGTAATCATATTCTTAATGTAGTCAGCGTGACCAGGGCAATCCACGTGAGCATAGTGTCTTTTTTCTGATTCATATTCTTGATGTGAGGTCGCGATAGTAATACCACGTTCTTTTTCTTCTGGAGCACTATCAATATCAGATATACCTTTTTTAGTCGCAGCCATACCTTTTGCAGACAAGCACGACAAAAGAGCCGCGGTTAAAGTGGTTTTTCCGTGATCAACGTGACCGATGGTTCCAACATTGACGTGTGATTTGGACCTATCAAATAATTCTGCCATTTTTTTATTCTCCTTTTTGGTAATTACCTGCGTATTTACCTAAAATTAAATTAATAAAATATAAAAAATCTTTCTAACTCAACTGCATAAAAAACAAGCACCTAAGCATTCTAGCACATAAAAAAAATTTGGCAAGTGCCCCTTTAAACATAATGATATTATAACACTGATAATATCGATGTCAAACATTAAAGACTGATATCATTCGGCACAATCTCCACCTCGCGACTCACATTTTCTTTCTTTGCAAAATTCTTTTCCATTTGTCTCAGTTCTTTTTCCTTCTGTTTATTTTTCCAGATAGTGATATCCTTATTAATCTTTTCGACTAGCTCCGTTTCCGAATTTACAGACTCTTTGACATTTTCAAAATTCAAATATTCGTCCGCATTAATAATCACAAACGACGGCTTCCCGTCTTCCACAATTATCGCCTTACCCCCGACGATTTTCATTAACCTTTTGACCCGTTCAAAGCTGTCTTCTGTCATAAATGAAAATAATTTTTTTATAACTGGACTAATACAGATTATCACAAAGTTTTCTTTTGTCAAGCGGATATATATACAATTCTCAAAGCTGGATATTATTAAACCTTAATGCCTTGCCTTCTACAATAAAATCTGTATTTTTTCATCAAAAATGCTAATTTTTACTATCTATATCCCTTTAAATCCTTTTAGAAACTCTTTATGATAACCTCGGGAAATATCATGTTTCTGTACATAGTCTTGTATATAGATAAACCCGCCATTCTTTGCTGCATCCCATTCTTTATAAGGAGGTTTTAATGCATTAGCCGTCCCCCCGCCCTGTATCGGCATAGAATTATCCCACGCCTTTGGTTTAGCTAATAGTTTTTCCTTCATTATAATTTCAACCACCTTTCTGATAAAGCTCGGGTCAACATCAATTTCTTCCTTAAATCCTGTTACTATTGATTTTGGTATAATAAGACATACTTCTATGGTTTGCCCTGGTCTGCCGTTTACTTTGCTTATCCATTCTCTATTTGTCTTCTCGTCGCCAGGGATATCTGCAGCTTTATAGGTAATGATAAAAGCCGATTCCTCTTTACCGTTCTTTACATAATCACTGTGTATTGCTTGCTTATATCCAGGAAACGGACCGAAAGACGCTTTTCCCTTGCCGAACAAACTACCCAAAAAACCTCTTTTTCCTGATTGACTTATTTCCCTTTTCTTTTGGTCTTCCAAGGGACGGATGTCAACAAGTTCACGGATATTGTGATCGCGCATAACTCTATTTAAATCTCGTATACCACCGTTTTCTTCTTTTTCTGTTGTTAGGCACTCTACGACTTTACTAAATGTCCTTATTTGATTCCAGTCTTTATCTCTTTCCTTGATAAACTGGAATCCGTCTTCTCCCTGCCCTTTTGCAATATTTTGGGCTTCAAAACTCATATTAACAGAAAACCCTCCGTTCTCGAGAATATCCTTGATAATTTTCTCGCGGTCTTTTTCGCGCTCCGATGACGATTCAAGAAATATTCCTTCTCGGACCTTTTGTATTTTTCCTGAATCCTCTTCCTGCTCAAAAACTAGTTTCCCCTCTTCGCTATCTTTCCTTGACGCTTCATTCGCCAATCTAGCCTGAAGATCAGAGGCTGCTTTTCGCAAAGCGTCAAGGGGTATTAGATCATTTGAACCTTCAAGCTGTTCATGGTTATTTCCCCTGTCCCTGCTTTCCTCCAAGCGATCTATAAGATCTTGAATGGGTTCCCACATATCCCCAGCGGAAATTTTTTTTGCCTTTTCTTGCAATTGCTTCTCATCAAGAGTCTTGCCACTTACATTAGCTCTGGTCAGAATCTTTTTCTTGCGCACAGAGTTAAGAACCTCTACTTGCAATTTGAGCTCATCCAGAAGGTTTTTGAGTATTTCATTATCTGGATTTTCTAGTAAAGATTTCTCATTAATGGCTATGGCTTTCATCAAATCACAACACGTCCGTTCCGCCGTTCCACTTTTTGGTTCTTCTGAAGTTATGAGTTTACCGTCTTTTTCGACATTAGCGGGGAGTTCGTCTGATTGATTTTTTTGTAAACTGTCAGGTTCTTCGCTCTTGAATCTTTCAATCTTCATGATTTTAGAATTAATTATTATAACAACGAAAAATAGCTTAGTTTGCAAACACCAAAAATATCACCAGAGCTAGCATAATTCGATAAATTACAAAAATATTATAGTTTTTATTTTGTAAATATTTCAGCATATACTTGATTGCCAGATAGCCGCTTACGAATGCTGCGAGGACACCGATTATAAGATTAATATCGAATCCAGCCTCCAAAAAATACGGGAGTTCTTTTGCGGTTGCTCCTAACACGATAGGAGTCGCCAAAAGAAAAGAAAAACGAGCAGAAGCGGTTCGACTGAGACCTAAAAGTAGAGCAGCGGATATTGTCATACCACTTCGAGACATTCCCGGCACGATAGCCAGCATTTGAAACAAACCTATAATAAAAGCAAGTTTAAGTGTAACATCTTTCTCCTCCAATTTCTTTTTGCCCGCTTTGTCGGAATAGAAAAGAATTAATGCCCCGAAAAGCAACGTAAACCCTATCAAAAGTGGATTACGAAAAATTGTTGCCGCATAATCTTCTAAAAGCAATCCTGCTAAAACCCCCGGAATAGTCGCTATGCCAATGATAACTAGCGTGTCTTCCTTTAGCTTTTTTATATCAAAAAATTCTCGCTTGCGGTCGATAAAAATTCTGCCGATTTGATTTAAAAAATATGATTTGAAAAGAATTTTTTTCCAGTCTTCGTAAAAGTAAATAAGAATCGCCAAAAGCGTTCCAAAATGAAGAGCGACGTCAAACGCCAAACCCTGATCATTCCAACCGAATATCTTAGGCAAAATTACCAAATGTCCAGAACTGGAAATCGGCAGAAATTCCCCCAGCCCCTGAATAACGCCCAAAACGATTGCCTGTAAAGTTTCCATTTCATTTCGCTTATAATTTTAATATTATTAATTATATTATATTATGTAAACTCTTTTTTGTCATCTCAAAAGCTCACTGTTTCCAATCGTTATTTGTATTTCATAGAAAAACTGATTTATCGTGCCCCTGTGATTGAGTCAAGACATCTTATCCAGAAAATCAGACGCGATAAATCGACGCCTCTACAAGAAATTCTTAAAAAAAGCGCTCAATCTGTCTTTGCCTACAATCCCCATACGCACCAAGCGTGGATTATTAGCGTCTGTGAGGTCGATAATGGTCGAAGGCAAGCGATTCTGCAAATTACCAGCATTTATGAACAAATCAGGGGCAAATTTCGCATCAGCGAATTTTTTTATGATTTCACTCGCCAACAACAAATTTTCTTCACCGGAAATATTGGCGCTGGTGGCCGTGATAGGAAAATCGTTTTTTTCGAAAAGCTTTTTGATGAAAAAATTATTAGAAATGCGCAAAGCAATGTTCTCCTCATTCGCGGTCAAAATATATGGAACGACGTCCTTCTTACGCAAAACAACCGTAACGGAGTTCGGCCAAATCTTTTTGAGAATTTCTTCAACTTTTGAATCTATGCACGCAACTTTTTTAGCCATAGCAATATCTCGCACCAAAATGGAAATCGGCTTATTTATATCACGATTTTTGATTTTGTATATTTTCGAAATTGCGTGTTCATCAAGGGCATTAGCCCCCAGCCCGTAAATCGTGTCTGTAGGAAAAACAACCACGCCTCCACTTGCCAAAGCTTCTTGAGATTTTTCAACACCTTCTTCGATTGTCTTTGGATTTTCTATATCCAATTTAATTTCTTCCATAAGTTTATTTTAGCACAAAAAAAGAGGTGAAAGAAGTTTTCCTTATCCACCATCATTATAATAATTAGGACTGCTAATCCGTTAAGCATATTTTCTTAAAAAAACGAATGTGCAAAACCCAAAAATAATAGGCGAAACAAACAATGTTATACTGTTTTGGGGTTATACGCAATTATAGTTTTAACTGACCCGTCGGGTTGCTTTACGTAGTCAAGATATCCGTCATTAAGGTTAAGGCATAAACTCTCAGATAGATAAAACTACTTTATCAAACCTGCCAAATAGTATTTTCCGCTATAAAACCATCATTTTTGTCATTCTGGTAAGAATCCCTTGCCCCCCTATTAGTATCATAATAGCTATTACTTTAATAATAGATAATTTAAGGGATCCCTACGGGATGACAAAATGTGGGTTCTATTTCAAGAAAAGAAGTTTTAGATGTTTGAACCGTTTACTAAAAATACTTAGTCAAAACCATATATTGCGTATAACCCCTGTTTTGTAAAATATAATTTGTGTATGTCCCAACACCTACTATGGCAAACAAGATAATTCGTAATTCAAAGAAATTAACAAAAAGAAACGGTTTTAGAACCGTTTCCTATTCTCACTAGATTTTGAAAGATTATTTTATCACCGTCCCCGCAAATTTTTCCCCGTTCAAATATTTTTCTAAATTTTTCAGTTTTTTGCCGTTCATAATCGCGACCTCAAGTCCGAGTTTTTCTGCTTCGCGGCTGGCGATGGGGTCAAAAGGTTTGCTCATTCGCGGTTCCCATTTGTCGCCGACGATTTTACGGAAATCTGCCCAGGAAATATCCTTGATTTTCTTGGCGTCGGGAAATTCGCGTGGATCCTTGTCGTAAGCATAATCAATATTGGAAAGATTTGCTACATTTTTTATTTTATAAGTATTGGCGAGATAGACGGCATCATAATCACTTGACCATCCTGGTTCATAGCCAGCACCGATAATGACCGGCTTTCGAGTTACAACCTTCTCGTAAGGATTGATGATTATTTCTTTATGAGCTAATTTCCCGAACATTATTCTTACCAATTGCGCGTTATAGCGAGTGGCGTGAATTCCGAGCCAGTCCAATTCTTCGTTTGACATCTTACGGATTTTCTGCGCCGCGCCGTTATATTTTCGATTCAACCCTCCCCCGCCACAAACGATGATAAATTTATCACCCATTTCCGTACGTTTCGTTATAAGACCAATAAAGCTTTTCAAAAACTTGTGGTCGACTTCTTCCGGAATAATTAGAGAACCTCCGAGAGACAAGACGTAAGTATTTCCTTTTTTCATAGCAGAATAAAAATTTATTAACTTTTTATAATTTAGCACGAGAAAAGTTTTTGGGCAAATGAAAGAATATTATATCTTATATCAAGAACAAATTTCAACACACGAAGAGGTCGGTCCTTAGGCATTCAAAAGGTCCGTCCTCTAGTACGTGTATTGAGGTCTGTCCTTTCAGATGTTTAAAGGTCAGACCTCGTGCATTTTGCATTTGATTTATATCATTTGCCATTTGCATAAAACGAGGACAGACCTTTTAAACATCTGAAAGGTCTGACCTCAAGACAAAAAGGACAGTTCTTTTTTTGTTTTTTTAGGGGAGAATTAATTCATCGCTTCGTAACTATCTTGCTCGGGTTTGTTAATTTCATAAACAGAATCAGGATCATAAATTGCCAAAGGGTCCAGAGGCTTTCTTTGCCCTGTATCGCCATCAGGGAAGAGTTGATAGATAATAGGATCAACCGACTCTTTGATTAGATTAGAAGCGGTGAATTGATCCAGTTGTTCTTGAGATATGATTTTAATATTCTCCCATTGGAGATGTCTATAGAGGCTAAAGATATAAGGAGCTAGAATCAATCTTTTATATTGTTTGTTGTTTTTGTATTTGATGATATAGACATCAGGAGAGTTGATGGTTTTGACAAGGTCGCCATCGTTCAAGGTTTGAGCGCTACTTCCTTGGTTGTTATTATCTATTGTATCGCTCGTATCTGTCCCCTCTCCTATGGTGCCGATTTTGTCTCCTTCACAAGTAATCACATCCGAAACAGCGCCTTGATCGGTGCGGAATTTGATATAGTACTTATCAGCACCGGCATATTGTTGAAACAATTCTTCTTTTTTGGACATATCTTCCCAAGAAACATTAGCGAAATCGGGAGTGCGAGAGATTGCTATTTGGGTGATGCTGTCAGGCAGATTGTCAAAAGTCAGATTGCCGTTGTCTAGGACGGTTATGTCTATGTTGGTGATGTTGGGTTTGGTGGGAGAAATAAGACCGCTACCGCAGTTTATATTTAAACTAGCAGTGTCATAACTTTTTATCGAATTACCGGCGTTATCAAATGCTTTCACATACCACGTATGGTCTCCACAAGCAAGGTCCTCGCTTACAGAAGCAGACAATGCTTCGGGGCTTATATTATCCGTTTTTAAAACCTCGTCCACATAGAGTTGATATTTAGAAAGCCCTGAGGTAGAATCATCAGAATTATTCCAATAGAAAGTCGGTCTTCTGTTAGAAACTTGAGTTCCCGTAAGAACACCGGAAAGAGGAAAAATGGAAGGATTGGTGTTATCCTGGGTTATGGGTTTGTCAAAATGGACTGCCCAGTTATAGAGGGTATTTCCATATTGAGATTCGGCGCTGTCGCTGTCCCTAAGGTTTCCACGAGCAGAACCTTCCGAATCGGCTCCTGCACTTGCCCCAACTGTTCCCGTATATGCATAGCGAAGTCTCTGGTCGCTTCCAGTAGGAACAGAATCTAAGGTTACTTTGACCGTATCATCACTTATGATCTCAACCGAGCTTATGGAAGCAGAAGAACCGGCGTCATAATATTCAAATCCATAATTTGCTTTTGCCAAAACGAGAGAAGTATCAAGTTGAAGCGGTCCTTCTGGTACATTAAATTTGGCATAGACTTCATTTCCAATCCGATAAATTTGATCAGGAGAAAGAGGCTTCCATTCTTCTTTGTCTACTACAACCTTTTTAATTACTTTTCCATAATATTCTCCTAGCCAACGATAAGAAGTGTTGGTGAGATGAACACCATCTCCTTCTACGTAATTTAAAAAGTATTTTGGACCCACCAAATAGATCTTGGTTAAGTTATTCTCATATGCAGCAAGTTGGTCAATTGGCACATATGAGATAGCTCTTCCCAATGATGTAAAAGAACTCATCTGATCAGTAAATATAGGTATATCCTGAGACTGTTCTGTCGTATCCTTGATATCTACATTATAATCATTTTGCCACTCCTCAAGATAACCTTCATAAATACCAGATGCGCTACCAGCATCTGTCTCACCATGTATAACCGTTACTCCGATAACCCTATCTATTTTATTTAAACCTTCTGCTATGCCTTTAACCGTAGTCGCTTGGCTAATACCGTTAGTATATGGTGTTGTCCCTTTCTTTAGACCAACATACCCTGTTGCACCCAATCCATGACGAGTAACCACAGACTGATAACCATTGTCAACTGTATTTGAAGTAATAAAATTAGCCATAGAGCTACTTATAGTTTCATTACTGCTCTCAGTCAAATCGATTAGAGAGGATCCGCTCAATGTCTTATTTTGAAATGGTTGAGTCGTAGTAAGTGCCGGAGAACCCAGGGTTCCATTTGACAAACTCTGCCCCGTTGAGAGAATATGATTTAAATAATCGGCAGAATTTATTTGACTTGTTGCGAGGCTCAATACAGATACTCCTAGATAAGGAGAAACGGCAGAAACAGGAGTTACCTCAAATTTTATATATTTATCTAAATCATCCTCAGTGAGTGTATAGGTCTTGCCTATCGCACCAGAAATAATCTGGTAATTTCCTTCTGCAGAATCAGCCCTTAACCATCGAAAAATAGAATCTCCTTCTTCATCTGCATTTGAATCAGAGTATATATATCTCCCCGCCACGACTTCCCCAACAGACCCAAAACCAATTATATTTACAGATGCTGCCACTGGTGCCACAGGAACTGAATTTAATGGAATCGTACTAACCACATCTGAGGCTGTACCGGTTCCATTTACATTAGAAGCAGACACTCTAAAATCATAACTCTTTCCATTTGTTAATCCTGTGACTATTGCAGAAGTATTTACAGAAATCCCATCATTAAAAACAGAGAAAATACCTGCGCCTGTTTCGCAATATTCAATAATATAGTCGGTAGCAGAAAAACCGTCATTATAAGGCATATCCCAATTTAAAGAAACCTGGCTATCGTCTTGAACCACCTGCAAATTAGTAGGGGCGCTAGGATTTCGATATACAACGAAATTATCATGCTTAATTACAGAAGCGCTATACTTCTCCAAAAATATTTGTTGATTAGTGAAAGTGCCTTGAGTTAAAGTAGCATCTGGAGTTGAAGAGTTATTAATATAAAGATTTGCCCCGCCACCTTGCAAGACAACAAGTTTTATATGAAAAGGAACATTATTAGTGCAACCAAAAGAAGATGCAACACTAATAGCTGCGCCACCTGCAGAATAATACAGTTTTATCACTCCTTCTCTTTGTACAACCATATACGAACTATCCGAGGGAAAGTCCATACCTCCATAACCCATAGCCCCTGAAGTTAAAGTTGCCGAACAATTAGATATTGTCATATCTGATTCAATAATCAGATCACTCAAACTTCTATCAAAAGTATCGATAGTCTTTAACCCAGTCCCATCTGTAGACACGGTTAGCATATTGTTTTGAGCTACACCTGTGCCGGCAGAATCTACTATCGTCCACTTAGAAGTGTCGATGGTGGTGCCAGTAAAATTATCAAAGATAATTGCACTAAGTGTTCTCGTGCTTACCACATCCGAAGCTAAACCCACCCCATTACTGTTAACGGGTGATACCCTGAAATCATAGAACTTTTCGTTTACAAGTCCAGTAACTATAGCCGATGGACTTAAAGAGACCCCCTCATCGAAAACAGAAAACGCACCAGAGCCTGTTTCCCTATACTCAACAACATAATCAGTAATAGGATAACCGCCGTCATAAGAAACATCCCAACTTAAGGAAGCCTGATTATCACCTTGGACCACCTGCAAATTAGTAGGAGCATTGGCTAATGCATAAACAACGAAATTATCATAACTAACTCCAGAAAATATGTAGCTTGACAAAAAAATCTGCTGATCAGTAAAAGTGCCTTGGGTTAAAGCAGCATCTGGAGTTGATGAGTTATTGATATAAAGATTTGCGCCGCCACTTTGCAAGATAACAAGTTTTATATGAAAAGGAACATTATTAGTGCAACCAAAAGAAGATGCAATGCTGTTAACTGCGTCACCCGTAGAATACAAAGTAATAAATCCGTTATGGTTAATCACCAGATATGAACTGTCTGTAGGGAAATTTATCCCTCCATAGCCTAATGAACCCGAATTCGTTGCGGCACAATCAGCTATTGTCATATCAACTTCAATGACTAAGTCGTTTAGACTTCGATCATAAGTATTGACAGTTTTTAATGCGTTGCCAGAAAAGCTACTATTCCCGATAACATTCAACATACCGTCCTGGGTCAGATTAGTGCCACCCACAGAAGAATCAACTTTTATCCACTCAGAGGTGTCAATTTCAGTACCAGTAAAATCATCTGAGAAATATACATTGTCCGCCCTTGCTTCTTGCGGCAACAAAAAAGCCCCACCCACAAGTTGGAACAGCAAAACAAAAATCAGCAAAGAAGAAGTCAGTTTCTGGCAGAATGATTTTTTGAGATGGATTTTTGGAATTGAAATTTCATCGCCCCCCCCACTGGCAATCTTTTTATACGCACAATAGAATCAACAGTATTGATCTTGGACATAATTGATGTTTTATTCTTTTAAGATGGTAAATACTTGTTTAGATTATATACCTTTTTAAAATAATGGACAAATTGTGAATGTCATTGCAAGTGTAGCAAAGCAAAACGCGGCAATCTCGAGCCTATGCAAAAAACCGAGGACGGACCTTTTGGATGCTTAAGGTCCGACCTCTTCGCGCGTCGCATTGAGAACCGTTCTTTTGATTCTGTAAGAACAGTCCTTTTTGTCTTACTCCTGAAAAATATCCAACTTTTTCTTAAAGCCTATTTTCTTAGTCCGATATATTTTATACTATCAGAAGTTTTTCCCTTCATTAATTCCACGAAAACTTTTTCGATATCTTTGAGCCCGATATTTCTGCCACCGAGTCCGTAGACATAGTTTTGCAGTTTTGGTCTTTTCTTGAGATCATAAAGCGCTGATCGAACTTCGGTAAAAACTGGACTAGTGGATCCGTAAGAGTTAGAACGATCCAAAACCGCTACGGCTTTCTTACCCTCCAAGGCTCTGGCGATTTCTTTTTCAGGAAACGGACGCATCAGTCTTATCTTAAGCAGTCCAACTTTTTTGCCCTGTTTACGAAGGTCATCAACAACCATTTTGGCGGTGCCACAAGTGGAACTCAAAGCCACAACTACATACTCAGCATCACGAGTGCGATATTCTTCTATAAAATCATATTTCCTACCTGTGAGTTTATAGAATTCTTTATCAACTTCTTTGATGATTTTTCGAGATTCTTCCATCGCCTCTATCTGCTGATATTTGTGTTCGAAGAAATAATCAAAAAGATCAAGTGGTCCAACGGTTACCGGTTTTTTAAAATTAAGAAGCGGATATTCCGGCTCGTATTTCCCGATAAAACTTTTCACTTTCTTATCATTTATTATCAAGACATTTTCAACATTATGCGAAGTGATAAAACCGTCCTGCATAACCATCACCGGCAATTGCACTTTTTTGTTCTCTGCAACCTTGAGAGCGATCAGAGTGTTGTCATAGGCCTCTTGCGCATTCTCACTATAAAATTGCATCCAAGAAGCGTCACGCAAAAACATTGAGTCGTTGTGATCGCAATGGATATTGATTGGCGCGGAAAGAGCACGATTTGAAATCGCCATCACAATCGGGAGCCTGGAGCCGGAAGCCACATAAACGATTTCCGCCATAAGTGCTAGACCTTGCGAAGAAGTTGC
>Ga0265294_10001550_pt1 | contig 30931 bp, 28 predicted proteins | sample MunlanPumphouse3_FD_192504 | JGI IMG/M metagenome (GOLD analysis project Ga0265294, IMG submission 192504) | Groundwater microbial communities from a municipal landfill in Southern Ontario, Canada - Pumphouse #3 | ecosystem: Environmental > Aquatic > Deep subsurface > Groundwater | place...
TGTTGCAGAAGAGATTAATACTATCGAATAAAGATTATTAAAAGGAGCATTCATGAAACATCACGTGCATATTGCCGGCGTTATTTATGCCACAATCTTTGGTTTCACTTTCATGTTTTCAAAAGTTGCACTTACTTATGTGATTCCGATTGGCTTAATTGCTTATCGTTTTTTGATTGCGATTTTAGTTTTAGAAATTTTGAGATGGTTTAAAGTAATTCACATTCGCTTCGAAAAGAAGCATTTCAAACATTTGTTTTTGGTTGCTTTATTTCAACCCATCTTATATTTCTTATTTGAGACATTTGGTATTAAACTTACAACAAGTGGTGAAGCTGGCATGATGATTGCTTTAATTCCAATTTTTGTAACGATTTTATCCTCCATCATCTTAAAAGAAGCTCCTAAAAAAATTCAAATCTTTTTTATTCTTTTAAGTGTTTCAGGTGTTTTATTCATCCAAGTGATGAAATCATCATCTGGATTAGATGTGAACCTGTGGGGACTATTATTATTACTTGGTGCTGTAATCTCAGCAGCTTTATTTAATATTGCATCCAGAAATGCATCTAAAACATTAAAACCTTATGAAATCACTTATTTTATGATGTTAGGCGGAGCCATTGTATTCAATACAATGTATTTAATCCAATTGGCATTCGAATCAAGAATAACTGATTATGTGATGAATTTATCGCATATTGAATTATTAGTTCCAATTTTATATTTAGGTGTGATTGCATCTATTGGTGGATTCTTTTTAGTAAATTTTGCATTATCAAAAATTCCTGCACACGTTTCATCAATATACGCTAATCTTTCTACAATTGTTGCGATTATCGCTGGTGCTTGGTTACTACAAGAAAAGCTTTATTATTACCATTTTATTGGAGCATTGATGATTATTATTGGTGTCTATGGGACTGTCAGATTTAATATGGGTATTGAAAAGAAAAAGATAAAGGTGTAATCGCATGGAAGAAAAAGAATTATTTTTCCCAATAAAAAAATTACTTGAAGAAAAAGGATTTACTGTAAAAGGTGAAATCAATGACATTGATATTTTAGCGTTAAAAGATGAAATGATGCTTGCGGTTGAGCTAAAATTGAAGATTAGTCTAAAACTTATATATCAAGCGATTGAAAGATTTAAGATTTGTGAGAAAGTATATCTAGGGGTTCCAAACGAAGCCATCAAGAGCCACCAAAAACACATGAAATCTTTGATCTTACTTTTAAAACGTTTAAATATTGGTTTGATTGTTGTTAAAGATCTTAAAGCTACCGTTTTATTAGATCCCTTGGATTATGATGTGATTAAGAGCAGACAACGAAATCAAAAGAAAAAAATAAAAGCGATCAATGAATTTAAATTAAGAGAAGATAAGAATGTCATGGGTGGATCAAAAGGTCTAAGAATGACTCTTTATAGAGAACAAGTGATAAAGGTTGCACAATTTCTAAAAATCCATCAGATAGCTACACCAAAAATGATTAAAAATGAAACCCAAATCGATAAAGTTTCAAGTATTTTACAAAAGAATTATTATGGATGGTTTGAACGTGTTGAACGGGGTAAATATCAACTCTCTTCAATTGGTCAAATTGAACTCGAAAAGCAAACCAAAAAATAAAACACAGGACAAAATAATGTTCTGTGTTTTTTAATAAATATTCAAATGAGCTGAATAGAATCTAGAGGTGTGTAAGTTAAAACTCCTTGAACTTGGTGACTATGAAATAATGTGATGGTATGAATGGATTGAGTTAACGAAATCAAGGGGAGTTTAATATCTTCAAGATCTTTGAATTTGACGCGTCGCGCGAGTGTTATATGTGGAACAAAACGTGAATCATTCGTAACATACTCTAACGATTTTATGGCTTGATTGATCTGATTATATAAAGCTTTTAACTTATCCTTACCTTCTTTGATACCAGCCCATAAAATGTGCCCATCTGGTTTAATAAATGAACCAACACCATGAATTTTAATCTCAAATGATTTAACATTTTCTAAATACTGATTTAATGCCTCCATGATATCATCGATGGATGAAGGATTGATTTCACCTAAAAACAATAACGTCAAATGCAAATTGTCATAGATTGTCTTGTTGTGTTTAATGGCAGAATTTAACCAAATTTCTTGTAGGTTAAAAAGTTCATATTTAACATTTTCGTCTAAAGCTACACCAATAAATAGTCGCATGTTATCATCTCTTATCTCTTTTAATTTTATTATACATGAACAGCTAAGGAATGATTATTTTTCTCTAATCTCTATGGTATAATAAAAAAAAACAGATAGGTGATTTTATGCATCAAAAAAGAGTAATCATTGTAGGCGGTGGAGCAAGTGGTATGATGGCCGCTTTATCTGCACGCAAACAGGGTGCTGAAGTAACAATTTTAGAAAGAAATCATAAATTAGGGAAGAAAATACTAGCAACCGGAAATGGACGATGCAATTTTACTAATGTTGACGCAAACCCTCATGACTATAATCATCCTGATTTTGTCAACCAAGTATTCGAACAATTTAGTGTATCGAAAACCATTCATTTTTTTAAGCAAATGGGTATATATCCAAAAATTGAAGATGAAGGGAAAACATATCCACTTTCTGAACAAGCATCTTCAATTAATTTTTTGTTTGAAGAGGAAATTAAAAAAGAAAAAATACATGTGATCTACGATGCTTTTGTAAAAAAAATCTCAAAGAATCGTGATGTTTTTGAAATATCTACTGAGAATGAAACTTATGTTGCAGATAAACTGATTATATCCACTGGTGGTATGGCACTTCCTCAATCTGGAAGTGACGGCAGTGGATATGAACTTGCTCAAAGTTTTGGGCATCATTTGACAGATATTTATCCTTCATTGGTCAAATTAACATTAGATAGTCCGTATCTTAAGCACTTAGATGGTGTGAAATTTAAAGGAACTGTTGAGCTTATCTATAATCACCAAGCTATTCAATCTGAATTTAGTGATGTACTATTTACAAAATATGGAATCAGCGGTCCCGGTATTTTGCAAATTTCAAGAAAAGCAAATGCGTTAATCAACCAAAATCAAGAAGTTTGGATCAAAGTAATTATTTTAAATTATATTCAGAAATTAGATGTGATTGAACGTATGAAAGAAATGAAGAACCGTGAGATTAAACACTTTTTAACAGGTCTCATTCATCAAAAACTTATCGATTCGATTTTAAAAGAAATTCATGTGCCCAAAGATAAAATTCTTCAAGATTTAACCAAACGAGAAAGTAGAGATCTTTTAACAATTTTATTTGATTGGCGTTTTAAAGTGACAGGAAGTAAAGATTTTATCGATGCTCAAGTCACTGCAGGCGGAATATTATTAGATGAAGTGAACCCTCAGACTTTGGAGTCTAAATTAGTAAAAAACCTCTTTTTTTCAGGAGAAATTTTAGATATAGATGCTTTATGTGGTGGATTTAATTTACAATGGGCTTGGTCAAGTGGTTATGTCGCCGGTTACCATGCATCAATTTCTATTTAATGATATGAAAGATTATTAAAGTAGGTGTAATTATGAACAAGAAAAAAGTGATGATGATTCCTATTTTACTCGGCATCTTATACATTTTAATTTATTTGGAGCAACAAAAAAAGTTGACATAAAGGAGATCATGAATGGATGTTATTTTAAGTGTTAAAGATCTTGTGAAATACTATGGTGATTTATGTGCGGTTAACCATATTTCATTTGATGTGAGAAGAGGAAGCTTATTTGCTTTTTTAGGACCTAATGGTGCAGGTAAGTCAACAACGATTAATGTCATTACAACCTTACTTGATAAAACTGAAGGTGAAGTATTACTCAATGGCGAAACAAATCAAAAGTATTTTAGAGAAAAAATTGGTGTTGTTTTTCAAGCGAATGTTTTAGATGACTATTTAACGGTAAAAGAAAACTTACTACTTCGAGGATCCCTTTATTTAGATTCAAAAAAAGAAGTTTTAAAACGTTATGATGAATTGTCTAAATACCTTCATTTAGATGAATTCGAGCATCAAAACTTCAGAACTCTATCTGGTGGACAAAAAAGACGCGCTGAAATTGCGAGAGCATTATTTTCGAATCCTGAGATACTCTTACTTGATGAACCAACGACAGGGCTTGATCCTGAAACGAGAAGTCTTGTGTGGGATGTGATCAAAGATTTAAAAGAAAAAAAGAATATTACCATCTTTTTAACAACGCATTATATGGAAGAAGCTGCGAATGCTGACCATGTTGTTATTATTAATAAAGGACAAATCATCGTTCAAGGAACTCCTGCTTCATTAAAAGAAAAATATAGTCATGACCGATTAAAGATTGTTCCTAAAGATAAACCTTTATTTGTTAAAACTTGTGAAGAAGAAAAGATTACCTATGAAAAAGTAAGCGATGAATATGTCATGTACGTCGATGAAACAGAGGATGCATTGCGTTTAATCGAACTTTTTAAAAATAATATCAAACAATTAGAAGTTGTTAAAGGAACCATGGATGATGTATTTATCAAAGTCATCGGAGGTGAAAAAAATGTATAGTTTAACTTCACTGACGAAACGACACATTTTGATCTTTTTAAGAGATAAAACTGCTGTTTTCTTCTCATTTTTAAGTGTTTTGATTCTTCTTACTTTATATTTCTTATTCATAGGTCGCCAGTTTACTTCAGGATCCGAAATGGATTTACTTGATGAAAACTTGAAAACTTATTTAGTGGCCGGTGTGATGATGGGTGGTGTCATCGTCATCAATACCATGTCATTATCTTTAGGGATGATGGGAAGTATTATTAATGATATGGAATACCGAAGACTTGATGGATTTTTAGTGACGCCTGTAAAACGGTATAAAATCATTTTAAGTTATTATATTTCATCGATTATAGTGACAACCATTCTCACTTTATTCATGTGGGTATTGACGATTTTATACGTTGGGATCTTTTCTGGATATTGGTATTCTATAGGGACGATTTTATTAGCATCGCTTTATATCTTTTTATTCACTTTTATTTCATCATCGATTATGATCTTTTTAACAACACTTTTAAAATCAGTGAATGCATTTGGCACCATGTCAGGAATTTTAGGAACACTGATTGGCTTTGTCTCAGGCATTTATATGCCTTTAGTCGTTCTTGGTAAATCCATGGCATATGTGGCATCTTTAGTACCATTCACCCATATGGCAATTATTTTAAAAAACGTCTTATTAAAAGGACCCTATGAAGAACTTAGTACTTTTGTACCCTTAGAATCTATGCGAGAAATTAGTGCAGTGTATGGAACCACAGAAATTGGTGTATTAGGCTCACCTGTATCCATGATATGGATTATGTTGGCTTGTGTACTATTGGCCACAGTTTTACTATATTTTGCTTATCGAAGACTTAACCAAAAAATGGGGAAATAATTTTTAGTTTACAATAATTTTACATAAGTCTTACGGAGATTTGGTATCTCCGTTTTTTTTATTTGGTTATACTAATTGCGTAATCATAAAAAAGGAGATTTATATGAAAAAATTATTTGGAATTATCCTATTAACCTTAGCCTTAACATTATCTGCATGTACGAATGCAGAAGATACTTTTGATGAAACAAAAAACATTACGGTTTATACAAGAGATACTACCTCAGGAACAAGAGCAGGATTTATGGAAGGCATCGGATTTGCTGATGCAGCAACCAATGACAGTCTACTTGTCGAAGGATTTGTCATTAAAGATAATACCGGGATTATGACATCCATGACAACTGATCAATTCGGTATTGGTTATGTATCCTTATCCAGTGTGAATGACACGATTAAGCCATTAAGTTTTGAAGGGGTTGAACCAACATTAGCTAATGTAATCAATGATACTTATGGATTGAAACGACCATTTATGTGGATGGTAAGAGATGCTGGTGACTATTCAAGTGAAACAGTTGAAGCTCTAGTCAATGCATTCGTTGCTTTCTTAGGGACAACAGATGCTCAAGATATTATCAATAATAATGGAGCAATCGGTTTAAATGCAACGCAATCTTGGGATGACATTAAAGCTAACCATCCAGTGACTCAACAAGACAACACAGGCGTCGTCGTTCGTTTTGGTGGTTCTGATTCCATTCAAAAGGTTGCTGAAGCATTAACAAATTCATTTACTTCAAAAGCTGGAAATTTTACAGCTGAACATGATCATACAGGTTCAGGCGATGCTTATAAGCGCACACAAGATCCTGCAATTAAAGACACATCCGTTGGAAAAGATGTTGGATTTGCATCAAGATACTTTAAAGATGCTGAAAAAGTTGGCGTTGAAACATCAGATTTCGGTCAACTCGCATGGGATGCGATTGTTGCCATCGTTCATAAAGATAATCCACTAAACAATGTGACAGCGGATGATCTTAAAAAGATTTACGAAGGAACTTACGCGACTTGGAGTGATTTACTCGATTAAGCGTTTCGGTTTAATAATCTTGCAAAAAGACCCCCGTGGTCTTTTCTTGCTTACTAGAGGTGACATATGCAACACGTAGAAATACCAGTTATTAAACAGCATAAAGAAAAAAGAATTAAAGATCGGTTCGTTAAAATCATTCTTTTATCTTTCACTTTATTATCATCATCGTTTATTTTCATTGTTGCTGGAACAATTTTAGTGAAAGGTGTGACACCTTTTATTACCAACAATAATGGTTTAGGTTCCGTATCTTTCATACCATTTTTAACCGGAGACACTTGGTTAATCGGTGAATCATTTCATTCAAATCTTTATAGCATAGGATTTATTATTGCAAGTACATTAATGATTGCTTTATTATCTTTAGTCGTTTCATTTCCAATCGGTGTATTAACCGCGTTATTTATTGCAAAAGTTGCACCTAAAAAACTAGCAAATATCTTACGAACTGTGATTGAACTATTAGCTTCGATCCCATCAATTATTTATGGATTATTTGGAGCAGGCATCATTTTAAATCTTGTCTATAATTTTAGTGCTGCCATCGGATACCAATCAAAAGGTGGAAATTCGATGTTAGCCTCCATTTTAGTATTAGCAATTATGACAATCCCAACGATTACATCCATTTCAGAAGTTGCTATAAGAAGTGTTGATAAAAACCTAGAAGAAGGATCTTTAGCCCTTGGTGCAAGTAAAACTCAAACGCATTTTAAAGTGGTTTTGTTTGCTGCTAAATCTGGGATATTCACATCGGCAATTTTGGGTATAGGTCGTGCTTTAGGTGAAGCTACTGCAGTTTCATTAGTTGCTGGAGGTAGAAGATCTGGGTATTCATTTGATCTACTCGATACCACATCTACTTTAACCACAATCATGCTTGAAGGGATGAAAGAAACGATTGGATTAGATTATGATATTAGATTTTCAGTGGGTATTGTATTGATTGTTGTGATTATTTTAACTAATATTATCCTCAATTTTGTGAAACGAAAGGTGGGTAATGTCAATGTTAAATAAAAGAAAAGTATATGATATTACCATGCAAAGTTTGACCTATCTATCATCGATCGTTTCGATTGTTGTTCTATTAGCGATTGTATTCTTTGTTTTTCAAAAAGGATATCGTTTAATTAGCTGGGATTTAATTACCCACAATTATCAATCGGTAACGTATACTGCAGATTTGAAAGAAGATCAAGAATCTGGAACATTTATATCTACTAAGACATTTGATGATGGTTCGTTTTATTCAACGAAATGGGGAATAGCAATTAAAGACGATGAAAATTTAATTGGAGGGACATCAGTATTTATAACCTATGTGCATCCAGATTCCCCACTCAATGCATTAAATAATAAGGGAGTAGGAATTGAAGATTTATCCGTGGATGTCGATTATCAAATCATCAGAGTTGCTTTTGATGGTGCTTCCTCAGCACTTGCAATTCATGGAGCTGAGCATATGATTGAAGTTTGGGATTCACAAGATAGTTTTCGTGAACTTGAATTTTCAACAACAGGTGGAGGAATTAGGGGATCGATCATTACCACGTTATATTTAATTGTTTTAACACTGATATTTGCACTACCCATTGGTGTTGGAGCTGCAATTTATTTAACGGAATATGCGAAAAACAACCGATTTACAAGATTTTTAAGACAGATGATTGAAACATTAACTGGAATTCCATCCATTATTTATGGACTCATGGGTTTAGCTGTTTTTGTTCCATTAACCATTCGGTTAACTGATGCTACTGGGGCAAATATTATATCTGGAGCACTTACTTTAACAGTGATATTGTTACCAGTCATTATTAGAACTACAGAAGAAAGTTTAAAAGTTGTACCTGATGATTACAGATATGCATCACTAGCTCTTGGAGCGAGTCAGACTCAAACCACTTTCAAAGTTGTATTACCTAATGCAACCGCAGGAATCTTAACTGCTACTTTGTTAGCTATTGGTAGGATCATTGGGGAAAGTGCCGCTTTAGTGTTTGCGATTGGGACCGCGGTGAAAGATGATATTCGATTAACCGAAAAATCCACATCATTAGCTGTTCATATCTGGTCCATGATGACTGATGAACCTGCAAATATTGAATTGTCATCCACGATTGCGCTAATTATTCTTGCAATCGTACTTGTATTAAATATTTCAATTAAGCTTTTATCAAAAAGAATGTTAAGAAAGCAAGGTGTAAAAAAATGAATGATTCAATCGTATTTAATGTGAAAAATTTAAATTTATTTTATGGTGAGAAACAAGCACTAAAAAATATTGAAATTCCAATTTATAAAAATCAAATCACAGCATTAATTGGACCATCAGGCTGTGGGAAATCGACATTTTTGCGTGCATTGAATCGCATGAATGATCTAATTGACGAATGTCATCTCGATGGTAAAATTAATTACTATGATCAAGATATATATGATCAAACGATGGATGTGATTGGTTTAAGAACTCATGTGGGTATGGTATTTCAAAAACCAAATCCATTTCCAATGAGTATATTTGATAATATCGCTTATGGACCGAGATGCCAAGGAATCAAAGATAAACAAAAATTGAAAGAAATCGTTGATGAGGCATTAAAACAAGCAGCGTTATATGACGAAGTAAAAGATCGATTAAAAGAGTCAGCACTTTCATTATCTGGTGGTCAACAGCAACGTCTTTGTATCGCTCGAACGATTGCGATGAAGCCAGATGTGATTTTAATGGATGAACCTACATCGGCATTAGATCCCGTAGCAACACTTAAAATCGAAGATCTCGTGGTAGAATTAAAGAAGAATTACACCATCATCATCGTCACGCACAATATGCAACAAGCTGCAAGAATTGCTGATAAAACAGCATTCTTCTTAATGGGTGAACTGATTGAATACGGAGATACTTCAACATTATTTTCAACACCACAATATAAAAAGACCGAAGATTATATTACTGGTCGGTTTGGATAGGAGTATATCATGACATTAAGAACGACATTAATTGAATCTTTAGAAACGTTAAAAAAAGATGTTGCGATGATGGCTGATCTCGCATTATCTAATATTAGAGAAGGACTCTATGCCTTTAAGAACAATGATCAAGAACTTGCGAAACAAGTGATGGCTAAAGATTCTGAAGTTGATCGATATGAAGAAGAAATTGCTAAAAAAGCGATTCAAATTATATGGAGAGAACAACCATTAGCGAGTGATTTAAGATTAGTTACTGGTATACTAAAGTTAATCACTGATATTGAGCGTATTGGAGATCACGCGAGTGATATTGCAGAAATGACTTTGCATTTAGATGATCAAAGAAATAAGAGAATCATGCCTATGACATCAAAAATGGCTGAAATCGTTGAAAACATGGTGTTAACCAGTATTGAAGGATTAGTCCATGTCGATGAAAGCCTCGCATTAAAAGTTATTGAAACTGATGACTTAGTCGATGATTTGTTCAATCAATTGATTCAAAAAATGACTCAAGAGCTGAAAGATGATAAAGTCGATCCAAATGAAGCAATCTATGTCCTCATGGTTGCTAAATATTTTGAACGTATTGGAGATCATGCAGTAAATATTGCAGAATGGATTATATTCATGGTGAGTGGTAAACACAAAAACACACCATTATTTTAGGAGGGCAAGATGGCACTCATATATTTCGTAGAAGATGACTCATCCATATCATACATCATCGAAAAAACATTAGAACATGCAGGGATTAAAGGCTCTGGTTTTTCAAATGCCGAAGATTTTTTTAAAGCTTTTCGTGAAAAAAAACCAGATATGATATTACTCGATGTCATGTTACCCGAAATATCAGGAATTGATATTTTAAAAACGGTTCGTAAAGTAGATACTGAAGTACCTATTATGATGATATCTGCATTACAAAGCGAAATGGATAAAGTGATTGCACTTGATTATGGTGCAGATGATTATATGACAAAGCCATTTGGAGTATTCGAATTAACCTCAAGAATTCAAGCAAAACTTAGAAAAAGACAATCGATTGATTCATATGATTATCAAGATATAAAAATCGATGATCATAAGCATTTATTCACAATTTGTGAAAAAGAAGTTTATCTCACGCAAAAAGAATACGATATCTTAAAACTACTCATTAAAGAAAAAGGAAGAGTAGTTTCAAAAGAAACGATTTTCAAAATGGTATGGGATACTGATTTTATTGGTGAAACAAGAACCTTAGATATGCATATCAAATCAATTCGTGAAAAACTAAAAAATAATCATTCCAATGTTTCAATTAAAACAATTCGAGGAATAGGATACCAAGTCGAATGAAACGCATACTGATCAGAAACAACATTTTAATTTATTCAATCTCATTTATTTTGTTTTTTCTTGTTGTGGTTGCGATTGTATACTGGTTTAACCAAAGAAAACAAGAAGAATTTATGCACTTTTTGATTGAAGAAGTGGAACTATCTTATGAAGTCTATGAAGATACGGATTCAAATTTTGTCATTGATTTTGCACATGAAAATGATCGAAGAATTACGATTTTAGATGAAAATGGTTTGGTGATTGCTGATTCACACGATGAAAGAGTTGGTACAGATAAGAGCCAGAGACCAGAAATACTTAACTTAGGAAGTGTCGTCAGAAGACATTCAGCGACCATCGATGTCGATTTAATTTATACAGCAAAAATCATGGATAATGGGAATATTTTAAGAGTGTCTATTCCACTAAGACCTCAAGCACAAACCTTTAATTTTCTCTTTTTATGGCTATTCATCAGCGGTGCAGGTATGATGATCATCAACACTTTAATTCTTAAAAAAATTGGTGAAAATTTATATCAACCTTGGTTGAAAGTCAAAGATAACTTAATCATGTTGAGAGAAGGCAAATATCAAGTTTTACCACCAAATACGCCATTTCCCGAAGTAAATCAAATCATTCATGAAATGAATACAATTAATCTTGCGACTGCAAAACATGTCGATGAAATCGAAGATTATCAATCGCAATTAAGCCATATTTTAGATGAAATGGATCAGGCGGTTTTATTGATTGATTTAGAGGATAACATTTTATTTTTTAATGAGGATGCTAAAGCACTCTTTAAATTAAATCATCCGTTAGAAAACTTAAAAGTGTTTCAATATATTCGCGAAGTCAAAATTAAAGAAGCTATTCAATCGACAAATCAAGATAAAAAATTAAATTTTTTTGATATGAAAATTCAAGGCAAGCTATTTGAAATCCGCGTTTTTCCAGTCATGATTCGGATGAAAGAAGCTACCGCTACCGTCTTAATCACACTAAAGAATGTGACACAAGAAAGAAAAGTTGAAGTGATGAAAAAAGACTTTTTTTCACATGCATCTCATGAGTTGAAATCACCTCTTACAGCAATTAAAGGTTATGCTGAACTCATTCAATTTGGTTTGATTAAAGATCAGGAGATTAAGCAAATTGCCCAAAATATTAATAAACAAGTGACAACGATGAACGCTTTAGTTGAGGATATGCTTATGTTATCGCGATTAGAAAATTTAGATGAAGAGCCTATAAATAAGATATCTTTAACACCAATTTTAGAACAAGTGATTGATCAATTAAAACCTTTTGCACTTGAGAAAAATATCAATATTAAAACTCAAACACAAGATATTGAGATGATTTGTGATCAATTAGATATGTATAAACTATTTAAAAATCTCATTGAAAATGCCATCAAATATTCTGATTCTGATAAAAACATAGAAGTAACGTTATTGGCTACAAATGGTCAAATCTCGTTTGTTGTGAATGATCAAGGTCATGGAATTCCAGAAGAACATCAATCTAGAGTATTTGAAAGGTTTTATCGAATTGATAAAGGCAGAATCGATAGTGGTACAGGTCTTGGATTAGCAATCGTTAAGCACATTGTTTTAAAATATCAAGGGAAAATTAATCTTGAATCCGGATTAAGCAAAGGCACAAAAATTACGATTGAATTTCCAATAAAATAAAAAAAGGGAAAATTTCCCTTGAATTATTTAATGGCAGGGGTAACAGGACTCGAACCCGTACCGACGGTTTTGGAGACCGCTGTGCTACCATTGACACCATACCCCTAGACGCATAAATAAGTATAGCATAAAGAAAAGAATAAAAGCAATCATTTCAAAAGAAAAAAATGATGGACTACTGTCCATCCTTTTCTTTGAATATTTGTGCATCGATAACTTCATTGTTTTCGTTGACTAGAGAATGAGCTTTTCGATATTCCAAATCTTTTTTCTCCCGGCGTTTAATCATGACATTTTTATGGAAAAATAGTAGATATGTAATTAATACAACCATCAGTCCATAACCAATCATTGTGCGCCATATGATGCCGTTATACTGATTTAAGTCCTCGCGATCAGTAATTAAACCATAAGTATTAATTTCACTTTCCGATGGAGTTTCATCTGCAAAAAGAGTTCTTAAACTATAGTCTTCAGGATTAATGTTTAATTGATTATCTTTGACATAAGCACCTTCGGAAACAAGTTCATTAGACGCGATAAATAAGGCTTTTGGATTAAAAATAAATTGATCATTCGTATCGGTTACACCATCGGACATTTCAATTTTAAGTGTTTTAACATTTGATAAAATGCCAACTTCAGGAATAACTAATGAACCTTCAGTTTTCACTAAGAATAAGACGGGGATGTTACTGCTTGGAAAATCAAGTTTTGGATTATATATCATTTGAACTTTATTCGTTAATACGTCATTTCCTTCATTATCTCTTACGGTGATCGAGTTTTGATCTAACGTTAATGTAAAGCGAATAATCGGTTCTTCAATGGTTTTAATATTGATTTTGTTGATAAAGAATAATAATCCATCGACACGTTCTTGCTCATTATCCTGATTTGTAATCAAGGCACCAATTGCGTGAACATTGACATCAAATTGATAATCTGGATCTTCACTTGAGAAACTGTAAATGGGTGTTTCCTGATGATAATCTATATCTGCAAGTGTATTTAGTCCAACAAGATATGTTGCATTGTCATCGACATATTCAGCCATATATTCTTCATAAAATTGTTGAAGTTTTGATTGATAAGCAAAAAACCAAATTTGTACAGTCAATAAGATAATAATGATAAAATATACTGTACGTCCTAACCATTTAATCATAATTTCACACCTTCCTATACTAGGATACTTGATTGAAACCGCTATTACAACTGAAAGCACATAAAAAACATAATTTCACTTTACAAAAGTAAAAATTATTGTATAATAATAATTGCGCTATCACACGGCGGCTGTGGCGAAGCGGTAAACGCATCGGATTGTGGCTCCGACATTGGAGGGTTCAACTCCCTTCAGCCGCCCCACTAAATATAAGATAGGCCCATAGCCAAGGGGTAAGGCAAGGGACTTTGACTCCCTCATCGTTGGTTCAAATCCAGCTGGGCCTGCCATCTTAATAGAAGAAGCTCGCTTAGGGCTATAGCCAAGCGGTAAGGCAGAAGGCTCTGACCCTTCGATCGTTGGTTCGAACCCAGCTAGCCCTGCCATATACCTATTTGAGGGACATCCGTTCCTTTTTTTATTTTTTTAAAGTAAAACGTCTCTCCCCCTATCTAATATAGGCTAGGAGGTAACAATATGAAAAAATTTTATGTTTCAATTTTTGTTTTACTTATTTTAACGTTATTTGGGGTAAAGCCATTATTTGCGAGTGAGAGTGAATTACCTGAAAATTCAAATTACCTAGATATTAGTAATTTGGAAATGATTCCCGGATATTCAAAAATGGCAAAGACAATTAACCCGATTTATGTCATTCCACAAACAACGTATACAGTGGTGATGGATTTGGGATTTATCGGTGTCCATGAGATGTCTATGGGAAGTGTAGGGGCAATCATTAAAGATGTTTCTTCAGGCACTACACAAACAAAATTATTGCTCGCTGATTATCCAAATAACCGAGCATATTTTGAGTTTACACCGAACTCGAACTATATTCATTTTGTAGAATTACCGATTGATCCAGAAAATTATAAGGCTATCATGTATGAAGGAACATATCAAGACTTCATAAGATTTGAAACGTATGCCCATGAATCAACGATTACGAATTATTATGGTGTTATACCGATGGATTATGATCAACAATTAAGTGATGTTGCGATTAAAAATTTAGTGACAGCTAAAAATCCATTCGGTCAAACAATTTCTGTAACGATTGAATCTTCAACTTATTTATCAAGTAATAATTTGCCAGGCTCATATCAAATGGTTTTAGTGGCTAATCATTTAGAAACTTACAAACGCTATATTTTGGATATTCGAGTCTTTGATGTGACAAAGCCAGTAATCAGTGCACCTGCATCGATTAATGTACCGATTAGTGATAGAAAAACGATTGATCAAATTAAGGCAATGATTACAGTGACTGATAATGTTGATACGTTATCATCGAGTAATTTGGTGGTGACGAATGATACATATTCATCTGCGACACAAGTTGGTAACTACTCAATAACTTTTGAAATTTCAGATTCAAGTCAAAATGTTTCAAGTTTGACTGTCCCGATTTCAATTACAGATACGAGAGGACCGGTAATCACAGGACCACTTTCTATATTTATATACGCAACCGATGAGCCTTTAACACAGAGTAATATCTTGAGTCGATATACTGCATTTGACACTGAAGAAGGTGTATCAAAAACCATAACTATTAAGAGTGATGGTTATATACAAAAAACAATCCCCGGGGTTTATGATATACATTTAGAATCAGTCGATAATTTAGGAAATAAAACACTCATGATCATTAAAATTCATGTCATCGATAATCGTGGTCCAGTATTCACGGCAAATGACTTAATTTTATCGGTTACAGCAGCCAATCAAATGACGGATCAAGAGCTTATCGATTGGTTCTATCAAAAAGCAAGTTTGTTAGGTGTTGAAACGAGCAATGTAAACATCTATTTTAATGAGTATGAAAAAAACATATCATTAGGTGGATCATATTATGTTTACATGACTTATGAGTATGAAAATCAAGAACAAATGGCAAGAATCTTAGTCAATGTAGAAGAAGTAAATGATACACCATGGCTTACTTATGGCATTTTTAGTTTGGCGATTGTATCGGCAAGTGTAGGATTTATTATTATTAAAAAAAGAAAATAAGACATTTCTAAAAAAGAATTGACTCTTACTAAAAAAAAGGGTATAATTCTTTTTGCGCGGGTGTGGCGAAATTGGCAGACGCACTAGACTTAGGATCTAGCGCCTTAGGCGTGCAGGTTCAAATCCTGTCACCCGCACCATAATTGAATGAAATGGTTTGATACAAAAATTTGTATCGAGCCTTTTTTATTTATATACATTGGTAAATTATATTGATTTAAATAGTCAGCTCAAGGTGATTTTAAACCACAGGTTTATTTTATGTATAAAAAAAGGTATAATAGTCACAATAGACATGAAGCGTTTACAAGTTAATTTGAGAAAATCAGGAGATTATTGTTATGAAAAAAAGTCAAACCAAATCAAAAGACAGAATTTCGGATTTTGGGGAAGTGTTCACTGCCGAAAGAGAAGTAAATGCTATGCTTGATCTTGTTAAGCATGAAACTGAGAGAATAGAAAGTAGATTTCTTGAACCAGCTTGTGGTGATGGGAATTTTTTAGCAGAAGTAGTAAAAAGAAAATTAGAGGTAGTCAAAAGTAGATACGGTAAAAATCCTGATGATTATGAAAGATATTCAGTAATCGCTATTACAAGCATTTATGGAGTTGAATTGCTAGAAGATAACACTATAGAATGCAGAAATAGACTTTTTAAGATATGGGAAGAAGAATACACAAAAATTTGTGGTAAATATTCAAATAATGAATGTAGAGAATCAGTTAAATACATTTTAGAAAAAAACATACTTAATGGTGATGCACTATCATTAAAACAAACTAATGGAAACCCAATAATTTTTGCTGAATGGACTGCCTTAAATGGAGTTTTACTTAAAAGAAGAGATTATCGTTTGGATGAAATGTTAGACGGACATGAAGAGCAAATGACTATTTTCATGACAGATTGGGAATATGATGAAGAGATTAAAGCTATGATTCCTAAACCGATTAAAGAATATCCACCAATTCATTACAGAAAGGTGAATCAGCATGAGTGATACTTATTCTAGTTTATATAATCCGGATGTATTATCCACTTTAGCAAATCTATCGAGTGACGAGGTATTTACACCACCTCATATAGTCAATCAAATGCTAGATATGCTTCCACAAGAACTATTTAGGGATAAAAATACCAAATTTTTAGACCCTGCAACAAAAAGTGGAGTTTTTTTGAGAGAAATAGCAAAAAGATTGTTGGAAGGTTTAAAAGATCAAATACCGGATTTACAGGAAAGAATAGATCATATTTTTCACAAACAAATTTATGGTATGGCCACTACAGAAATGACCTCATTATTGTCAAGAAGAAGTGTTTATTGTTCAAAATACCCAAACAGTAAATATTCAATTTCACTTTTCACCAATCCCGAAGGGAATATTAAATATAAAAAAATGAAACATGTATGGGATGGAACTAAGTGTAAAAATTGTGGTGCAAGTAAAAATGAACTTGATCGAAGTACAGATTATGAGAATTATGCATATGGGTTTATACATTTAGAAAAGAATGAGGAGTATTTAAACATGAAATTTGATGTAATAGTGGGAAATCCACCTTATCAACTTAACGTAGGTAATGAAGGAGGAAACAGCTCAAAAGCTAGAGCTATCTACCAATTATTCATTCAACAAGCTCAAAAATTAAAACCAAGATATTTATGCATGATTACCCCAAGTAGATGGATGACAAGAAGCGTTGAAGGAATAAGCGAAGAATGGATTGATTCAATGTTAAAGGATCATTCAATAAAAATTATGCATGATTATTTAGATGCTAGTGATATTTTTTCTGGAACTCCACCCAAAGGAGGAGTGAACTATTTTTTGTGGGACAGAGCTTACAAAGGAAAGTGTCAATATCATCTATATAACAACGCAAATGATAATAATCCCACAATAATTTACGATTACTTGGATGCCAAAAAACTAGGTATTGTTCTTAGAGATACACATGCGATTAAAATTATTGAAAAAATAGAGATGATTGAAGGAAAATATACTAGTAAACAAGAAAAAAATTTTGCTAGTTTAGTTAGTCCTAAAGACTATTTTACGAATAAAGAGTTGTTGACATCAAGCTGGTCAAACTACTCAATAGATAAAACTACCAAAAACAATATTAAGTACTATTTAAACAAGAACATACACAAAATTGATTTTGCATGGATAAAGAAAGAAGATATTCCTAAAAATCATCAGGCAATTCCACTCCACAAAGTGTATATTACATCTGCTGGTGGTACAGGAAATGATGAAAAAGTGATAGGTAATGCTTTTTATGGTGAACCAAATTCAGTATGCTCACAAACTTATCTAACAATTGGATATGATCCGATAAAGCATAATTTTACAGCAAATCAATGTACTAATATCTTAACTTATATATCAACTCGACTTTTTAGATATTTAGTCAGTATCAAGAAAAAAACACAGAATGGACCAAGACAAGTCTACCAATTTGTGCCTGTAATTGATTTTAATAGACCTTGGAATGATGAAGACTTATATCTAAGATATAATCTCAGTGACGATGAAATAGAATATATCGAAAAAAATATTAAGCAAATCAATCTATTACAAGAATAGTGAGGATGAGTAAATGGAATTTTTCCCTTCTAGATCTAACGCAAATCCAATGATTTATGCTTATGAAGATGATAATCCTCAATATAGAGGTCTTTTGAAAGTCGGATATACTGCAATTGATGTGAATCAAAGAGTTGCACAACAATACCCCACAAAAAGACCAGACGGCAAAGTGCCATATCGCATAGTATTTGCAGAATCTGCAATGTACTCTGATGGTGGTACTTTCACCGATCATGACGTTCATGCTGCGCTTAAAAGACATAAGATTAAACATCGTGATGGTGAATGGTTTGAATGTACTGTTGGTCAACTAAAAGCGGTCTATATTGCAGTTAAAAATAGAACATATAATCGTGACTTGCGTAAAAGTGATTTTGTTATGCGTCCTGAACAGGAAGAGGCGGTTACCAAAACTATATCCTACTTCAAATCAATGGAAAATGAAGGAAGATATAAAACTGCTAAGTTCCTTTGGAATGCTAAGATGCGTTTCGGCAAAACATTTGCAACTTACCAACTAGCGAAGAAAATGGGATTAACTAAAATCCTTGTTTTGACTTTTAAACCAGCTGTTGAAACGGCATGGGATGATGATTTGCTCACACATGTTGATTTTGAAGATTGGCAGTTTATTAGTAGAAATACGACGCTAACCTATGAACAAGCAGATAAAACAAAACCAATCGTATGTTTCGGTTCTTTTCAGGATTATCTTGGAACAAATGAAAATGGTGGGATTAAGGCTAAAAATGAATGGGTACATTCCACTAATTGGGATTTAGTGGTATTCGATGAATATCATTTTGGTGCTTGGAGAGAAAATGCTAAAAAGTTGTTTGAATCCGAAGATGAAGATTCATTCGATTCTCTAGATATTGAAAAATACAAAAAAGAAGAAGCAGACAATGCATTTAATGAATCTTTCTTACCAATCACAAGTGCACGTTATCTATATTTATCAGGAACGCCTTTTAGAGCAATTAACTCTGGTGAATTCATTGAAGATCAAATCTATAACTGGACTTACTCGGACGAACAAAGAGCAAAGACTAATTGGATAACACCACCGGATAACCCGTATGAAGCTTTACCACGAATGGTAATGATGACATATAAAATACCAGATAGTATTAGGCAAATAGCCATGCAAGGTGAATATGACGAGTTTGATTTAAATGTTTTTTTCTCCGCAGAAGGTAAAGGTTCAGACGCTAAATTCAAATATGAGGAATATGTTCAAAAATGGTTAGATTTAATTAGAGGTGCCTATTTAGGGACAACTACCGATGATCTAAAGCTTGGTGGTAGGAAACCTGAAATGCCGTTTTCTAACACACAACTTTTGTCGATTCTTACGCACACGCTTTGGTTTTTACCAAATGTAGCTTCTTGTTACGCAATGAGCAATTTAATTAAACAAAAACAAAATTCATTTTTTCATGATTATAAGATTGTTGTTGCTGCTGGTACTAGTGCTGGAATTGGTAAAGCTGCATTAGAACCCGTTTTGAAAGCAATGGATGATCCACTCAAAACTAAGACAATTACACTATCTTGTGGGAAATTAACAACAGGTGTCACAGTTAAACCTTGGACTGGCATTTTTATGCTTAGAAACCTATCCAGTCCTGAAACCTATTTTCAAGCTGCATTTAGAGTCCAAAGTCCTTGGGACATTGATGCAGGCGCAAGTAAAAAAGAAATCATGAAAAGAGAGTGTTATGTTTTTGACTTTGCTTTAGATAGAGCACTCAAGCAAATAGCTGATTACAGCACAAGACTTGATATGAACGAAAGTAATCCAGAGAAAAAAGTTGCTGAATTCATTAGTTTCTTACCCGTTATTGCTTATGATGGTAGTACAATGAAGCAAATTAATGCTAGTGAAATTTTAGATATTGCTATGGCTGGAACTTCTGCAACACTACTTGCTAGAAGATTTGAAAGTGCATTATTAGTAAACGTAGATAACGTTACTTTAGCACGTTTAATGGCTAATGAACAAGCTATGAAGGCATTAATGAATATTGAAGGATTCCGTAGTTTAAATAAAGACATACAAACAATTATTAACATTTCAGAGGCTGTTAAAAAGGCTAAGTCTAAAGGTGAAAAATTAACACCTAAAGAAAAGAAAAAGATTTCAGAAGAAGAAAAAGAATACAAGTCAAAGAGAAAGATGATTCAAGAAAAACTTATAAAGTTTGCTACTAGAATTCCTATCTTTATGTATTTAACAGACTACCGTGAATACAGTTTAAAGGATGTCATCACACAACTAGAACCAGGCTTATTCAAACGTGTTACCGGTCTAGATGTTAAGGATTTTGAACTGTTAGTATCATTAGGCGTATTTAATGGACCACTAATGAATGATGCTGTTTATAAATTTAAACGATATGAGGATTCAAGTTTAAGTTATACAGGTATTAATAAGCATGAAGGTGAAAGAGTTGGTGGGTTTGATACGGTATTAATTGCTGATGAATATCGACAACTTTATGGGGAACAACAGAAGTCACTACAAGCAATGGACAGTTCAGTAAAATCAACAAAAGTGTATTCAACTCAACCTAATGTAGCAAATTCAAATCATAAAAAAGAAACGCCTGTTGCCACTACTAAAGTAGTACCAATAAGCACACCAATTAATCAAAATAATGGTGGCTCAGAAAACAATCAAGATTTAAATGATGTGGTTGTTGGAACACGAGTTGAACATGATATGTTTGGAGAAGGACTTGTTAAGGCAATAATGGATGATAAAATTATTGTTTCATTTGGCAATTCAGAGAAAATGTTTATATATCCAGATGCATTTAAGAAAAAATTCTTGAAACTAAAATAACAGATGAATGAAATCTTCATGTGAATCTATTTTTATATGATCATACCCTAGTAAACATTGATTATTTGATATTTTGAAACGACCCATCTCATATTTGAGTTGAGTCGTTTTTTATAATTTAATATTTTTTTACAAATTTTTCATTTTCAACCGGCAAAATAGGATGTATCTTGCCATTAACCTTTGATAGGGAATATTTATCCCATATTCGAAGGAGGACACAATGAATAAAATTGAAACATTAGAAGTAGATGATTTAGATGTTGAAGAATTAGACTCAGAAGGATTACCAGAATTGATCGATGTAGGTACTTATATGAATAAACTGCCCAAATTACCATCTGAACTTATCGAAGGTGTTGTTAGGGTAGGTCATAAAATGATGATTTCGGGTGCTTCAAAATCAGGTAAGAGCTTTTTACTGATGCAACTAGCCATTGCTTTAGTTGAAGGAACTAAATGGCTTGGGTTTCAATGTAAGCAATCTAAAGTGCTGTATGTGAATTTAGAAATTGACAGAAATAGTTGTATTCATCGTTTTAATGACATATATAAAGCACTTAAGATCAAGCGAGCAAATGCTCACAATCTTACTGTATGGAACTTAAGGGGTTATGCTACACCTCTTGATAAACTGGCTCCAATACTAATAAGAAGAATAGATCTAAGAGGTTATGATGCCATCATTATTGATCCCATTTATAAGATTATTACTGGTGATGAGAATAAAGCATCAGATATGGGTGCATTTACAAATCTATTCGACTTGATTGCTAAAGAGACAGGTTGTACCATTATATTTAGTCACCATCACTCTAAAGGACCACAAGGTTATAAAAAAGCGATGGATAGAGCATCTGGTTCGGGTGTATTTGCTAGAGATCCTGATGCATTAATTGATTTGATAGAACTAAATATTACCGAGGACTTTCGCATAAAACATACAAGTGATGAAACATCAACAGCTTGGCGTATGGAAAGTAGCTTAAGAGAATTCAATAACTTTAAGCCATTAAACTTCTGGTTTGATTATCCTGTCCATCGCGTTGATGAAGAAGATATACTTATAAAGAAGTTTGCAGCAGGCGATACCAGAGCAAACCTAGAAAGAAGTAGTAAAAGAAATCAAACACCTCTGTCTAGAAAAAGTGAGTTTGATCAAGCATTCGACATTAATAAAAGAAAAGATGGTACATGTCTTGCAACTGTCTTATCGGAATACTTAGGTATAGCCGAAAGAACCATCAGAGATCGCGTTAAAGAATTTAGTGATGAATATGACACCAAAAAAGGTATCATATCTCGTAAATAATGATTTTTGAATATAGGAAAAAATGATGTTTCTATAAAAAATTCACAGTTTTGGCAGAAAGGGGAATTACCCCTATCTTCCAACAACTAAAAAAACTGGCGGAAAGGCATTATATACAGGTGTTGCTTCCAACACGCTGACGCATCGTTTGTAGGATAGGGCTTGAAAGCCTGCCCTATCCCAAACAAATGCATCAACGTCAGCACTTGCCTATCTTCACTAAAAACTAAAAAAAGTGGTAAGCTATTACAGTTATTTTGATAGTTTTGGACACTTAATTATTGGAATTGGATATTCACTATTTTGGTATAATGAAACTAAGCGAGGAATGAAACGATGCACATACAATGTACTAAAGCGATGCTAGACTATGTTAAACCAAATATCACTGAACACAACACGGATAATGATATGTATTCCTGGCATGCACATTTAATCAAAAGAAGTGGAAAGAATTTATTAGTACTGATGCATGATCTCTCAAGATTTACATTGGTCTTTTATGGTATTAAGAAAACGAACTTAAAAGAATTTTATCCAATGGTCAGTGTTGCTATGGCTAATAGCATGCTTGATACAGGATTCACACCAAAAGAAATTAGTGCCTATCTAGATGCACAACCTGAAACGCTAACCTTCAATAAAACGAAGAGTAGAGTACTGGTTGCTAGATTAAATAAAGCCGTTGAAATGGCTGATATTGTTTTAGGTGAGGATGGTTACAACCCAGATAGTATTGAACAAGCTCACGTGAGTTTATTTTGTAATGAGTTACTTGTTTGTGAAGATAATTATAAAGTCTGTTATTATCCAAAAGAAAAGTTAAGAGAATATTTAGAACTATTTTTGGATAAATGACTCCCCCCCCGGTCATGAGAACTTAAGGCTTAAGGGGTACCGTCGGGAGGGCATTTAATTTATGCGAGGCTATTTTTTTGAAAATCCAAGAATTACTTATTAGTTTTGATGAATACCAGATAATTTGCCTTATAAACCCTAAACGATTTGACGTAACGGCTTTTATCTGCTAGATTGCATATAAACTTGAACTAAACATAAAAACCAATCGTTGAGCCTATAATACGCATTGGTTAATATCAATAATCTAACTTAATCCAATATGATGACACACCTATTCAATCTTGCTGAATGAATGAGTGTGTTTTTTTCTTTTAAGCCTACAACGATTTAATATGTAGGCTTTTTCTTTTGGTGATGAACTTGTACTCAAATAACTATTTTTAATAAATCGTTGATGATTTTCCGGCAATTTGTTAGTTTCTTGCCATTAACCATTGAGGAGGTATTTTTAAATGAAAAAAGTAGAAGAAGAAATCATACAGTTAAGACAAGCAGTTTATGGCTATAAGCGTATTGCTAGAATGCTAGACATCACAATTGATGACGTGAGGAGTACATGTTCTGAATTAGATGCTGCACGCTTAAGTGGTCAGTGTAAACAATGTCATACGTCTATTACATCCATCAAGGGTAAAAAGAGAAAACAGTTTTGTTCCGACAGATGTCGATGGGACTATTGGAATAGTCTTAATAAGCGCTAAATATTGTATCAATTTTGGTATGTTAAATGCTTTATCGCTTGACTTAAACCCTAACTTAAGTGATAGATATACTACCTAAAAAATAAGGAGGATTAATTGATGGAAAGAACGATTACTAAAATTGATGCGATACCCAAACTAGAGATCAAAAAACGTGTTGCTGCTTATGCTAGAGTATCTAGTGGTAAGGACTCCATGATACATTCACTAGCCCAACAGGTAAACTATTACAAGCGCTTGATTCAATCCAATGATGCATGGACATTTGCTGGTGTATATGCAGATGAAGCTTATACAGGGACTAAGGATACTAGAATAGAATTTCAAGCATTACTAAAAGTTGCTAAAGCAGGTAAGATCGATATGATTCTTACTAAATCCATTTCCAGGTTTGCTAGAAACACAGTAACCCTACTTGAAACCGTTAGAGCACTTAAAGCAATCCATGTAGATGTATTTTTTGAGGAACAAAATATACATACCCTTAGTAATGAGGGTGAAATGATACTGACATTACTAGCTTCATTTGCTCAAGAAGAATCAAGAAGTGTTTCAGAGAATATGAAGTGGCGAATCAAGAAGGATTTTGAACAAGGCATTATTTGGGGTGGTAATTCATGTCTAGGCTATGAACTTACTAACAAACAACTTCATAAGGTCGATGAGGAAGCTAAGATTGTTCAAATGATTTATGAACTATATCTAGATGGTTATAGTGATAATGAGATTTGTTCAATCCTAAATGAAAAAGGCATTAAACCCTATAAATCAAAGATATGGCACAGAACATCTGTGATGAAGATACTAACAAACTACAACTATACTGGTGATTTACTGCTTCAAAAGACTTACCGAGATAATCACCTCAATAAACTTCAAAAGATTAATAATGGTGTACTTAATCAATATGTTGTTAGTGATAACCATGAACCAATTGTAAGTAAAGAAATCTTTAATAAAGCACAAGTCATGAGACAAAGTAAAACAGAAAACCATCAATTCAGTAATAAAAAGGAACATGACTTTAAGGGTATGATAGAGTGTGGCTTATGTCATAAAGCATATACCGTTAAACACTCTAAATATGATTCAGTATGGATGTGTTCAACCTTTAGAACAAAAGGTAAATCAGTGTGTCAAGCAAAACAAGTACCAACTAAGAAAATCATCGAAGGATTTAAACACATATTCAATCTAGAATCATTTGATGAAAAGTTATTTAAATCAAAAGTAAAGCAGATTCAAGTTATGCCTGATAATGAACTTATCTTTATCATGTTTGATGGCAAAGAAATTTCATATAAATGGCAAACTTCTAGACGTGATGCATGGACGGATGAGATGAAAGAAAAAGCACGCATTAAGGCACTTAACAGATATCAGAGAGGTACTAAACATGACTAAGGTCACAGTCATTCCATCAACCAAAAGCCAGCATACTCAACTTCCGTTAAATAGTCATACCTTAAGAAGGGTTGCTGCATACGCTAGAGTATCAACGCTAACAGATGAGCAGTATACAAGTTATGAAGCACAAGTAAGTTATTATAAGAAGTTTATTCAAGAAAGAAATGATTGGACCTATATGGATGTTTATGCAGATGAAGGATTAAGTGGTACAAGCACTAAAAAGAGAACTCAATTCACTCAGATGATCTCTGATGCATTAGAAGGTAAGATTGATTTAATCATTACGAAGTCCATATCACGGTTTGCAAGAAATACATTAGATACGATATCATTCGTTAGAAAACTTAAAGATAAAGGCATTGAGGTTTACTTTGAAAAGGAAAACTTATGGACACTTGATCCTAAGAGTGAACTCATCTTGACGATTATGGCATCCATTGCACAAGAAGAATCTAGGTCAATTAGTCAAAACGTGACGTGGGGTAAAAGAGTTAGCTTTCAACAAGGGAAAGTTTCATTCGCATATAAAAACTTCTTAGGCTATAAGAAGGTAGACGACAAACTAGTTATTGATGAAGATCAAGCGGTGATTGTTAGATTGATTTATCGTTTGTTTCTAGTTGAAGGAAAAACAGCATCAGGTATCGTTAATTACCTCAAAGCACAACACATTAAAACGCCAGCAGGTAAAACTAATTGGACAAAAAATACTGTTAACTCAATATTAACGAATGAAAAGTATAAAGGTGATGCCTTACTACAAAAGACTTATACTGAAAACTACTTAGAGCATAAAGTTGTTAAGAATGATGGTCAGATTCCAAAGTATTATGTAGAAAATAACCATCAGGCAATCATAGATAGGGATACTTGGGACCAAGTTCAATTAGAAATTAAAAGAAGAGAAAACATTGGTGCACATTATTCATCAACAGATATATTTTCATCCAAGCTTATATGTGGGGACTGTGGAGGTTTTTATGGAAAAAAGAAATGGCATTCTAACAGTAAGTATTCTAGATTTATCTACCAATGTAATAGAAAGTTTGAAAAAGGTAAGCCTAAGTGTCAAACACCAAATCTAACCGAAGAAGAAATCAAACTGAAATTCATTGAAGCATATAATTTAACCATGAAGGATAAACAAAGAATTCTAGATGACACAAATGAAGTTATTAAAGTGTTAACGGATACTATTGAAATAGATAATGAAATCGAAAGTTTGAATAACGAGTTGAAAGTTTTAGCTGAACTTATAAATAGATTGATTAAGGAAAACTCTAAAACCTTGATGAATATTGATGAATACGATAATAAATATACCGAACTAACAACTAGATACGAACAAACAAAGAAGAACCTAGAAAATCTTATTGATACAAGAAAATATAAAAACGATCAAGCAGTCAAAATGAATTTGTTTAAAGAAAGTCTAAGTGAATCTGAAAGTAAATTGTCTGATTGGAATGAGAAATTATGGATGCTATTGGTTGAAAATGCTACAATTTACAACGATAAATTAGTATATTTCAAAATTAACGATATAAGTTTAATCGGTCAAATTATGGAAAACAAGTGAAGATTGCAGATAGAAAAATGATATAATATAGGAAATACTAGAGTTACAATTTAGTTCAAAGTTCAAATCTTAATGCCAATAGTGTTTTGAAAGTATTTCTTATTTTCTTCTATGAAATAATCAGTTATTCATTTTGAATATATGGTAGAACGAAATTAATAACAAGGGAGGAAATTAATGTTTAGAATAGGAAATTTAGCTATCGACGATGTAAATTACAATAAAACAGTCATTTATTTCTTAAAAAAACCATCACATTTGAGTTTTTGTTCAACTATAATTGTTGAAAACACAGATTGGTTTGTAGGCGTTGGTGAAGATTCAAAAACAATTTATGCATCTACGAATGCCAAACTAAGTAAAAACGAGGATTATTTTAGTTTTTCATTCTTGGCTGTACAAAGACTATTAGATATGGCGATATTGATTGGAAAACCTGCAATGTCGGTCGAAAGTGATAAGAACAAGCAAATATTATTTTTAATCTCTATCGTTAATGGTAAGAAAAATTTAAGCCTATATGCTAAGGACTTCCTAAAATTTGAGATTAATGTTAAGATTGAAGCCCGAGATTTAGAAGGTAATCTAATTCATGGAAAATCTCCTATGAGTGAGTATAAACAATCAGTGAGATATTTTAGAATGTCACAATTATCTGAAAGTCTTTTAGATGCATATAGATATTTGTATTTGTCTGTTGAATCAGCACTTAATGACTTACATCCAAAACTTCATAAAGATAGAGAAATGAAATGGATTAGCAAAGCTATTAGCCTGGCAAATTCTAGAAGTAAAACTCCTTTAATCTACAAAGGATATAGCACAATAGGAGAGTATTTTATTGACTATCACTACAAGCAATTTAGGCTAAAACTATTTCATTCAAAAAAAGATGTCTTATTGCCTTTAGATTTGTATGATCTTACTGACTTATACAATGCGTATATAGATTTATTTGAAATCTGCTCGATGATTTTTGATGTTCAATATAGCTTTAATATTAAAGGTGGGTCACATTTTACAGAACATGGGATTAAAGCAGCAATTGAAGGGCTAGTTGTTAATAGAATTCTTTTTTTCAATGACAGAAATCCCGTTGAGAACATATTCAAAGTAGATAAAATTAATCAGTTTCATGCACAGGGATACAAAGGTCACTTGAAATTTGAGTTAGATGTTATATCTAGTAAAAAGAACTCATTTAACAGGTATGAAATCGGTTTGGATGAAGAGGTGTACATAACTTTAGATTTTGATGAAAAAATTGAATTTGAAGGATTTGATTACGTAATCATAAACCATGAAGTGATGTATACAAATAGAAATATAATAGATAGACCGTTCCTATGGTAAGAATTTAAAATCTGCTTAATAATTCAAAGAATTATTAGTATAATTAAAGAAAGATAATTGAGATGAGGAAGATAAAATGTTTGAATATTTTGTAGTATATGCTTTCGAACAAAATAATGGAATAGCTATATCGAATTTGACGCTTAAGTATGATAAATCAGTTAAAGAGTATTCTGACATTGAAAAGATTGAAAAATCAATAGAATCAATCAAAAATATAACTAACGTCAAGTTAATCAACTGGAAGGAATTGAAATAGTTTTTAAGACTTACTATCAGAAAAATTAAAAATTAATTAATTTTTAATGATATAATCACTCATAAGGGGTGATTTTTTTATGAGTAGTATTATAGGGTTGCAAAAAACTGAAGAAAAAATAAAGCTTCATTTTGAAGGCAGTAGAGGCATTGAAATTGAAACCTTAATAGCGAGTTTAGAATATACCAAAACAACACTAAAAGCATCTAAAAATAACATACCTGGTGTACAGGAATATGAAATCCTTGTTGAGCCTTTCAAAGAAGGGAGTTTTGTTGTAGATATTACGTTGCTAGTTTATGCAGCTACAGAGTTATTGCCATCAGTGGTTTCAATAGGAACGGTTTTCTTAGAAACATTGAAAATATGGAAAGTTCTTAAAGGACAGCCAGCTAAACAAGTTATAAGAAATCAAACTAATAACACAGTTGAAATAACTGGGGACAATAATGTTGTAATAAACGTTTCCCCTGAAGCGCTTGGAACTGCGATGGATTCAAAAAAAATAGCAGATGATATATCAAATGTAGCAAAAAAACTTCTTAAAGATACAACTGATAGAGGATCATTAAATTTCACACTAGAGAAACATGGACAAAAAGAAACAGTCACATATAATTATGAGGATATCAAGGAGATTAAAAGTCCTGTATACTTAAAGGAAAGTTTATCTGATAAGAGTATCACTATATCTCACATTATTTTGAAACCAAACATTGTTAATTTTGATAAAATTGATGATTGGAAATTTACCAGCAGTTTAAGTGAGAAACCATTCAAAGCTAAGATTGAGGATAGTGATTTTAGAAGAAGAGTTTTGGATGGAGAGATTTCATTTGGCTCTGAGACGAGAATAAAAGTCATACTACAGACTATCGAAACTGAATTAAAAGATGGATCTGGCAAAAAAACATACGAACACTCAATCATAAAAGTGGAAGATATCATTGATCATGATAAAGGGGATCAACTAAAAGCTGACCTATAGCTTTAGATTAGATTTATGACCGAGCATATATCCAATCTAATCATGAGAATAATCTAGAAAACGTCAATAAACTAGCGGGGGATGATGACATGAAAAAATTTAAAACACTACCTGAGCAAAAATTGCATCTTTTAACAAATAAGAATCTAATTGATGAAGAAATAATAGATAGAATCTTAAACGAGAGACCTTATGCTTCCTTAATCAATCCGTATAAAAAGTTTTTTTACACCTCAGTTGATGGAGACGTACATGTTTATGATGATAAAGTCTCGATAATCGAATATTATAAACTAGCTACTCTAGATGATTTAATCGCAAAAGAATTAAATTATATTATTGGTATCTTTGAAAGAAGAATAAAAGGGGCTTTTGCGTATGTTATTTCAGAAAAAATGAATTCTACTGGTGATCATTCAGCAACGTCTTATATTGATATTTTTAATAATCTTGATGAAAAAATCGAAGATTTCAGATTATTAGGATTTAATGACTATAAAAGCACTTATGATATAAGGCTAAAAGCGATTGTTGATGTAAGTGATAAGACGAAAGAATATCGTAAAAATCTATTAATGAGCATAGCTACCTTAGATGAGGACAAAAAGAAAAAAAACAAGCTTTTCCAAAAATACATTATAAATAATCAACCGATTCCCTTTTGGCTAGTTGTACATACCCTCTCTTTAGGAGATCTGGTATCAATTTATCAAATGTTAGGTAAAGATTTAAGAAATAGCATTCTAAAATATCTAGATGATAGTATAGAGGATTCTATTTTTAAAGATACAGTATTCAAGTTTGAGCAGGATTTGAACATTATTAAAGAACTTCGAAATATAATAAATCACTACGAACCTCTATATGAATTTATAAGAAGTGTACCGAAGAGGAAATTCCTTAATGGAATTAATAGAGTGGAATCTTATTCAATCAAGTTTATGGATAACTCGATTGACGACATATTAGATGATTTACCTAAGTTTAGAAACAGCGATAATAATAGTATTATAGATATATATTGTGAATTGATAAAAGTAATAAAAAAAAGAGATGACTAGCATCTCTTCGGACATCTATATGCCCTGGTTCGATATAATGTTATCATTAAATGGGTATATTGTCAATAAAATAGCAAAAAATGACATTTTAGTATAAATCATTGTATTAAAATAGGTCACACAACACACTTAATAATGAAATGACTCCAAAAAGTTGGAGAGAAGGTATAATAATGATACCTGATCTTGAACAAAGGAGTCTTTTTTATTTTCAGCAAAATAAAAACTAAGTATTAACAAAATTTTTAAAGTACTTAATATTGTCAAAGAGTCGACATTTCTTTATAT
>Ga0265294_10001552_pt1 | contig 30919 bp, 21 predicted proteins | sample MunlanPumphouse3_FD_192504 | JGI IMG/M metagenome (GOLD analysis project Ga0265294, IMG submission 192504) | Groundwater microbial communities from a municipal landfill in Southern Ontario, Canada - Pumphouse #3 | ecosystem: Environmental > Aquatic > Deep subsurface > Groundwater | place...
ACTGATTCTTCCAACCGCCACTTTCGAAATGATTCTTTCCAAATCGCCAACCAACGCTATGTTTTGTTCCAGCAACTCTTTTAACTCCGGATGTTTGAAAAAATACTCCACCACACCCAAACGTTCATTGATCGGTTTCACATCCTTCAATGGAAAAGCAATCCAGCGTTTCAGCAACCTGGCACCCATGGGCGAAATGGTTTTATCGAGCACCTGCACCAGGGTTTTACCCCCTTCTTGTATAGAGCCATAAAGTTCCAGGTTACGTACCGTAAACCGGTCGAGCCACACGTAACGATCCTCTTCGATGCGCGACAATTGGGTGATATGCCCGGTTTGTTGATGATGAGTCAGGTCGAGATAATGCAAAATGGCACCGGCGGCGACTACCGCAAAAGGTAAATTTTCAACGCCAAATCCTTTCAGTGTCCGGGTTTCAAATTGCTTCAGCAGTCTTTCCTGTGCCGAATCGGGTGTATAGGCCCAGTCCTCGAGACCGTAAATAAAAAATTTGTTACCGAAGTTTTCTTCAAAATCACGTTTTTTATTGCGATCATAAAGCACCTCCTTCGGACTGAAACTATTCAGAAGTTTATCCACATACTCCACATTCCCTTCCGCAACCAAAAACTCCCCAGTCGAAATGTCCAGAAAAGCAACACCTACTTTCTTTTTATCAAAATAAACCGATGCCAGAAAATTGTTTTCTTTGTGATTCAGTGTGGTATCGCTGTACGAAACACCTGGTGTGACCAATTCAGTAACCCCGCGTTTCACCAGTTTTTTTGTCAACTTCGGATCTTCCAGTTGATCACAGATCGCCACCCGCATCCCGGCGCGAACCAATTTAGGGAGATAGGTATCCAGTGCATGATGCGGAAAGCCTGCCAACTCCACGCTTTTGGCAGCCCCGTTGGCACGGCGGGTCAGAGTAATGCCCAACACTTCAGAGGCGCGAATAGCATCTTTGGAAAAAGTTTCATAAAAATCCCCGCAACGAAATAACAAAATCGCATCCGGGTGCTTCGATTTAATCTCGAAGTACTGTTTCATCAGGGGGGTTTCTACTATTCCGTCTTTCATTTTTATTGTGGATTTTAATTTTACCAGACCTGTCAGGTTTTTAAAACCTGACAGGTCTTATTTTTAAATTAAATTAATCGCTTCAGTCATTCTCGACCAATCATATTTCTTTTTCTCTTCCCTGATATTGAATTTGAATTCTTCTGCCCTTTTATTCGCAAAAAAATCAACCAAAGCGTCGGCAATTTTATCAGGGTTAACATCCACCACATAACCAACTTTATTGTGTGGTACAATTTCTGCTAATCCTCCCACATCCGTCACCAGCATAGGATTTTCGTAATGATAGGCAATCTGGCTGACACCACTCTGGGTAGCTGAGCGATAAGGTTGCGCTACAATATCCGCCACGCTAAAATAATTTTTCACATCCTTATCTTCAATGAATTTGGTACGTAATTCAACATGATTTCCCAGCTTAAATTTTTTAATTAATTTCAGATAAGGTTCCGGATTTTCATAAAACTCGCCGGCCACAATCAATTTGACGGGGAATTTACGCAATCTTTCATCAGCAAAAGCCCTGAGCAATAAATCAAGTCCTTTATAATGGCGAATAAATCCAAAAAACAGGATATAATTATTTTGCTCGTGTAACCCCAGCCGCATAGCCGCCAACGAACGATCAACCTTTTCACCGTAATGATCGTAAATCGGGTGAGGAGAAAGCTGTTTGGGTTTTAGTTTTTTATCAAACGAATTGATATCTGACACCACCGAACCCGCCATGGCTACAAAACCATCCATTGCATCCACAAAATATCCGGGAAACAACCTGTCTAAAATTGTTGGCTCATGGGGTATCATATTATGAATCAATCCAATCATCTTCGTTTTCCGGTTTTTGGCATAGCGTGCAATCGTGCCAAAACAAGGAGCCATAAACGCCATCCAATAACAAAAAATCACTTTATCGGGAGCTTTCTTCTTAATTTTACGTCCTGTTTTCATCCAGGAAAAAGGATTTACAGAACTTATCATACGCGTTATCTTCAACTCTTCCGGCCTTGGTTCTGAAGAAAATTGTGTTTTTCCCGGAAATAAAAATCCTGGATACTGCAACGTAAACGTAATAATTTCCACTTCATGTCCTTCCCGTTGAAACTGTCGTGCAAGTCGCTCATTATAAGCCGAGAGTCCTCCACGGTAAGGATATGCCGTTCCGATGATGATAATGTGCATGATTGAATTTTATCTCTTTTAGTATTTAAATCAAGTATGCAAAATTACAAAATTATTTAAATGAGGTTCTGTAAAATGCACAATTACATGTCATTTTAATTTTTTTTTATGGAAATAATTTGATTAGCCGATAAAAAATCGCTTAATTTGCAGTCGTAAAAAACCAACTAAAAACGATATCGTAATGAAAACCCTCCTGAAATACTTAGGTCCGATTATTTTGCTGATTGGCACAGCTTTACTGACAGTTTATTTCTTCAAAAATACAGCAGAAAACACCTTACTGATTGTAGCAGGTGCTTTGATGATTACCGGCCTGATAGCGCACGTAATCATCAATAAATACGTTGAATAATATTAACGTCTAAAGTCTAAAGTCAAACGTCTAATGTCAAAAAGAGGTATAATTGACCAAAAAGATCATTAGGCATTTGACTTTTGACATTAGACGTTTGACGTTTGACTTTATTAAAACAACCTGGGTTTTCGCAGTCTGGCTTCTTCTAACGTAAGCAGTTTTATCTGAGGCTTTTGTCTTTCTCTTATTTGCTGATATTCGTTCGCAACTTCAGATGTGAACGACTCAACGGTTTTGGAGTTCATCAACTGTGCAACTACCTGAGTATTCACAGAAGCATCTTTCACATAAACGACAGGACCGGTATAATTTGGTGAAATCTTGACAGCCGTATGAATCTTAGAGGTTGTTGCTCCTCCGATTAACAAAGGAATTTTCAACCCCGCTTTTTCCATTTCTGCTGCCACCACACACATCTCTTCCAACGAGGGTGTAATTAGTCCACTCAACCCCAGTATATCCACCTTTTCTTCGATAGCAGTCTTGATTATTTTATCTGTAGGAGTCATAACGCCCAGGTCGATGACTTCGTAGTTGTTACATCCCAAAACTACTGCAACGATATTCTTCCCGATGTCATGCACATCTCCTTTTACCGTAGCAATCAGAAACTTGCCGGCAGACGAACGCTGACCGGGCACTTTCTCTGCTTCGATATAAGGTTGCAGAATGGCCACTGCTTTCTTCATCGTACGAGCGGTTTTCACCACCTGAGGTAAAAACATCTTACCTTCTCCGAATAAATCTCCGACAATGTTCATCCCGCTCATCAGGGGCTTCTCAATGATTTCAAGCGCAGTATCATATTGCTTAAGTGCTTCCTGCAAGTCCTCTTCAAGATAATCACTGATACCTTTGATCAGCGCATATTCAAGTCGTCCCTGTAACTCCCGGTTGCGCCAAGCCTCACCCCCAACCCCTTTCCCAAGGGAGAGGGAAGTTGTTTGCGTGTTCTTCAGATTTTCTGCAAGTTCTACGAGGCGTTCTGTGGCATCCGGACGACGATTCAACACCACATCTTCAACATATTCAAGCAATTCTGCCGGTATTTCTTCGTAAATCTGCAACATGCCTGCATTCACAATTCCCATGTCGAGTCCGGCACGAATCGCGTAATACAGGAAAACCGAATGAATCGCTTCCCGCACCACATTGTTGCCACGGAAAGAAAACGACAGGTTACTGATGCCGCCACTAACCCGTGCAAAAGGTAAATTTGCCTTGATCCATTTCACCGTTTCGATGAAATCAATTCCATAATTATTATGCTCTTCGATACCCGTGGCAATCGCCAGTACATTCGGGTCAAAGATGATATCACTGGCTGGGAAACCCGCTTTTTCTATCAGCAAACGATATGCACGAGAACAAATCTCCGTTCTGCGTTCAAATGAATCTGCCTGGCCTTTTTCATCAAAAGCCATCACCACAGCAGCAGCACCGTAAGCACGAATTTTTTTTGCCTTGCTGATAAAATCCTCCTCACCCTCTTTCAGGCTGATTGAATTCACGATACATTTCCCCTGAACGCACTTCAATCCGGCTTCAATCACTTCCCATTTGGAAGAGTCGATCATGATGGGCACTTTCGATATCTCCGGCTCTGATGCGATGTAATTGAGGAAGGTCGTCATTTCCTGACGGGCATCCAGCATCGCGTCATCCATGTTGATGTCAATAACCTGTGCCCCATCTTCCACTTGTTTACGGGCTATGTTAAGCGCTTCTTCGTATTTTTTCTCGTTGATAAGACGCAGGAACATCCTGGAACCTGCGACATTGCACCTTTCACCGATGTTGACAAACAAGGAATCACTTTTGATATCCAGGTGTTCTAATCCTGACAAATGCAGGGTTCCCTGGTCGGCATCCTTGCTAACAGGAGTACGCAATTTCGCAATATTGATTATTTGCTGATATGCGGCGATGTGATCCGGAGTTGTACCGCAGCAACCGCCGATGATGTTGACCAGTCCTTCTTCGAAATACTCCCGGATCTGTCCCGCCATTTTCTCCGGACTTTCATCGTATTCGCCAAACTGGTTCGGCAAACCGGCATTTGGATACGCGCTGACATAGCAATTGCTGTATTTGGCAATTTCCTGCAGATAAGGCTTCAAATCTTTAGCACCAAAAGAGCAGTTCAATCCCACCGACAACACATCAGCATGACCGATGGAAGTCAGGAAGGCACGGATGGTTTGTCCGGACAAAGTCCTGCCACTCGCATCTGCCACTGTAGCTGAAATCATCAACTCCACTTTTTTGCCCAGTTCCTCCATAGCCTGATTAGCTGCAAAAATAGCCGCCTTGGCATTCAGCGTATCAAAAATCGTTTCAATCAGGATGGCATCTACTCCTCCTTCAAGCAAGGCTAATATCTGCTCCTTATATGCTTCTACCAACCGGTCGAAAGTCACCGCACGGTAAGCAGGATTGTTTACGTCGGGCGACATAGACGCCGTTTTATTGGTTGGCCCCACGGCTCCGGCAACAAATCTGGGTTTATCCGGCGTTTGTTTGGTATAAAAATCAGCTGCTTTGCGGGCCAGGCGTGCTGCCTCAAGGTTTAATTCCCTGATTTGATGCTGCATGCCATAATCCTCCATCGAAATTTGCTGAGCATTGAAAGTATTGGTTTCAATGATATCGGCACCCGCTTCCAGGTATTTACTATGAATCTCGTAAATAATATCCGGCTGCGTGAGTACCAGCAAATCATTGTTTCCTTTCTGAGGCACAACAGCATCTGCAAACCGTTTTCCGCGATAATCCGCTTCCGACAGTTTGTAACGCTGTATCATGGTGCCCATGGCGCCATCGAGGATAAGAATCCGATTCTTTAACTGATTTCTCATATTATTTCATAGACCTGTCAGGTTTTAAAAACCTGACAGGTCTTGTGTTAATTAAAACTTCAACAAACCTTTACCAGTCATCTCTGCTGGTTTCGGGATATCCAGGATTTGGCAGATTGTCGGTGACACATCAGCCAGAATACCATGTTCAACAGATGCACCTGGACGGTTGGTAACATACACGATAGGCACCGGATTCAACGAGTGCGCTGTATTTGGAGAACCGTCCTCATTTTCGGCATTATCGGCATTACCGTGGTCGGCAATGATAATCACTTCGTAATCGTTGGCTTTTGCCGCATCTACGACCTGACCCATGCAATCGTCAATTGCCTGCACCGCTTTTACAATCGCCTCACGCACACCGGTATGTCCCACCATGTCGCCATTGGCAAAGTTCAATACGATAAAATCAAATTTATTTTTATTGAGTTCGGCCACTAACGCATCTTTGATTCCGTAAGCACTCATTTCCGGCATTAAATCGTATGTTGCCACTTTGGGCGAAGGAATTAGGATACGCTCTTCTCCATCGAATTCCGCTTCGCGACCACCGGAAAAGAAGAAAGTAACGTGTGCAAATTTCTCTGTTTCAGCAATACGCAATTGTTTCAATCCCAGTGAAGCAACATATTCACCCATGGTGTTCTGCACATTGTCTTTATCGAACAACACCTTCAACCCTTTGAAAGAAGAATCGTAAGGAGTCATGCAATAATATTCCAACGGGATGGTATGCATATCGTATTCGTGCATATCTTCCTGAGTCAACACGATGGTCAGCTCTTTAGCACGGTCGTTACGATAGTTGAAGAAAATCACCACATCACCCGCTTCGATTGTTGCCAATGGTTTTCCGTTATCATCCGTTACCACAATCGGCTTCACAAACTCATCCGTCACACCAGCATCATAAGAAGCCTGCATGGCAGCAACAGGATCAGCAGTAGGAGTTCCCACCCCTTTCACAATCAGATCATAAGCCTCTTTCACCCGTTCCCATCTTTTATCGCGGTCCATGGCGTAGTATCTACCAATAACCGAAGCAATTTTACCAGCAGAATATTGCGTATGCGCTTCTAATTGTTCGAGATAACCTTTTCCGCTTTTAGGGTCGGTATCGCGACCATCCATGAAGCAATGCACATAAGCATCTTCGATTCCGTACGATTTGGCAATATCAAGCAATTTATACAAATGATCCTGAGAGGAATGCACCCCACCATCAGAAACAAGACCGAGGAAATGCATCTTTTTGTTGTTCTCTTTGGCGTATGTATAGGCATTGATAATCTCCGGATTCTGCATGATGCTATTGTCGCGGCAGGCGATGTTGATTTTCACCAGATCCTGGTAAACAACCCTTCCGGCACCAATGTTTAAATGACCCACTTCCGAGTTACCCATCTGACCATCAGGCAATCCCACATGTTCCCCCGATGCCAGCAAATAAGAATTCGGATAAGTAGCGATAATTTTATCCCAGTTAGGTGTTGGGGTGGAGGCAATAACATCTGCTCTTGATCCATTACCGATTCCCCAACCATCGAGGATCATCAATAAAGCTTTTTTATTCATATTGTTTTGATTTATATTATTTTACCTTAAACTAATACCCTTAATATTTTTGTTTGCAAAAGTACGGATTTTTATTGAACCACAAAAGATAATTCAACCACCTTAGTCACATTAGAACACATAAGTTATTATGAAACAATTTATAATACAATAAGTTTAAAGCTACTCACTTATCATATAATTTTAGTTTAAAACTATATGTTCTAATGTGACTAAGATGGTTAAAAATCCAATAAAAATGAGTAAATTTGCGGTCATCAAAAATGGTAAATAAAAAACAGTAGATATACTTATGGCAAAAGAATTCAGGTATCAGGAACCATTCCCAACGGGAAAAGACAACTCGAAGTATTATTTATTAACCAAAGATTTTGTCAGCACGGCAAATTTCGAGGGACAGGAGATTTTGAAAGTAGCACCGGAAGGATTGACCTTGCTGGCTCGCACTGCCATGCGCGATTGTTCCTTCTTACTGCGCCCCGAGCATCAGCAACAGGTTGCCAACATTCTGGCTGATCCCGAAGCCAGTGAGAACGATAAATATGTAGCTGTCACCATGCTCCGAAATGCGGAGATTGCAGCCAAAGGCGTTTTGCCCTTCTGTCAGGATACTGGGACTGCAACTGTTTATGCAAAAAAAGGGAATAATGTATATACGGATGGCTCCGATGAAGAAGCTTTATCTAAAGGTATTTATGAAACATACCGGGATGAAAACCTGCGCTATTCGCAGAATGCTGCACTGAACATGTACGATGAAGTGAATACCGGCACCAACCTGCCTGCTCAAATCGACCTGATGGCCGGTCATGGCAACGAATATAAGTTCTTATTTATCGCCAAAGGTGGCGGTTCTGCCAATAAATCCTATCTTTTCCAGGAAACAAAAGCCCTGCTGAATCCGGTTTCATTGGAGAAATTCCTGACTGAAAAGATGAAAACGCTGGGTACGGCTGCTTGTCCGCCTTACCACTTAGCTTTTGTCATTGGTGGTACATCGGCTGATGCCTGTATGAAAACAGTTAAATTAGCTTCAACCAAATATTACGACAATCTGCCAACTACCGGTAACGAACTCGGACAAGCTTTCCGGGATGTGGAGATGGAAGCAAAAATACTGAAAGCCGCTCAGAAATTTGGCATGGGAGCACAATTCGGAGGCAAATACTTCGCGCATGATGTGCGTGTGATTCGGCTTTCACGTCACGGCGCTTCTTGCTTTGTGGGGATGGCAGTATCTTGTTCGGCCGACAGAAACATCAAGGGGAAAATCAACAAAGACGGTATCTGGCTTGAGAAACTGGAAGACAATCCGGCAAAATATATTCCAGAAGAATTCCGTCAACAGGGCGAAGGCAATGCAATAAAGATAGACCTCAACCGTCCGATGAAAGAAATCCTAGCCACCTTGAGTCAGTATCCAGTTTCAACCCGCTTGTCTTTATCCGGCACCATTGTAGTGGGCCGCGACATCGCACATGCCAAACTCAAAGAATTGCTGGACGAAGGCAAAGAACTGCCGCAATACGTAAAAGATCACCCGATTTACTATGCCGGTCCGGCCAAAACCCCCAAAGGTATGCCTTCTGGTTCGTTTGGTCCGACGACTGCCGGTCGCATGGACTCTTATGTTGACTTATTCCAGTCGAAAGGCGGCAGCATGATTATGATTGCCAAAGGTAATCGCAGCGAACAGGTAACTGAGGCCTGCAAGAAATACGGTGGTTTCTATTTGGGGTCTATTGGCGGTCCCGCAGCCATTCTGGCAGAACAAAGCATCAAAAAGGTGGAATGTCTGGCTTATCCCGAACTCGGCATGGAAGCAATTTGGAAGATTGAAGTAGTGGATTTCCCGGCATTCATTCTGGTTGATGATAAGGGAAATGATTTCTTTAAACAGATTAAAATGGCGACACTTTGATCTGTAAATAGCAACACAATTAATAACTCAAACACATGAAAAACCTAACAAAATGGAGTTTGTTTATTGCTATTGCGACCGTGATTTCACTTAGCTCTTGCGAAAAAAATGAAATCACTTCCATCAGCATCAACAAAACGACAATTGGACTGAATCTGGGAAAGTCGGATACGCTTGTTGCAACAGTTAACTTCACCGGAGAAATAACCAACATTCCCGTGAACTGGTCGGTTGACAACAACAGGGTTGTTTCTGTTTCAGAAACAGGCTCCGAGACCATGTCAAAATCCGGGGGCACCCGTTCTATTCAGAAGAAAGTTGTGATTACGGCTCTTCAGACCGGCACAGCTAAAGTTACACTCGGATCAGGAGAGAAAACCATTTCTTGTGATATCACTGTAGAGCAAAGAGAATTTACCTTTAATCATGCCCATGTCTCAAACTGGGGTGATTATTATGACATTGAACACAACAACTTCGACATGTATTTATTGGAAAGCTCTCTTTCTTTTGATATAGAAGGAAAACTCACCGGAAACGGGGTTCTGTTGTACCTTGATTTCAATGTACCAATTACACAGGATGAGTTAGCAGAAGGGTCTTTTACCGCGGCAAACAATGGAAACATCAACACGTTCTTTCCGGGAGAAAGATATAATTCAGGAAATGCGGTTGAATACGGCGGAGCTCGTATTATCGAGGTAGAAGGTGGGCTTGCCAGAAACATTACCTTGATTGAAAGCGGACATTTCGCATTTGTTCCGGATGGGGAGAAGTACAGGATAGGGGGAGAAATGACTACTGAATACGGGGAAAAAATTGTATTTACATTCAGTGGGACAACAACATTATCAGACAAGAAAGAAATTCCGGTAGAAATTAATCCTGCACTGACAAAAGGAGATTTGGAGTATTTTGGAGACGCTTATCGTTCCGGGTCTTCTAATTTTGTTGCATACCTCATGAGTGAACAAGTAAATCTGTCAGCACAAAAAATTAGCGGAGAAATGCTGATGCTTGAGTTTAACACTTCTATATTGGCAACAAACAGCATCCCGGTCGGCACATACACCATGATCAGCAGGAATGAAAGTATGTCGCCTCTCACACTGGTCTATGGATTCACCTCAGAGAAAAATGAAAACTGGGGGTGCTGGTACTACAATTACAATGATACAACAGTAAAGAAGCTTAAAACCGGCTATGCAAAAGTAAGTAAATCGGAAAAGACTTACACCATCCAATATGAATTGTATGACAGATTTGGTTCGAAGGTATATGGAACCTACACAGGAACGCTGAATTTCATACAAAGCAATCAGGCTTTATCTCTTTCAAGAACAAAAATTCAAAGAAAAATGCCTGATATAAGACTGAAAAACAACAAGTATTTCCATAACAACAAAAAACAATCCTATTAACAAGAGGAGAACAGAAGGGAGTGCTGAAACTCTTTATTCCAGACTATAAGGTTGAAAATTTCAACAAATTATACAACATAAAACAGGGTTAATTCAATTTGAGTTAACCCTGTTTTATGTTGTATCGATTAAATTCTTTTACTCTTTCTCTTCGTCCAATGGATATCCTTCTTTCCATTCAAACACTTCATCCATCTGGTCAAATACGCCAGCACCTCCAGGAGTTACAAAGAAGAACGAGCCCTTTATGGTATATACATTCCCTTCATTGGTAAAGGTGTCACCAAAATCAGCATGGAAGAACTCGATATCGTAAGTTACCCCTTCGTCATCATAGGTCTCACCGATAAGCTGACGGTTTGGAACAGATACTGCATTATAAGTTACCGGATCAAGGACAAACTGCAAGTGATAACCTGGCTCCGGACAATAATCCGGTTCAAGCACATTATAAGGACTCACCAGACGATAGAGGCCAGGAGATTCTTTTGCAGCCTGGATTTCAACATCCTCAATAGCACCTGCCCAGGAAGAAGTCATTGAAACAACACCTGCGCTTTCCCACGTATAGTCCCTGGAAACAGAGATGGTTATACTGTCCCTTCCGTACCAAAACGTATCTTCTTCATCTAACACAATAGTTAGTTTAGAACTGGTTCCCAAATCCATGCTAAAAGTAACCTTAAGTGTGTCAACAGCTTCACCTGCATCAAATGACGCTGTTGTAGGAATGACAAAAACATTATCAGGATTAGATACTGATAAATTGATTGTAACTGCGTCAGTTGTGTTTTTACGCCCAATCAGGATGTCAAAAGATTGATTGTTAGCTGGTAGAAAAACCATATTCTGAGGAGTACTCTCATAAATAAACGCTTGAATTCCGGACGATTGTACAGGAGAAGGGTCTCTGACAATTTCCTCTTCACAGGAAGCAAACAGCAATGGAATTACAATGCTGACAATTGCCAATGTTATTTTATTAAATTTTTTCATACTTCTATGTATATATTTTATTAAACATTTGAATTATAATCCATCTCCTTTTTTCGGCACATCTGCAACAGGATTATTTTGAGACTCACTAATGCCCGCATTTGCATTAATTTCTTTTGAAGAGATTCTCCATAACAAAATCGGAGATTCTGCTGGGATATTATACTGCCAGGCATCAGGGAAAGAAGAAACACCATTTTCCACACGGTTCAACGGTTTTTTGAGGCGTAAGACATCAAAGTAAGCAAAACCTTCTCCCCACAATTCAATGCGTCTTTGTTTCCATACTGCATTTTGTACACCTACGTCAGTAGCATCTGTAACAGTAAAGGTTGCATCACGATTCTCTTTAACAAAGCCTTCCAACACAGCTTTACCCTGACCTGGATCTCCGCTCATTGCCAAAGCTTCAGCTTTAATTAAAGTCATTTCTTCAGCACGCATTAAAATCCAATCCTGTGAATTTACTGTGTTCATTGGGAGATCCTTGTAAGCTCCAAATTTCACATTTATATAGGGAGTGAAATTTTCATCTTCCGCATAAGTTTCTTTCCATTTGTCATACTTTTTATCCGCAACCAATGGAGATTGTTTATTCTCATTCAACCACCATCCTTTGCGTACATCAGAAGTTGGAATGGCATCATACAAAGGTTTGTTGATACTTTTAAAAGCACCCACATTTACATAACCATTTCCTGTAAATGAGCAGAAATGACCTGGCCAGTTTACAATACCGGAAGTAACTACCTCATTCGTTTCCCGAATAATATTAGCCCAAATAACTGAATTTGCATTAGCTGTGTTGAATGAAGGTACAGACACTTCTTTTTTCGTATATGGAACTGCGCCTGATACAATTAAAGCTGAATCAGCATCCGAAGCAGCCTGTTCCCAATCCTGCATCAACAAGTTAGCACGAGCGCGCAAGCCATAAGCCGCTCCTTGTGAAATAAACCCTTTACTGGCAGGAATAAAGCCTTTCAAATAACTTATAGCCAGGTTCAAATCGCTCATAATCAAACCATAAACAGTTTTTACAGATGCGCGAGGGTTATTAACTGCCTCATCCATTGTCGTTTTTTCGGTCAAAATAGGCACACAAGGATCATTTTCATGACCAATGTAGGTAAATTGATACATTTGAGCCAAATGCAAGTAATTAAAAGCCCTGAAAGCGAGCGCTTGTCCACGATACGCTTTTTCAAGAGCAGATGAAGGATTTTCTGATGTAGCCGACAACACATTGTTGGCTGCATAAATTTGATTATAGAATTGATTCCACAAAATCCATGATTCATATGAATCATACTTGCGATCTGCAAAATCGCCACCAAACCAGTTATATCCACTGTTGAAACAAGTCATGTCCTGACCAGTTGTTTCTAACATCAACGCAATACCGGGATAACCAAAATCATTGTGTCTTTCAAGATCATCATAAGCAGAAAGAGCTCCGAATAATTTAATCATAGAGGCATACATTGTATTTACATCTGCAGCCAACAACTTTGGATTAGCAGAGACAGCATCCTCTTTCTGTTCAGAAGTTATGGTCGAACCTGCTGGCAAGGTATCTAGCATGTCGGTACAACTGTACATCAGAAACGTTCCGACAGCAACCAAAAATAATTTATTTATTGTTTTCATAAATATTTTCTTTTAAATAATACACTTAAAACGAAATACTAACACCACCGGAAATTGATCGGATAGGACTATAGGTATAATTCCCAGAAGCACTATAGCTCTGACGCGGATCTAATCCCTTTCTTGCCGCCCATAAAGCTAAATTATCCGCAACACCATATATACGTACCTTCTCAATGTTGTATTTTTTGAGCAAATTCGAAGGTAAGGTATAACCTATCGTAATATTTTGCAGGCTTAAATAATTGGAACTTACCAAAAACCTGTCTGATGCCGATGAAGTATATTGGTCACTGGTATTCAAACGAGGAACATCTGTATCCTTATTTTCAGGTGTCCAGGCTTTGAGAATATCTGTATGCCAGTTTGTCCCTGCATCGGAGCTATAACCTGAATGCATCAATCTCGCATAGGTATTATCATAAATTTTACCGCCTAATTGATATGCAAAAGCAACAGAAGCGTCAAACCCTTTGTAAGTTACATTAGTTCCAAAACCACCATATACGTCCGGTAATAAATCACCTGTTTCGAACTGGGTTGCTGAAGCATAGCTTGTCACTTTTTCCATAGTTACATTTCCGAATGAATCAGTCACTTCCTTGTACCATTGAGAAGCTCCTGTTTCTTTATCAACACCGGCATATTTTCTAAGATAACGATTCATCAAAGAACTGCCTTTTTTATAAATATAACTGCCATCAATCCATTCTCCTCCAAGAGATTCTTCGAGTTCAAGAATCGTGTTTTTCAACAATGTTGCATTGGCGTAGGCAGTAATCTTAAGATCACGTGAACTATAGACTTTTCCATTTAAATCAATTTCAACACCGGCGTTTCTCACAGAACCGACATTTACAGGCAGCTCAGAATAACCTAAAGAAGGTGAAACCGGTTTATAATACAACATATCGGAAGTGGTACGGCTGAAGTATTCAATTGTACCGCCCAATCTATCAGCAAACAAAGAAAAGTCAAAACCCGTATTGAAGTTATGAGAAGTTTCCCAAGTTAAATCCTTGTTTCCCTTGTATTTCAATGTTGTTGCAAAATCATCATCCTGCATTACAACAGAATACTGATCCAAATAAGCATAGTAGTTGCCCAGGTCATCATTGCCTTGCGCACCATAGCTCATCTTAAATTTCAACAGATTAATCCAACTCTGATCTTCCAGAAAACTTTCTTTATTCATAATCCAGCCAAAACCTCCACTCCAGAAGTTACCCCAACGGTGATCCGGATGGAATCTTGAAGAAGCATCTCTACGATAAGAAGCAGAAAAATGGTACTTTCCTACATAGTCATAATTAGCTCTTGCCAGAAAACCCATTGTAGAGTATGTATCAGTCGAAGATTCCGTCGATGGATTCAGAATAGCATTACTTATTTCGGGCGTGTTGCTATACATTTTTTCTTTTGAGCCCCACAAATTCTGTGATTTATAAGCATATGACTCAAAACCCGCAAGAACACCTACGTTGTGAACTCCATCAAATTCCTTATCATAAGTAAGCAAATAGTTTTGATTCACTGCAAACTTTCTGTTATGTTCTACATTAGCAACACCACCTGTTGAAGCATATTGACCGTAATATGGATTAAGGCTGAAATTATATCTTGAATTAGCAGCATAAACGCCAAAATTGGCAGAAGCTTTCAATCCTTCGGTTATATCAATATTAGCAAACCACTTACCATTGAAAATATCATCAGCATAAATGCTATTATCAAGTGCAATGGCAGAAGCTGGGTTTGACATACCCATAAATGAGCGAATTTTGGGTACAGTAGCACCATCACCATAGTCGTACATGGTATAACCATTACTATCTATCATGATTTTACCAGAAGCATCCCTAATATACAATGGGTAAATCGGAGCAATGGCATTTGCCACAAAGAAGAGGTTGGCCGAACTGGTATCGTCATCAGTTGTTTGTTCATCCGGATACCTGTTTTTCGAGTTTGTATAAGACAAATTCGACCCTACTTTCAACCATTCTCTTGCCTGATAATCAACATTTAAACGCGTTGACAACCGGGACAATCCCGAATTTTCAATAATACCTGTGTCATCCAGATAACCTGCAGACATATAATAGTTCATCTTTCCCTCAGTTCCACTAATATTGATATTATATTCCTGACGGAGATTGTTCTTTTTAAATACTTCGTCGTACCAAATATCCGGTAAATAAGTAAATTGTCCTTCGGTATATCCCAATGTAGCCTGAGGATTTAGTTTTCCATTACTTCCAATCAAACGTTCACCGGCAGGAACAGAATACACCTGATATCCAAGACCTCCGTTTGCCGCATCTAATAAATTTTTATTAGCAAAATCATGGGCAACATGTGATGTCTTTCCATCTAAAAACTGACTATTATATAATGCCTGATAATGGGTTTCATAGTACATACCCGGATCAGTCATAACACTATAATTATCAACACCTCTTGAGTTATTACCCCATTTGGCATCCACATTAATCCGGGCAACTCTTGAATTCCCTTTTTTAGTGGTTATCATGATTACTCCATTTGCACCACGTGCTCCATATAGTGCATTGGATGCAGCATCTTTAAGAACAGTTACAGACTCAATATCTGTAGTGTTGATAGCAGATATATCTCCATCGTAAGGAATACCATCTACAACATACAAAGGAGCATTACTGGCATACATTGAGCCGATACCTCTGATCCGGATTTTTGATCCTGACCCTGGAGCTCCATCTGAATTTATTCCCTGTACACCGGCTATCTGTCCGGACAAGGTATTTGTAACATTAGAAGCCTGTCTTTTTTCGATTGCATCACTTTTCACAACAGCAGCAGAACCAGTAAACGAAGATCTTTTTGTAGTACCATATGCTACCACCAGCACTTCCTCCAATTCAGCAGCATCTGACTCCAGACGCACAATCATATTCGGAGTTGCCAGAACTTCTGCTGTTTTCATCCCCACATAGGATACCACCAAAGTTCTGTTAGTCCCCGACAATGAAATTGTAAAGTTTCCATTTACATTGGTAATCGTACCCGTTGTGGTACCTTTCACCATCACAGTTGCTCCTACAATTTCCTCCCCGTCTTCAGCGGAAATCACTTTCCCTGAAATGGAAGTCTGAGCAAGCACCATGCTTACGCCTGCTATGAATAAGCAGGCAAATAAGAAAGTTAGTTTTCTCATAAATTTACCATTTTTTATTTAACTTCAAGTTTATTGATACTTTTTGACTTTTTGCACCCGCAAATATAGAGGATTGAAAATTAAAAAACAATAGCTCAAATTGACAAATTGAAAAAAAATTTAGAAAATATTCATCAGTTTGATTTATTTTTATACTAAAAATATGTAATTTTGGTTTGTCATGATCTTGAAAAATGTCGAAATTTTCACTCTTAACACCCTGTTTAACTGACATATATAATATTTTAAAACAAATAATCAAAGTGACATTTATTCCTTTTTAACTAAAAGTAATTTAACATAGAAAAAGCGCAATTTAAAATGTAAATTGCGCTTTTTTAGACATTTAGACCGTTTTATGAGGACAAAAACGCCTCAATTATCGAGTTCTGCCATCATTTTCTCAAGGTCTTCATCAAGCAAATGAAGCTTTTTCTTGCATAAATCCATCAATACGGATGCTCTTTTTACCTTTGATGAGATTTCGTCCATATTCACCTCATCTATATTTTCGAGCTGTTTTAGTATTTTTTCCAATTCTGCAACAGCTTCAGAATAGGTCATTTTATTTTCTCTCATTTTATGTTGATTTATCATTAAAACATAGTGTAGAGACGCCCTGTCAGTGTGTCTTTACCTTAATTACGTGCGTTATTCATCCGAGAAATGTACCAACACATGCCGATACGAACTGAAAATTTTGGATTTAGAAACATAACCAACATAGTGCTTCTGGTCATCTACCACCGGTAAATTCCAGGCTCCGGTATCTTCAAAAATCTGCATGACTTTTTCCATTGGCAACTGCTGGTTGATTGTGGCAGGCGGGGAAATCATCAGTTGTTTTACCGTAAAACGGCCGTAAAGTTCGGGTCTGAACATGATATTTCTGACTTCATCGAGCAATACTACTCCCAACAGAATACCTGTTTTCTCATCAACAACAGGGAAGATATTTCTGTTTGATTTGGAAATAATTTTTACCAACTCCCCGAGTGTCATTTCCGGCTTTAACACCTGTAAATCTGTCTCAATCACATTTTGAGTTTTCATGAGGGTTAACACCGCTTTGTCTTTATTATGGGTAATCAATTCTCCTTTCTGGGCCAGACGCATGGCATACAGACTGTGTTTTTCAAATATGATGATGGTAAGATAAGACACAGTGGAGACAATCATCAGCATCATAAAAAGACTATAGCTACCTGTGAGTTCGGCTATCAAAAAAATCCCGGTTAAAGGGGCATGCATGACGCCAGACATAAGTCCTGACATGCCTGCAAGAGAAAAATTTTCGGGAGAAGCTTCAAAACCCAACATATTAACCAGGGTCGCAACCACAAAGCCGGTCAAACTGCCCAAAAACAAGGACGGAGCAAATATTCCACCAACTCCTCCTGCACCATTGGTCGCAGCCGCTGCAAATATCTTAAAGAATACTATCAGAGAAAGATAAGAAATTAACACCCACGGCGTACTGTCAAGCTGCTGGAAAAAACTCCGGTCAAGTACGGAGGCAGAATTCCCGTTAATCAAAGCCTCTATGGTGTCATAACCTTCGCCGTACAAGGGGGGAAAAAAGAAAATTAACAAACTGAGGATAGACCCGCCGACAACAAGTTTCCAAACGGGTTTTTTTATTTTTCTAAAAAACCCTTCAACTTTGTTCATCCCCCTTGTAAAATAAAGCGATACCAATCCGCAAACAACACCCAAAATTATTATTTGAGGAATCCTCTCAATATCAAATGGCTGATATGACCCAAAATGAAACATAAATGCATTTCCGGAGAAGATATAAGTAAAAGTAGTCGCTGTAACCGAGGATATAATAATAGGTACCACAGAAGCAAGAGTCATGTCAAACATCAGCACTTCAAGAGTAAACATCAGTCCCGCTATCGGTGCCTTGAAAATTCCTCCAATAGCACCTGCTGCGCCACATCCAATCAGTAACATCAGCGTTTTCTGATCCATTTTAAAAAACTTACCCAGATTGGAACCGATGGCTGAACCTGTAAGCACAATAGGAGCCTCAGCTCCAACAGATCCTCCAAAACCAATAGTAATCGAACTTCCGACCAGCGATGACCAGACATTGTGAAGTTTCAAAATACTTTTCCGTTGCGAAATAGCATATAGAATCCGGGTAACCCCGTGACTAATGTCATCTTTCACAATATACCTGACAAAGAGTGAGGCCAACAAAATACCAATCACTGGAAAAACCAGGTACCAGTAATTGACCTCAAACCGGCTGAAACTCTCCGTCAAAAGATGTTGAATAAGATGAATAGTTGATTTCAGCACATTTGCAGCAACAGAAGCAAAAAAACCAACAACAACACTTAAAATAAGGATAAAATGGCGCTGCTGAATGTGATTTTCACGCCAGGAAATCATTTTTATGTACCAATCTTTCTTTTCCATGCCTAAATTTATGCCAGCGACAAAGATAGAAAATATTTACACACCTTTACCTTTAAATATTATTTCAATGGTGAGAAGCAGAATTTTCAGGTCATTCAGCAAAGACATACTTTCAATGTAAATAATATCATAATTAAGACGTTCAATCATTTTCTCTATCGTATCCGAATAGCCAATTTTTATCGGTCCCCAGGAGGTAAGACCTGGACGTATTTTATACAACAGACAGTAATACGGGGCTTCTTTGATAATCCGATCAATATAATATTGTCGTTCAGGACGTGGACCAACCAGGCTCATATCACCCTTCAAAACATTCCAGAACTGGGGTAACTCATCAATCCGGTATTTCCGCAAGATGCTTCCAAAAGGCGTAATTCTATCATCAAACGCACTGCTTAGCTGAGGTGTCCCGTTTTCAGAATTCACATACATGGTTCTGAACTTTACCATATTAAAAGGCTTACCAAACCGACCGATTCTTTCCTGAACATAGAACACGGGACCATTTGAGTCATGCTTTATTCTGATGGCAAAATAAATAAACAAAGGCGACAACAAAATCAATGCAACAAAGGCCGAAATAAAATCAATGCATCTTTTTAAACTGATTTGCCAGTCTGGCATATTCAACTGCGTAATGCTGACCAAAGGATTAATCCCCAATGAACTGATGCGGGCGCTTCCGGTTAATATCTCGTACAAGCGGGGAGTAAAGCTGATGTCAACATTGTATTTATACAGCTGGTTAATAATTTTAAACAAATGGGTATCGTCTGTATCACTTTCCAACGCAACAATAACCTCTTTGATGTCATACCTGTTGATGATAGATTCGATGTCGTAAAAGCTTCCCAACAGTTTATCCTCCGGAGTCTGATGTTTCTTATACAATGCGACAAATCCTGTAAAAGTATATTGGAAACCATGTTTCTCAATATCGCGCGCAATCCTTTGCGCATTCTGACCATCTCCTATGATGATGGTATTCAACGTCCACTTTTTGGTTTTAAAATTATGCTGAACCTGGCTGTAAATGATACGGCGAAATGTATAAGTTATCACAAAAAGCTGAAGAAACAACACCAACAATGAATAATAAAAATACTCATACGATACAATCACATCACGTAACTTAAGAGCAAAAAAAACAGCTACAGATATGATAAGAGAAGAAATCAGGGTGGTCAGGAATAAATTTATTTTTGGCTTGTGCAACAAATTGGAGTAAAAACCCGTAAGATAATGAATAAACACACAACAGAAAGGGAAAAAAATCAAACTAAACAAATAATACCGGCTTGGAAGTAAAACCTCAAAATTATGCATTATCTGAATATCATTGATTGTTTTTCTGAAAACAACAAAAGCAAGCCAAACCAAAAGACTGGCTAAAACATCAAAAAACAGATATTTAAACAGTAATTTTTTTGAATTCATAAAATTCAATTCTTATTTTCTCACAATATATTTTAAATTCAGCAACAAAGATACATAAAAAATATTTAAGAAATTTTACTGCAAAGCTGATGAACAATTACACTATTATACCTGATTATCTTTGTTAACATAGAGGGACATTGAGCTTCATTAAAAAATTTATACTACCTTTACCACTTTAAAAAAGTAACAGCAAATGATCAGCAAATGGATATTTAAAGCCCTGACAAAAGAACAAACCGACATACAAAAAGACTTATCCAAAGAACTAAATATCAGCCCAATACTTTCAAAATTGTTGGTTCAACGGGATATTCACACATTCGAGGACGCTCGCCGGTTTTTCCGTCCGGATCTTGCTAATTTACACGATCCGTTTCTTATGGCCGACATGGATAAGGCTGTTGGCCGCCTGACAGAAGCCATTCAGGACAACGAGAAAATTTTGATCTACGGAGATTACGACGTAGATGGAACAACATCAGTATCAATGGTTTACAAGTTTATTAAAAAATTTTACAGTAATGTGGATTTTTATATCCCCGACAGGTACCTTGAAGGGTATGGAATTTCGACTCAGGGGATAGACTTTGCCGTAGATAACGGGATAAAACTTATCATTGCACTTGATTGCGGTATTAAAGCCATTGAAAAAATAACATACGCCAACGAACATCATGTAGATTTTATTATCTGCGACCATCACACGCCTGATGCAGAACTTCCCGAAGCGGTAGCCGTACTTGATCCAAAACGGGCTGATTGCAATTATCCTTACAAACACCTTTCGGGATGCGGAGTTGGATTTAAGTTACTACAGGCTTTTGCGCAAAGAAACAACATTCCTTTTTCAGAACTAACTCCAACGCTGGATTTAGTTGCTCTAAGCATTGCTTCTGATATTGTGCCAATAACGGGAGAAAATAGAATATTGGCGTATTATGGACTCAAACAGCTTAACACCAACCCAAGCATTGGGGTAAAAAGCATCCTGGATGTATGCGGATTATCGGAAAAAGAAATCACCATTTCCGATATTGTTTTCAAAGTTGGTCCCAGAATCAACGCCTCGGGAAGGATGAAGCTGGCTTCCGAAGCTGTTGAGCTGATGGTGTCAAGTGATGTTAATTTTGCTCGACAAAAAAGCGATACAATCAACGAGTACAACAATGATCGGAAAGATTTAGACAAAAACATCACCGATGAAGCAATCAAATTAATTGCTTCAGATAGTGATTATATCAAAAGAAAATCAATCGTGGTTTATAAACCTGACTGGCACAAAGGAGTAATTGGCATTGTTGCGTCGCGATTGTCAGAAGAATTTTATAAGCCATCAGTTGTGCTGACAAGTTCCAATAACGGGATTGCATCCGGTTCTGCCCGTTCCGTTCCGGGTTTCGATATCTACAGCGCCATTGATGCCTGCAGAGATCTGTTGGAAAATTTCGGAGGACACCGTTATGCTGCCGGATTATCAATGAAAGAAGAAAATGTAGCTCTTTTTACTGAGCGTTTTGAACAATTTGTATCCGAGAATATTACCGAAGAACAAACATCTCCTCAGATCAACATTGATGCCCTCATTGATTTTAAAGACATTACACCTAAGTTTTTCAATGTGTTAAAACAATTTGGTCCGTTTGGTCCCGGCAATATGAAACCGGTTTTTGCCACAAAAAAGGTGATGGATTATGGTTCAAGCCGTTTGGTTGGGAAAGAGCAGGAACATCTTAGGCTCGAGCTTGTAGATCCAAGCTCAGAAAATGTAATGAACGGAATTGCTTTCGGCATGTATGAATTTAACGACCACCTGAAATCAATGAAACCGCTGGATATTTGCTACACGCTGGAAGAAAACGCCTTCAATGGGAACACAACCATTCAGTTGATGATCAAGGATATTAAAGTCTGATTTCTTTACAACCAAATCATATTGACAGTATCTGCAATACCCCGATCAGATTTTCATTCACCTGTTTATCGTCTTTAATTGCTTTTGAAAGGGGGACATGAACGATTTCGTTGTTCACGATTCCTATCATAATGTTGCGCAGCCCATCCATCAGGGCGTCTATAGCAGCTACACCCATGCGGCTGGCAATAATACGGTCATAAGCTGTCGGAGAGCCTCCCCGCTGGATGTGTCCAAGAATGGATACACGTACGTCATACTCAGGATGTTCATTTCGCATTCTGTCTGCCAATCCGTTTGCTCCGCCTGTAATAATACTTTCTGATACAATTACGATGCTGCTGTTTTTAGATTTTCTGAATCCATTACTGATTAATTCTTCCAGCTGGTCAACTTTTGTTTCTCTTTCAGGAATGATGGCAGCTTCAGCTCCTGATGCCAGGGCACTGTTCAGGGCAAGGAATCCGGCATCTCTGCCCATTACTTCTATAAAAAACAGTCTTTCGTGTGAACTTGCCGTATCGCGGATTTTATCAACTGCATCAATAATGGTGTTCAATGCAGTATCATAACCTATGGTAGCATCTGTACCGTATAAATCATTATCAATAGTCCCGGGCAACCCAACAATCGGGATATTATATTCCTGCGAAAGTATTCTGGCGCCAGTAAATGTTCCGTCTCCTCCTATCACAACCAGCGCATCTATTTCTTCTTTAACCAAATTTTCGTAAGCTAACTGTCGCCCTTCGGCAGTTTTAAATTCAGCACACCTGGCTGATTTCAGTATGGTTCCACCCTGCTGAACAATATTACTTACGTTTTCAGTCTGAAATTCTTTAATCTCTCCGGTTATCAGACCTTTATAGCCCCTGTAGATTGCTTTTACCCTGATACCATTAAAAATGGCAGCACGGGTTACCGCCCTGATGGCAGCATTCATACCCGGCGCATCTCCTCCTGAAGTAAGCATTCCGATACATTTAATACCTTGTCCCATAAAACTAAAACTATTTTTCCAGTCTATTTAATGTTTCCGCTATTTGCTCCATCAACCACATCGGTGTAGAGGTAGCGCCGCAAATACCAATTTTTTTTGTCAGGTCTATATTTAATCCAACCACTTCTTCCGGATCAGAAACAATATAAGAGTTTGGGTTTACACTTTTACAATGCTTAAAAAGCACTTTACCATTAGAACTTTTTTTCCCACTGACAAAAATCACAATATCATTTTGCTGTGCAAAGGTAGTAATATTTGGGATTCTATTAGACACTTGTCTGCAAATTGTATCAGAATATTCAAACTTAGCTGCATCCTGCTTCTGTTCTGATATATTTTGAATTAAGATATTAAATCCATCCAGTGATTTTGTTGTTTGAGAAAACAACCGGATGTTTTTCGACAAATCAAGTTTAGATAAATCTGCTTCATTTTCAACAACAACAGCCCTTCCACCGGTCTGTCCAACCAATCCGTTTACTTCAGCATGACCGTTTTGCCCGTATATAACGAGCTGCGTATCAGCATCCGCATCATATGCATTTTTAATTCTTGACTGAAGTTTCAGAACAACGGGACAAGAAGCGTCAATCAGGGTAATGTTATTTTTTTTAGCAATTTCATATGTCGAAGGAGGTTCTCCATGAGCACGAAGCATGACCTTGACATTGTGCAAGCGCGCAAATTGTTCGTGGTCAATTGTAATCAATCCCATTTTTTCAAGGCGTTCTACCTCTTTGCCATTGTGCACTATATCGCCCAAACAATACAAAGTCTCCCCTTTTGCCAATTCTTCTTCTGCCTTGTCGATAGCCTTCACCACTCCAAAACAGAAACCTGATTTTTTATCTATTTCTATATTCACTTTTTTACAATATTTGATGATAACCCGTATCAGAAGATACCGGTCAATCTCATCCGGCACTTCCAACCCGTTGGTCGAATAAATTTCTTAATACTCTTTGTTGTTCTTCAATTGTCAACGTACTATTGTCAATTACAACTGCATCTGCAGCTTTTTTGAGCGGACTTTCCTTTCTGTTCTGATCCCGATCATCCCGTTCCTTTACGTTCACCAGCACTTCTTTATACAACACTTTTTCTCCTTTCGCCTTCAATTCATCCATCCTTCTTTGCGCTCTGATTTCAGGCGAAGCCGTCAAAAAAATTTTGAGTTCCGCATCCGGAAATACAACTGTACCGATATCTCGGCCATCCATTACAATACCTCTTTCTGCACCCATCATTTGTTGCTGTCGAACCAATTCCCTTCTGACGGCTCTCAGTGTACTCACCCGACTTGCTCCATTTGAAACTTCAAGAGAACGAATTTCCCGTTCAACATTTTCTCCATTAAGAAATATCTCCGCCTTTCCTTGCTTGTTTATTTTAAACTCAAGATGGACGGCGCCGATGTTTTTTTCAATGCTCTCCACATCCATATTATACGCATCCATCCAGCCATTACGCGTGCAATACAAAGAAACTGCACGATACATTGCTCCGGTATCGACGTAGATATAACCCACATCACGGGCTAATTGTTTAGCCATGGTACTTTTTCCACAGGAAGAAAAACCATCAATAGCAACAATAATTTTTTTCATAAACCTGGTTTTAAAGTCTGAATTCATTCAGAGAAGTACTGATAGAAAAAAGATATGCTGTGTTTCCAACCTGGAACTGACTCATGCCAAAGCCGATCTGAAAATAACTGATTTTAATTCCGCCACCGAAAGAAAATCCGGCCATACTTTTAAAACCATCCATTTTCAACTCCTGGTGACGACGGTGATTATAAGAGGCTGCCAGATAGAAATTTTTCCCCGGCAAAAATTCGACACCAAAGACCGCATGTCTGAAGACATTATCAATAAAAGGAATAGCAGGAATTAAATTTTCACGCTCATAATCAAGCATGGAGTTTTTATTATCAATATATTTCATTTTCCAATCATGCAGATTATGGAAAGTCAACGAAACCCGAAACGGAGCGTGTTCAAGTTTATGTGACAGTCCCAGCTGAATGTCAAATGGTAAAGGCTCCCTATGCTGACCGTCAGCTCCGGAATAATAACCTTTGAACTGAGTCCCCATATTTCTGAATACCAATCCGGCATAAAACAGCTTTTCAGGATGCTGATAACTCAACCCCAAATCAATCGCTGCTCCATATGAAACATAATCCTCATATGCTGAATAAACAGGCTTTAGGGTTGCTCCGGCAAAAAGGCCTTCAGCAATCATCCGGCTATATATCAAACTCATAGAAATATCTTTTGCTGAGAATTCACCTTGAATCTCATTATATTCCGTCGTTTTTTTAAAACTTCCATAGTCCACATATTGTACTCCAACAGCAAAATGATTCTTCCCGTAAGAACGCCCATAAATTGCCGTTCCAAACTTAATATCAGCGAGATAATTAGCCATATTCAGGCCAATCATATTGTCTGATTTATTCGTCAGCAAAGCAGGGTTCAGCAAAGAAAAATTTATATCATGATCCGAAACCGATACATTTTTCCCTCCCAAAGCGGCCATCCTGGACGAAACAGGTAAATCCAAAAACTGAAAAACACCTGTTCCTGCAAACGAAGGCACAACATCAACGAAAAAAAACAGAACAAATATAACGGATATTTTAACTTTCATCCAATAATTATTTATTTACAAACCAGTAAAAACTCACAAAAAACGCTCAAAGATACATCATTTTAAAGACTCACATATTAATGTAAGCAGAAACCGAATGATATATTAACGTATTTTCAGAGAAAAATTTCATCTGAAATTAAAAAAAAATAGAAAACCAACAATTTCGAACGCTTTATACAATAAAAATATTTTTTTTCGTTCAATAATCAGAGAATTGAAAAAAATATTGTACATTTGCCGAACTGAAAAACAATCAAAAAATTGCATTGATATGGACATTAAAAAATCATCCAAAGCATCACTTGAAGATAAGAAATCCATTTTTATACTAATGGGATTCGTTGTGGCCTTGTCGTTGATTTACATTGCTTTTGAGTGGACAAAACACGAGGTGACAGTTTACGAGGGCGTTGCTTTGGAAGTTGTAGAAGAAGAAGAAATTGAAATCATTCAAACTGCGGAGGCTTTGCCACCCCCACCGCCACCGGAAGTTCCCGACGTTATTGAAGTACTAAACGTGGTGGAAGACGATGTAGAAACAGCTGAAATTGTGATTGACACAGAAGATGATAAAGACAAACAAGTAGTTATCCAGGCTCCTGTTCAAGCTGCTGTGGTCGAAGAAGAAACCGAAGTGATTTTTATGGTAGTAGAATCAATGCCTTCATTTCCGGGTGGAGAGGCTGCTCTCTTTAAATATTTGAATGACAATATTAAATATCCTGTAATCGCACAAGAAAGTGGTATTCAAGGACGTGTAATTTGTCAATTCGTGGTAAACCGTGACGGTTCTATTGTTGACATTGAAGTAGTAAGAAGTGTTGACAGAAGTCTTGACGCTGAAGCCATCCGGGTGATTCAAAGCATGCCAAAATGGACACCGGGAAAACAACGTGGTAAAACCGTGCGTGTGAAATACACCCTGCCGGTTAACTTCCGTTTACAATAAAATTTTCACCGCCGGCTGTACCAACGGTCAACCGGTTGTTTATAACTAATTTTAAAAACCGTTTGGTAAACACCAAGCGGTTTTTTTAACACATTATTTTATTCAGATGAAAACCGAAATTTACCAGGAAAGAGCTGTTTTGGTTGGGCTGATTACCCCCGAGCAGGACGCGGCCAAAGCCAGAGAATATCTGGAAGAACTGGCTTTCCTCGCAGATACTGCCGGCGCCACACCTGAAAAATACTTCTTTCAAAAAATCGACTATCCTAACCCGAAAACCTTTGTCGGACCAGGGAAATTAGACGAAATAAAGTCATATATCACAGCCAACGATATCGGATTAGTTATTTTTGACGACGAACTGAGCCCGAAACAACTCCGAAACATCGAAAGAGAACTCAATGTACTGATTTTAGACCGGACAAACCTGATTCTGGATATTTTTGCCAAAAGAGCCCAAACAGCCAATGCAAAAACACAGGTAGAATTGGCTCAACTTCAATACATGTTGCCCAGGCTTACCCGTTTGTGGACCCACCTCGAACGTCAAAGAGGAGGTATTGGCATGCGGGGACCAGGTGAAACGCAGATTGAAACGGACCGCCGAATTATCCTGAATAAAATCTCCCTGCTGAAGAAGAACCTGAAAGATATTGACAAACAAATGTCAACCCAACGCAAGAACAGGGGAAAGTTAGTGCGGGTGGCCCTTGTTGGATACACTAATGTAGGAAAATCAACCATTATGAATATGCTCAGCAAGTCGGATGTCTTTGCTGAAAACAAACTTTTCGCGACATTAGATACTACCGTCAGAAAAGTCATCGTGGATAACCTTCCTTTTTTGTTGACTGATACTGTTGGGTTTATACGGAAATTACCCCATCACTTGATTGAGTCTTTTAAATCGACTTTAGATGAAGTGAGAGAAGCTGATTTGCTTCTGCATGTTGTCGATATCTCACATCCTAATTTTGAAGAACAACTTGAAATTGTAAACCAAACTTTAAAGGAAATTGACCCAAAAGAAAAGCCTGTTATTCTCATTTTTAACAAGCTGGATGCTTTTATGTACACTCCCAAAGACCCGGATGACTTGTCTCCTGTTAAAAAGGAAAACATCAGCCTGGAAGAACTAAAAGCTACCTGGATATCAAAACTTCATGATAATTGCCTATTCATTTCAGCTAAAGAAAAAATCAATATTGACAACCTGAAAGAATTATTATATGAAAAAGTAAAGGCTATCCATGTCGAACGATATCCATACAATGATTTTCTGTTTCAAAAATATGACGAATGAAGGTGTAATACCATACATACTAAACATTTAGCCCTTAAACAACTTAATTCAATGACTCACTACCGTCAACTTACCGAAAAAGAAATTGCTGCACTCACCATTTACGGATGTACTGCGGAAAACTGGAAAAGAGTTACTGTCGCAGAGAAGTTTAAACCGGATTATATTTCTAATGTTCATTTCTCGGGAGAAATAAAGCTGGGCGTTTTTGAAAAAACATTCGAACTTGCCGGCGGACTGAAAAAACATGCCGGTCTTTACAATTGCTGTCTGCATAACTGCATCATTGGAAATAATATTTACATTGACAAAATTCATAATTACATAGCAAACTATATCATTGAAGATAACACTTTCATTGATAACATTAACTTGCTGCTTGTCGATGGAGTGAGCTCTTTTGGCAACGGAGTCAAAGTTCCTGTCATGAATGAAAGAGGTGGGCGTGAAATTTCCATTTTCGACAACTTGTCAGCCCCTCTGGCATATATACAAACCTTGTACAGACATCGGAAAAATCTCATTCTAAACATTCAGCTGCTAATTGATAATTACGCCAAAGCTCAACAATCCAAAAAAGGTTATATAGGGAAGAATGTACGTATGGTAAATTGCGGTTCAATAAAAAATGTGCGAATTGGCAATTGTGCAATCATTGAAGGAGCATCTATTCTTGAAAACGGGACCATTAACAGCAACGATGAGGCTCCGGTTATCATTGGATCCGGGGTTAAATGCAAAGATTTTATTTTAAGCTCGGGTGTTGAAGTTACCGACTCTACCTTGATTTCGCGCTGCTTTATCGGGCAAGGATGTATTTTAGCTAAACATTATTCAGCATTAGATTCTTTGTTTTTCTCCAATTGTCAGGGTATGCATGGTGAAGCAACAGCAATTTTTGCCGGCCCCTATACAGTTACACATCATAAATCAACCTTGCTGATTGCTGGCATGTTCTCTTTTCTAAATGCCGGAAGTGGTTCAAACCAAAGTAACCACATGTATAAGCTTGGGCCTATCCATCAGGGTATTTGCGAACGCGGTTCAAAAACCACCAGCGATTCTTTTTTGCTGTGGCCAGCAAAAATTGGAGCCTTTACATTGGTAATGGGAAGGCATCACAAACATTCTGACACATCCGATTTGCCTTTTTCTTACTTAATTGAAAATGCAAGCGAAAGTTTTCTTGTTCCCGGGGTGAACCTGAGAAGCGTCGGAACCATCAGGGATGCCCAGAAATGGCCTAAACGTGATAACAGAAAAGACAGTCGTAAACTTGATCCTATCAACTTTAATCTGCTGAGTCCCTATACGATCCAGAAAATGATGAAGGGAGTTGATGTGCTCAAAAAACTGCAACAGATATCCGGCGAAACGACCGATTTATATGTTTATCAAAACTGTAACATCAAAAATTCTTCCCTTAAAAACGGCCTCGAACTATATGAGATCGCTATTTCTAAATTTCTTGGTAATTCACTGATAAGCAGATTGGGTGATAAAATCTACAATAACATAGAAGAAGTTAGAGCTCGTTTGAAACCGGATACACCTAAAGGCCTCGGAGAATGGATAGACTTATCTGGTCTGATTGCTCCAAAAGGTAAAATAGACGAATTGCTTAGTGCAATTGAACAAAACAAATACAGTCTGGAGAAAATTCAATCGGAATTTGAACGGATGCATGCTCAATACTATAATTATGAATGGACATGGGCAAAAAATAAATTAGAATTCTACTGGAATAAAACTATTGATGAAGTCACTTACGAAGATCTTGTTAAGACAATAGAACACTGGAAAAAATCTGTTGTAAAACTTGATCAGTTAATTTATTGTGATGCAAAAAAAGAATTTAATTTGAACTCAAAGACAGGTTTTGGTGTTGATGGTGATGAGAACCAGAAGCATCAGGATTTTGAATCGGTGCGTGGAAATTTTGAAAGCAATCCTTTTGTGCTGGAAGTGTTGAATCATATCAAAACAAAGACTGAACTGGGAAATGATATGATTGAGCGGCTGAGTGCATTGAAGTGAACGCGATAGATAATGGTCAGTGCTTAGTAGTTAATTTTTTACACGAGAACGTATGAATAATTTTAATTTTTACAGTCCGACTTACTTTGTATTCGGGAAAGGTCGTGAAAATGAATCCGGTAATTTGACAAAACGTTTTGGCGGTTCAAAAGTATTGATCCATTACGGAAGTGGTTCTGTGATAAGGAGCGGATTACTCGACCGGGTTAAAACATCATTGAAAGATGCCGGTATTTATTCTACTGAATTGGGAGGAGTAATTCCAAATCCACGGAGTGGTCTGGTTTACCAGGGTATCAATATCTGTAAAAAAGAAAATATTGATTTTATCTTAGCGGTAGGTGGCGGAAGCGCGATCGACTCTGCCAAAGCCATAGCTATAGGCACTCTTTACGATGGCGATTTCTGGGATTTTTTTACCGGAAAACGCATAGAAAAAGCCTTACCGGTTGCAACGATACTTACCTTAACTGCAGCCGGAAGTGAAGGTTCTACCGGATCGGTAATCACGCATGAAAACGGAATGCTCAAACGCTCAGCTAATAGTGACCTGATACGTCCGGTTTTCTCCATCCTGAATCCGGAACTTACCTGCACGCTGCCGGCTTACCAAACTGCAGCCGGTGCAACCGATATGATGGCGCACGTGATGGAACGATATTTTACCAACACCAAAAATGTTGAAATAACAGACAGAGTAGGTGAAGCAGTGATGAAAACCATCATCAATGAAACACCCAAAGCGCTGAAAAACCCTCATGATTATGAAACGCGAGCCAACCTCATGTGGGCAGGAATGATGGCGCATAACGATATTTGCGGCGTAGGTCGTGAGCAGGATTGGGCAACACACATGATGGAACACGAGCTTTCAGGTCTATACGATGTAACACATGGGGCCGGACTTGCTGTTCTTTTCCCTGCCTGGATGAAATATGTCA
>Ga0265294_10001553_pt1 | contig 30913 bp, 27 predicted proteins | sample MunlanPumphouse3_FD_192504 | JGI IMG/M metagenome (GOLD analysis project Ga0265294, IMG submission 192504) | Groundwater microbial communities from a municipal landfill in Southern Ontario, Canada - Pumphouse #3 | ecosystem: Environmental > Aquatic > Deep subsurface > Groundwater | place...
AATCCTGGATGGTCCACCATTTTATGGAGAATTACCCAAGTGGTTGAAGGGGTCGGTCTTGAAAACCGATAGGGGGTGCAAGCCCCGCTAGGGTTCAAATCCCTAATTCTCCGCCATCGAATCTGAATATGCTCCCTAAATTTGGACCAAAAATTGGTACAATACGAAGGGAGCATTTATTATGAAAACTACACTTGAGGAGAAACTTAAATGTGTTTATCTTCACCTTAATGAGGGGTTTCCTATTTCAGAAATTGAACGGAATTACGGTCTAAATCGTTCTACCTTGAAATATTGCTGCGCATTATATCTAAAATGGGGTGACAAAGCATTTAAAGTTGATGTCAAAAGACGTGAATATCCTCGTCAAATGAAGCTTGAAGCAATTCACGATATTTTGAACAATAACAAATCGTATGCCCAAAAAGCAATTGAGTTAATGCTTACTGATCCAAAAATTATTGGTGACTGGATGGAAAAATATCATCAAGGTGGAGAAAAAGCAATCACTGATACGCATTCTAGAGAAGCATATAAACATCACAATGACAAAGTTTTAGAAAAAGAACATAAGAAACTCCTCGAAGATTTAGAAAGAACGAAAGCCGAGAATGAATACTTAAAAAAATCGTATTCCCTAATTCTAAAGAGAAGCAAACAGCCAAAGAAAAAGTAATGGTTGTCCAAGAACTTAGGGATAAATATTCACTTCATTTGCTTCTCGATATCGCGGGTTTAAAGAAATCGACATTCTTCTATTCTTTAGGACATTTAAATTATAAAAAAACTAAAGACCAGGAAATTGGTGATTTAATTGTTAAAATCTTTAATAATAATCATAAAAAATATGGTAGACCTCGCATCGTTCAAGAATTGAAAAGGTTGGGTATTGTTATTAATAACAAAAGAGTTTATCGCCTCATGAAAGAGCGAGGCTTAACAGCAACACCTAATAAGAGAAAATACACTTCTTATAAAGGAAAGATTGGTAAAGTTTGTTCTAATCATCTGCTCAAAAAGAAGCTTAGTAAAGATAAACATGTCTACATATATGAGCGGCATTTTGAAACTGATAGACCATATCAAATCTTAGGAACGGATGTGAGCCAATTTCAAATTGGAGCGGGCAAGTTATATCTGTCTCCCATTATCGATTTCTATACCCGAGAAATTCTCGGTTATGATATATCAACATCACCTAATTATGCCCAGACAAGAAGAATGATGAAGATGATGTTTGATAGGCATGGAGAAGTATTTGGCGGGGCAATACTTCAAAGCGATCAAGGTTATCAATATCAAATGAAAGCCTATCAAAAGCTTCTAAAAGAACACGGCATAATTCAATCGATGTCGAGAAAAGGAAACTGTTTGGATAACTCTCCAACTGAAAATTTCTTTGGTAGATTAAAGACTGAAATCTTTTATGACAAGGAATTTGAATACCAATCACTAGATCAATTACATAGAGCGATTGAAAACTACATAAAGTATTACAATGAGCAAAGAATCGTTGTTAAGTTTGGGGATTCTCCAGTAAATATTAGACAATTATATCAAAGCCGTATTTAATACTAGTAGGGGTTCCAACCCTTAGTCCAAATAAATGGAGCAAGTTCACACCAGTAGTGCTTGCCTGCACAGTAGGGGTTCTTACTGAGGTTCCCGTGATGTTGTTATTAGTCAAATTCATCAACAAGACCAAACGTTGGTTTCCTGAACCAGTAATTGATAAAAATAATAATTCCGGTTTTTTTGATTAAAAATGTTAAATTCTTTGTATTTTTTGCTTATTTTTCTTTATTAAAAATTAATTCAATTAGGTAAAAAAATAAAATAAGTATTTAATTAAAATAATTTTATATAATATCGATAATAATATTTATATATTATTATCAAATAATTTTACTATTTTTTATTTTATTTATTCTTTACACATTAGTTGATTAACATTAAAATTAACCCAAATTCATATTTTGGCGGCCTCATGTATGTGTGGTCGCACTTAAAGAAAGGAGAAAAGATATGAACAAAACAAAATTCGTTGTCTCACTTTTGTCGGTTTCTCTCCTATTTGCTGGATTGACCGCTTGTGGAGGGCCCAAAGAACAGCCTGTCGACTTTTCTTTCAGCATTGCCCTAGAATCTGGCGTCACCTCAGTCAAAGTCGGAGAAACTGATCAAATCGTAATTACTGTAATTGAAGCTAGTGATTTTGATCCAGAGAATCCTATCGAACGCGAGTATACTTACGAATCAAGTGATGCATCCGTATTGTCTGTCGACCAAGAAGGCTTAGTAACTGGTGTCGCTATGGGCCCTGCTATTGTAACTGTTTACGAATCTACTGAAGATGTGACTCGTACACTAGGACTCAATGTATTAGTTGGTGATCCGCTTGATGGAGCCGCTTCTTATTCTGATTCAATCGCGGATAAAACGGAAATTCTTGGCAAACTCGAGAAATATGCCATGGACGAGAGTCTAACAGGTATTTCTCTATTCGAAAACGGTGGATACGTCATGTACAACCCCCGTGTCCAAAAAGGTGTCGAAACCTATATCACCGGTTATGGATTTGGTATTCTTGCTGAAGGCAATATTACCGCTGATCTAGCCAGTGAAACCAAAGCGGAATGGAAGAGATATTATCATTCTGGTTCCGCCAGCGATCCAAAGAACATCAACCAACTTGATGCTCAAGGCGCCGAAGTTTCTGATTTAGGATCTTATATCAGTTCCGCGTATTGGGGGACTAAGATGAACGCGAACAAGAATGGTTACGACTGGTATCCATCCTTAGCTAAAGATTCTCGTCCTATTGGAGGAACTTACGACGCAAAAACCTCTACATTTACTCCCGCTGCCGATCAGTCTAAAAAAGCCAGCTGGTTTAAATTCCATGTGAGAACAGGCGCATCTGACGACGTTGAGTTCCGTACTCTTTCTAGCAAAGCGGCTTATGCTGCTTATGACCACACACCAGTCACCATTAACGATTACGTCGATGCTTTCAAAGTTTTATTGACTCAAAGCTTTGGCTTATATCGCGGTGCTGAATTAGCCGCTGATACCTCCTATAGTATCGTTGGTGCTTCAGAATACTTCGAAGCCACCGCCGATGCCGCTGGTATTGATGATGCGGCCTTCGCAAACAATGTCAATTTATTCACCGGCAACGACGCAGAAGGCGATTACCTAGTCGTCAATATGACTTCCAGAGTTACTCCCTTCTATGCCATGTATGGTTTATCATCTGCGCTCTATCAACCAATCTCTAGAGCTTTCCTTTCCACCCTTGGTGATGGAGACGTCAAAGAAGGTGTCAAAAAATATGGTACATTCATTACTGGTACTTCTGGTAACCTTGCCACTCCAGTCGATACCATTCTCTCTCTAGGTGCTTTTACCTTAGAGTACTGGGAAGAAGATAAAACCATCGCCTTCAAAAAGAACGACTCTTGGTTTGAAAATTCAATCCCCGGAATGGAGAATTTATATCGCATTCCTGGCGTTAAAGTCGCGGTTTATACCGGCGCTCAAACCGACAACACACTAGTGTTTAAGGAATTCATAGATGGCAAACTCGATGCTGCTGGTATTCCTACTATTGAATACATTAGGCAGTATCGCAATGATCCTCGCACTACCACCACAAGTGGTGACTCTGTATTCAAACTCAATGTCAACTCTTGTACTCCAGAACGTTGGGAAGAATTATTTGGTACCGAGGGCAAAATCGTCAAGACTCCTTTAGCTCAATATTGGGATGTCAAACCTTGGATGAGCAACAAGAGTTTCTTAAAGGGCTTGAACTTCTCCATCGATAGAGGAAACTATGCTGCCAATAGAGGTCGCATTCCTTCAAACGAATACTACTCCTCTAACTACATGATTGACCCAGAAAACGGTCTTTCTTGGAACGCAACTGATGCTCACGCTGAAGCGATGGCTGATTACTACCCAGATACCTTTGGCTTCAACTTAAGCGTCGCCAAGACCTATTTCCGTCAAGCCGTTTCTGAGATGGTCACAGATGGCATTCTTGAATTAGGGTCCGTGGCTAACCCAACCGAAATCTCTATTGTCATCGAATGGATGAACCCATCCGATAGCATTGATTATGGTGAAGAAATCTCTGGATACATTGAAGATGCTTTCAACGACCCTAACGTTTGCGAAAATAAGGTCAATCTTACTGTCGTCAACCATGACGGAACCACCAACTATGAAGATGTTTACACCAAACACTTGCAAGTTGGTCAATTCGACTTAGGATTTGGTTCCATTTCTGGAAACTCTCTCGATCCACTCAACTTCTTGGAAGTTCTAAAATCTGACAACTCTTCTGGCTTCACTCTTAACTGGGGACCTGATACTTCTGTTGTTAGCCAGAACTTAGTCTTTGACGGTCGACCTTGGTCATTTGACTCCTTATGGAAAGCTGGCGATAGCTACGTTGTCGCAGCCGCTGGTGTCGAAGTCCCATTGTTCACTTGCCTCAGCACAGATGTTTCTAAACTCGCTGATGGTAGAATGCAAATCGTTGTCCAAACCAATGAATTGAACAGCGAAGATATCACTACCTACTTATATGCTATCTGCTTATTTGCTACCAATGATGGCGTAGAATACAGTGATTACACTGAAATCTATGCCTACTACGATCCCGCAATTGATACCGAGGAAGGTGGTTCAACTTCCTCTTGGGAACGCGTTGAAGGCGAAGGCGGAGCAGTGACTTACACAATCGTGTTTGATGCTGATGCAGTGAGTTACATGGAGACGAACTTTGCTAGCTTCTATATCGCTGGTATCGATGCTTATGTCTCTACATCCATTGTTTCTCTTGGCATGGGGGGAGTAAGCTTTGATTCAACAATTTATTACTTTGAAGCTTGGCCAACCACCGCGCCAGCTCCAGTAACTGCTCCAGTCATTCTCGACTAGTTACAAAATCGTTCATAAAGGCTAAGACTCAGTCTTAGTCTTTTTATTTATTACGTGTTTAGGTATTGTATTAAGTTATACACTGGTGTATAATCAAAAAAATTAACGACAGACGTTAATAAAAAGAAATGAAAAACTAAGGAGGAAAAACATGAGAAAATACGTTCTTCAACGATTGGTACTCGCGCTAATAACGGCATTCATTATTTTGTCATTGACATATATTCTCGTTGCTGCCCTGCCAATTGTCGGCGGTGGATTTGGAAAAGAATCATCCATGTTTGCTTATTATCAAGATCAAGTCAAACTCGGATACGCTCTTGATTTCAACACCAGCCAGACCGGATTAGGCACTGAACTATGGTCATTTGTTGATAACAATGGTTTGCAACATTATTGGTACAAAAGACCAATTATCGATCTGTATTTTAACTGGATTAAAAACATTTTCACTAGATGGGATTGGGGTCGCTCCACTCAGATAAAACTTAATGCTTCTGCCATGAGTATTATCTTGCAGAGATTGCCTGTCTCCATGTATTTGAATATTATTTCGGTTGTCATCTCTGTTCCTCTTGGTATCTTGCTTGGTATATGGGCCGGACTCAAGAAAAACACTTGGATCGACCATACCATCTCCACTCTTGTGATGATTTTCATTTCCATTCCATCTTTCGTGGTTATCACTTTCTTAATTTGGATTCTTGGCTATCAGCTTGGTTGGCTTCCCACCCAGTGGCCAAGCGCCATCATGCCCAACAGCTATAAAGTGCTAGGCTATATCATTCCAGTTCTATCATTATCTTTCGGTTCCGTTTGTGGCTACACGCGATTTGTGCGTGCTGAGCTTTGCGAAGTCATGTCATCAGAATATTTGCTATTAGCTAGAACCAAGGGTCTTACGAAAAACCAAGCGATTGTTCGCCATGCTCTTCGCAATGCCTTTGTGCCCATCCTTCCATCAATTTTAGCTGAATTCATTGGAGTTCTTGGCGGTTCGATGATATTGGAATCCATTTATGGTATTCCCGGCATTGGATTTTTATACATCACAGCTTTGAACAATAAAGACTACAGTGTCTTGATGGTCGATATGGCTGTGTTCACTATGATTGGCTTAGTTGCCGGTATCGTTTTAGACTTATCCTATGGATTTATCGATCCACGTATTAGAATGGGGGCGAAGAAATAATGAAAAAGAAAAATGATGATTTCCGTTTAAATGAAAAAGTTACTCCCAAGGAGGCAGCAAAAGAGAAAAAGGCCTCAATTACTGATCAAGACTTCCAGCTAGTCGACACTAGCGAATATAGTCATGACCAAAAGTTTGAGACCAAGCCAACTACTTTCCTTAAAGACTCAATCAAGCGCTTCTCTAAGAACAAGTCTTCCGTAGTAGCCACTTACATCCTTGGCATTCTGCTTCTCGGCAGCGTGGCTATTCCTATTCTTGATACTTCAAATGTCAAAGATCCTTCCCCTTATCAAATCTATCTTGAGCCTAAACTCTTTGATGCGGGAGCTGGCTTTTGGGATGGCACCCGCAATTACACGGACATCGCTTACTACGAAGATCCAATTAATCCTGCTGAATTTGGTCCAGATCCAGCCGACTTCAACCTATCTGCAGTCAGCAATCTAAAGATTACTGGTCAGAAATTCGTCAATTCTTATAGCAAATTTGCCAAAGGCGGATATGTCAAAGTTGGGCTTAAGGGCGATGACATCAATGATGATTGCTACATCGAGAACATAGGTTTTACTTTAGACACTTCGGTGGCTAATAGTGTTGATATCGTATTTGGCGAAGAAGAGATCGAATTCACTCAACTCGCTCCCTATCGCATCGATTTTATTTACGATGACGAATTCGGCTTTGAAGACACCATTCCCCTAATTGAAGACTATTCTAGCGACTACTCACCCCGCAGCTTTGATTTAACGGCTATTCTCACCAGCGCCTTCCCTACTAAGACTATCTATGATAATGCGAAGATTTCCATTATCATCGATTGCACGGACAAGACTGCAGATAGTTGCGTCCTCATCTCCTCGATTGTCTTTACGACTGACAGCGCCGATGCTAATTACACGGCAGCTGTTACAATGCCGAACTTTACCGATGCTAACGAGATGGTCGGCCGCCCATATAAAGATGGCAACAAGATTCTCAAGAACTATTGGAACTGCAACGGTGACAAGTACTTGTACAAAGCCGTGATTACCGCTTGTTCCTTCACTTATGATACCTATGCCGGCGCTTACGGCGTTAAAGAAATTGTTGTCGATGAAATCACCATGAAGGATTATAAAAATCGTGACTGGTGCGACTATAATTTCCGCACTGGACCATCTTCCTTTAAGATTTTAAATGCTAAAAAGTGCCCAATTATTGAAGTTCTCAGCCAAACTCAGTCTGGTGGTCCAATCGTCACGTATAATTTGACCTGCAAAGTCTTTTTCTACCGCTATAAAGGCATGTCCTCCATGCCCCGCTATATTTTCGGAACCGATCGTTCTGGTCGCGATATGCTCAAATATGTCTTTGAAGGCTTAAGAACTTCCTTATTACTGGGCATTATCACTTCCGCGATTAGCTTTATCTTCGGTTTATGCTGGGGTGCTATCAGCGGATACTTTGGCGGCAACGTCGACTTAGCGATGGAAAGATTTACCGATATCTTAAGTGGTTTGCCTTGGATTGTCTTGATGACTTTATGCATTATCCATCTGGGACAGAACTTTGCCGTCTTTGCTCTCGCTCTGTGCTTGACGGGGTGGATTGGAACTAGTGCGACTACGCGAACCCAATTCTATCGGTTTAAAGGCCGAGAATATGTCCTCGCCTCCCGCACCTTAGGAGCGAGCGACATGCGCTTGATTTTTAAGCACATCTTGCCTAACGCGATGGGCACCATCATTACCGGAGCGGTTCTGATGATTCCCGGAGTCATTTTCTCCGAAGCAACCATCTCTTATTTGGGATTAGGACTCAAGGGAATGAGCTCACTAGGCGTCATCTTATCCAGCAATCAGGGTGAATTGCTATCTCATTCTTATTTGTTAATATTCCCCAGCGTGATTATCGCGCTACTGGAGATTTCCTTTAACTTATTTGGCAATGGCTTGCGCGATGCCATTAACCCAACTTTAAAAGGGGAGGATGAATAACTATGTCACAAAATAAAGAAGTCGTTTTGTCTGTCAAAGACTTAACCATTCATTTCTCCACTGATCATGGCTATGTCCAAGCCGTCAGAGGTATCTCCTTCGACCTTTATAAAGGTGAAACTCTTTGTATCGTCGGTGAATCTGGAAGTGGCAAATCAGTCACTTCTAAATCCATTATGGGTATCCTCTCGGCTAATGGTCGTATCAAAGGTGGGTCCATCATGTACCAAGGCGAAGATCTCACCAAGGTCAGCGAAGATGAATTCCATCGCATCAGAGGCAAGAAAATCGGTATGATTTTCCAGGATCCTCTCTCTTCTTTGAACCCCATCGTACGCATCGGCCACCAAATCACGGAGTCGATGTTGATTAACAATGACCGCTTAAAGAGAATGTACGAAGAAAAAGTCAGCGATGAACTCGTGGCTTATAAAAACGCTTTGACCGAAAGAAATGCTGGCATTACCAATGCCAAAGATAAAATTCACTTCTTGAAAGTGGATAAAGAAAAAGTCAAGGCTAGCTATATTCTCCATCATCAATCAGTCGCTGCTAATATGTATAAGAAAGGTCAAGAAGTCAAATCTAACCTCACCGATCTCGCTGGCGAATACAACCGCGAAGTCGAACCTTTGGAAAAGCAAATCATCGCTCTGCAAGTTGCTTTAAAAAACCAAAAAGAAAAACGCAAAGAAGACCTCGTAAAATTAACTGAATTAAAAGCTCACTTAGTCGATCAAAAAGCCAAATTCAATGCCATGATTAAAAAAGTTAAGGCGGAAGGTCACAAAGAGCAGGATGCTCTCCGCGTCGATCGCAGCAAAGAGAGATTAGAGACTAAGCTCGCTTGCAAAGAAATCGAAAACGATTATAATCAGCAGATTAAAGCTGCTCGCCTTAATTACGCTCGCACCAAGAAAGAACTTCACGTTCAATTCGATGATGAGATCAAAGAAAAGCGCGATATCTTTAAAGCTAAATCTAAGGTGGCTAAAGCCGAAGTTAAGGCTTATGCCACTAAATTGAAAGCTGAATACATAGCTAAACGCAACGAGATTAAAGCTAAACTTCCCCAAGCTCACACTGAACATGCGAAAGCAACCATCAAACAAGAACTCTTGGCCTTGAAGGAGAGTTATATTGCCTCTTTAAAAATTACGAAAAGAGAAGCGAAAGAAAGAGCCCTCAGTATCATGGCCGAAGTTGGCATTCCTCAACCCGAGAAACGCTTCAAGCAATTTCCATTCGAGTTTTCCGGTGGTATGCGTCAACGTATCGTTATCGCGATTGCCTTGACCGCTAACCCCGATATTCTGATTTGTGATGAACCGACAACGGCTTTAGACGTCACTATTCAAGCTCAAATTCTCGAATTGATCAACAAACTTAAACGCGAGAGAAATCTCTCCGTTATCTTCATTACTCACGACTTGGGTGTCGTGGCCAATATGGCTGACCGTGTGGCAGTTATGTACGCAGGCAAAATCGTCGAATATGGTAAGGCTGATGAAATCTTTTACGATCCTCGCCATCCTTACACATGGGCTCTGCTCTCTTCCATCCCTGATGTCGATAGCAAAGAGAGACTTGAAGCTATTCCTGGTACACCTCCCAACATGATTTATCCTCCCAAAGGCGATGCCTTTGCTGTGAGAAGTAAATATGCTATGGCCATCGATTTTAAGGAAGAGCCTCCATTCTTTAAAGTATCAGATACTCACTATGCGGCTAGCTGGTTACTTGACCCTCGAGCCCCCAAAGTGAAGATACCAGTCATCGTTTCCACCCGTATTCAAAATTCTTTAAAGGCACATGCTGCTCGTCAAAAGGAGGGTAAGTAATTATGACTAACAAAGTTTCATACCGTCCCGAATTAGTGGAAAATGATATTGTTCTTTCTGTCCGACATCTGAAACAATTCTTCACCATTGGTCGTGGTCGTAATTCTTTTAAAACCAAAGCCGTGCATAATGTTTCTTTTGATATTAAAAAGGGCGAATGCTTTGGCTTAGTCGGCGAATCTGGCTGTGGTAAAACCACGACAGGTCGTTCTTTAATTCGTCTATATAACATCACCTCCGGTTCGATCTATTTTAAGGGTCACCGTATTTCCGCAGGTAAGAGATGGAATGTTAAAGAGATTAAATTCGCTACCATCAAAGCTCGTAAAGCCATCGCGGTTTTGAAAAGCGAAGAACAAGACAAAATTGAACAGATCTATGATATTACTGGCTTAGGCAGTGAAATCAAACTGACCGCTTTTGAAATCGCCGAAAAGAAAAATCTCCTTCGCGACACCAAGGTCAGCCATAAACACGCCGTTAAACGCATTGTTTCCACGGTAGATGATGAGAGTGAAGAAGCACAATTATTAGAAAAAGAAAACTTAGAATTTGCCTCTAGTAAAGTGCAAATAGAAAAAGACATCAAGCAATTAAAAGCCAAAAAAGCTTCCTTAATGGTTGAACGCAAGAAAAAAGAAGAAGGCGTGGCCATCAAGACCCCTGAACGCGAAGCTAAAGAAGCGGAAATTCGTTCCGAATACGCGTCGAAGATTCAAGAGATTAATCTCACGCTAGAAGCCATCGTTCAAGAGCAACGCCAAGCGATTCGTCAAATCGCCTATGATAACTCCCATGTCGACAAGCACTTGATGAGCAAGATGCAGATGATCTTCCAAGATCCTGTCGACTCGCTCGATCCTCGCATGACTGTCGAAGAAATCATTCAAGAGGGCTTGCAAATCCAAGGCCATCATAATAAGTTTGCGAACTCCAAAAAAGTCGCCGAAGTATTAGAAAAAGTGGGATTAATTCCCGAATATGCTTCCCGCTATCCTCATGAGTTCTCGGGTGGTCAACGCCAAAGAATTGGCATTGCCCGCGCCTTAATCATGAATCCGGAGTTCCTCATTTGTGATGAGCCAATCTCCGCTCTCGACGTCTCAATCCGCGCTCAGATCATCAACTTGCTCAATAACTTAAAAGAAGAGATGGGGTTGACGATGCTATTCATCGCTCACGACTTATCTGTGGTTAAATATTTCTGCGATCGCATCGCCGTTATGTACTATGGCGAAATTGTCGAATTAGCGACTAGCGATGAACTATTCAAACACCCGCTTCATCCTTACACCAACGCCTTACTCTCTGCCATTCCTAAGCCCGATCCATTGACTGAGAAAGATCGCACCAGAATCATCTATAATCCTTATAAGGATCATGATTATTCCGTCGAGAAACCAAACTTAGTGGAAATCATTCCCGGGCACTTCGTCCTCGCCAATAGCGTCGAGCTAGAGAAGTACAAAACCAAAATTTGCAATATCGATAAAGATATCAAATAATTAAATTAAAGGATACTCAGGTGAACTGGTCAACCAAAAGTAGACAGTTCATAAAAAGACTCAATACCCCATTTCGGTTTTGTACTGAGATGGGGTTTTATATTGCAAAGCAAAGGCTGGACGTTCATTGTTGAACCAATGAATATATGTTTCGATAAATATTTTGATATCATCGCAATGTTTTAAATCAAAATCTTGATACATTTCATCTTTCATCCATCCGTTAATCGATTCCATAATTGGATTGTCGGTTGGAGTTCCCGCTCTCGACATTGAATGTTTCATGTTAATATTATTAAGGAGCTGATTATAGCTTCGAGAAGAATAAACCGCACCTTGGTCCGTGTGAAGAATGGTAACCTGGTCAGTTTGTTCTTTTTTGATTAATAAAATGATGTCTTTTAATCCATCATGATAAGTTTTCGGATCGCCCTCTCTTGAACTTAACTTATACGACAATATTTCATTGTTGAATGTATCCAAATATAACGTCAATTCAAATTTGATTCCTTTATATCTAAATATTGTCATGTCAGAAACGATTATTTCATAAGGTTTTGCTGCGTTCCACTTCCCATTAATGAGGTTCGGAAATTCTATTTTTTCTTCTTTAGGCTTACGATATTTAATCCTTTTGGCTTGAGATTTTATACCATCGTATTTGCAACACGCGTGAACATAATTTGGTTTTAATATGAGACCATATTTTTGTTTAAGAAACGCTGAAATCCATCGATACCCGTGGCTTTTATGATTGCTATGAACTTTCTGAATAATCATAAGATTATCATTTCTTCTTTTTATCCACTCTGGCTCATTTATCTGTCGATATTGCCATTTATAGTATCCACTTCGATTAACATTCATCAAAGAGCAAAGGAAACTAACTGAATATTTGTTTGATAAGAAGCTGATTATTTCGAATTCTTTTTGTTGATAGTAACGTATTCTTTTCTTCGACCAACTCCTTTCACTGTGTAACCTTTTTTTAGTCGTTCACACTCCACTTCCTTCTTGGCTAATTCGAGTCTCAATCTTTCAATTTCTGTTAGGTTTTTCTTGTTAAATAAAGCTGAGTATGGATTTCCTGATCCGCATTTCCCCGTTTTAGATTTTAGACCATCAACCCCATTGATTTCATACGCTCTGACCCAAGTACTGATACTTGTATCTGTGATTCCGAGTTCTTTTCCAAGTTTTTGAAACGGAATATTCTCATCAAGGCATCGACGAACAATTGCTTCTTTTTCCTCTGGAGAACGCATTTGATTTTTCTTACCTTTGGGATGCCCTTTTATCGCTCCATCATTTCTTTTCAATTTAATCACCTCCTAACTAAATCATACTAAAAGAAAAAGTGGATGGGTCTTTTTTTACCCTTGTCCACTTTTAGACTAGCACTTCACTCAGGTATCCTTTTTACTTGCTTTTTTGATAGAAAAAGACCACGAATGTATCGTGGTCAGTTTTTAAGTTTTGTTTATCAGTTATTTTTCAAAAGCAGTAAATTTACGGCGTTTGATAATGACGAATAAGATACAGACTAAGGCAGTGGCAGATAAGAGAATGGAAGTGGTAGCAATTGAACCTCCACAGCCGCGGGAGGAACTTGTTTCTCCGATATATTCTGGAGGATTGCTCACATGCTTAGAAGCCATGCGGAAGTTGCCTTTGACCGAATGGAAAGTCGCGTAGTAACCGTTGATGGTCACTTCGATTTCACTCTCCACTTGGCTGGAATCTATGTCGTAGACTTTTAATGTTGCTGGGTCTAAACCTTCGGTTAACTTGATCGTCACATCCATGCCATCGGCTAAGGCGACATCAGCCGTGTTCTTTTTTAAGGAGATTTCAAAGGTGCGATTAACTTTTCCAGAATCAGCATTACCTTCCGTAATTTTCGTGGTGAAATCATAGCTCATCAATAAAGTATCGTTTTCAATGGCAATGTGATAGTTATCGCTGACATGAGTAATCATAAAACTATTTGATAAGGCTAAATTATAAGTCTTGAAGAATACTTTGTCAGAAAGGGCGTAATCACTTTGGAGGATATCGACATAGGAACTAACTTCATCCTTGAGAGCTTCGCGTTGCTCGCCGTTGACGGCGGTATAAGTAATGTTGGATTCGTTGTAGCGAATGCGGAGATACATCTCGTCATCCTTTTTCACGGAGTCGACTGATTTGACAGTTGGGACACCAGAATCGATGTTGATGGTGTAGTGGAGCTCGTAAGCTTGACCAGTGGCTGCGACGGTGTAATTGAAAGAGATCTCATACTCACCATCAGCATAGAAGGCGTTTGTCTTAGTATCGTAGGTCGGAATGATGGAGTAAGCGCGGTGAGCGACAATTCCGTTAGACAAATAATCCGCGGAAACATGGGATTTGTACAAAGAGTAGTTTTCGTAGCCTTCCTCGCTGGAGCCAAACAAAGAGTCAAACATGTGATCTGTCAAGACTACTTCGTCTGTGGCTTTGTTAGTCAATGTAATGTAATTGGTGCTGACAGAACGAGTGACGAACTGTTGAATAATCATCGTATTGCTGGAAGCATTGTTACCAACGAAGATATTGTCGGCGGAGACTTCACCAGTATAGGGATTAGTTCCGACGGTGGTCATCGTCTTCTTATTGGCATCCTTCATGGTGAAGATACTGGATTCGTTATAGATGACTCCATCCATGGAAACGCTATCAAAATCAGGGAAGTAGCCACTGACCCAACCAGAGCGGAAGTCGACAGCCTTTAAATCTAAGCCTTTGCGTGCTAAAGAGTTGACTATATCAGATTGATAGACTTTTCCTTCTTCTCTTTCAAAGGTGAAAGGTTCGACAGGAGCAGCAGAGGCATAATCACCATAGAAACCATAGAATGGGATGCTTAGTGTAGGATTAGATGTCACAACCGGGGTTAAGACAGCGTATCCTTCAACTGAACAGCCATATTCAAAGTACTGGGCGATGGTGTCTTTAACTGACTGTGGAAGAGCAAATGTGTTTAAGGTGATGGTTGAAGAACCAGGAGCAACAGTAACTTGTTGTGTGAATTCACCGATTAAAGTATCGAGAATAGAAGCATAGCTACCGGTTAGTTCTGGATATCTTTCTAAATCAAATGAAGCAACGGTTGGACGATAAATGCTAACCTTGGCGTTATAAACAACATTTGAAGCAGCTGAGTTGTGGGCTAGGAATGATAGTTTAACATTGCCGGCTTTGATATCAGCATTGTTGCGAAGTTGAATTTTGGCTTTGCCAATTCCTTCGATACCATCATCACTTAAGCCTTCAAGATAAACTGCTGAAGTGTTGGCGGCAGCGACATTGACCATGCCAGCCCCTTGAATGCGAACACTTGTGTGATTGGTGCGATGGGCATCTTTTAAAGGTGTAGCGGTTGACATGATACGAGAAGTCAGCGACTCTTTGTATCCGCTCTCGGCTAAGTGGTTAGAAAGCAAGAGTGCTTGGGCACCACAGTAGTTAGGAGTGGCCATTGAGGTACCACTTAAGTATTCATAAGCAGTATCGCTTTCAATAACAGCGCCTTTAATATTTTGACCTGGAGCAGCAATTTCAGGTTTGAGATCTAAGTTGGCGGTTGCACCATCAGAAGTGAAATCAACTACTTGTCCAGCAGTTGGATTATCAGCGAAAGTATTAATTAAAATTGAGAGGTTGCCACTTTGTGCATTATCAAAGATCGTCTTATCGCGATATAAGACAGTTGCCACTGGGACAGAGGGAGAATAACCACCAAAGTCCATGCGGAAGGTGAAATCAGTTTCGCCAGCATCATTATTAATGATGATAACAGCACTAGCGCCTTTTGCGATGGCGTTTTGTACTTTCTCGGTGAAGGTGAGTTCGCCTCGATCAATAACAGTAATCTTACCGGAAACATTAATTCCAGTGTAATCAGCAACAGCGCCGAGACCAGGAACTTTAACCCATGCAAAGCTGGTTGTTGCACCAGTAATAAGATCTCTTAAGTGTCTTTCAGTGGTGTAGACGACTTCGCCATCTGAACTGGTATAGTTGGTCACTTGATCGTAGAAAGAAACGTTTGATCCAGCAACTAACATACATTCTTCATAGAATTCCCAATTAGCTTGGGTAGCAGCTACTGTGGTAGCGCCTGAGTTGTTAGCATATGAAGAGATAATACCGGTTTCGACAGCATCTGTTGACCAGTTTTCATAAGCAGTTTGCTTGTACATTCCTTTTCCAGAGTTGCCGGCAGCAACGTTGACATTGATGCCATTTTCTTGCATGTCGCGAATCGTGTTTTGAACGATGGTATTACCATCGAAATCATCAAGATCGCTACCTAATGACATATTGACGATATCGACGCCAATTTTTGCCGCATCTTCTAGAGCTAATAAGATTGGTTCATCATAAGCACCAACTCCAGCAGCATAACCAAGTTTGGCATCCGCGGCAGTGGGAGTATAAGCAGTGAAAACTTTCATTAAGGCTAATTGAACTTTGGGAGCAATGCCTTTATAAGGACCATTCGCCCCAATAATGCTAGCCACGTGAGTACCGTGTTCACTTAAATCGCTGGCTACATCATAATCAGGGTTTCCAGGAACGTTTTTAACGGAAGTATCTCCGCCGTAATCGTAGTAGAAAGGAACCTTAGTATTGTAATAAGTTGTGTGGGATTCATCTGGTTTTCCATGAAATTGAGCCCCATTAATGACTGTGGATAGTGATTCTTGTGTTACTTTGACCTCAACTCCGCTATCAAGGGCAGTGAAAGCCTCATGGGATAAGCGAAACGAAGTATCGAGAACAGCGACAAGAACGCCTTCTCCTTGACTGGAAGATGCTGGAACATTCATCGTTTCAGCGGAAGCGTTATCAGTCGAAGCGTGAGCGGCTGATAAGCGGGATTTACTTTGTAAAGTAATCTCTTGTTTGGCTCCATCGAAATAAGTCACACTATGGATCTTATTGTAATCGATAGCCCGAACTGCATCGAGGTGACGGATTTGTGATACGTAGCTCGAAGGAACATCCATAATAAGCGCATTGGTGACATTCGTAATTCGATTTGCCACTGTGTAGTTATCAGTGATGGAGTTTGAGATTACTCTCAATAAATTGTTCTGTTGATTAATAACAGACTGAGTTGTTAAACCATTAGTGTCGCCTTTGAGCTGAACAATGATGCGCGCATCTTGTGCTTCTTTGGAATCAGACACTTTGGTTAATGTAGTCGCGCCACCAACGGCAAAGACGACGCTGACTAATGCTAAGAGTATTGAATTTAGCATATTAATTCCCCCTTTCTTAAAAAGAAAATTACTCGGTTTTGAGTATTGTTTTATATTATATATTATTTTATAAAGAATAATAGGAAAATTTTAGGAAAAATATTCCATCTCGGTAGATTGAGACAAAAATGTATGTATTTAAGTAAATAATTACAATTCATTAATTAAAAGTTTGCTAAATATAAAGAATAAAAGACAATTGTGGCGATTACAGCTAAAAGTCCTAGCATGACAAAAGGTAGATAAAAGAAACCCTGATTCTTCCTTTTCTGATATTTTTGTCCTTTGTAGTCGATGAGATCTTGATATTTCTTTTCGACTTTTAAGGGACGGAAGAAGATATTCCCCATTGAAATAAAGCCATAAGCGAAAGTATCAAAAAAGCCCAGATGTGCGACCCACATTAAACCGGCTGTGGCTAAATAAATGGCAGTCAGAATGAAACTAGCATCTGACATTAAACGAGCATTAGGGCCCTTTTCGATGACATAAATATAAAGAAAGAAGAAAGCGACACCGAGAACGAATCCAATTATGAGAATAAGGATGTTAGCACGCAAATTTGATTTAAATTTGTTAAGTAATTTTTTCATATTGTGATATTATCATTTTTGCATAGAATAAACATCTATTAATTAATTAAAATTAACTGATTAAGTGCAAAAGATCATGTGTTAGTATTGTAGTGAGGTGATAATATGCCAGTTTGTCGTAATTGCAAATCCCGAATTTCTAAATTCGATAAAGATATTTGCCCAATTTGCGGGGTTAAACTTCCCCTTGAAAATGTAAATAGCGAAACAATCGAAGTGACTTCTGAAATTGATGTCTCTCGCCCTGAATTTTCTAATGCTAAACCTCGCTATAAAAAAATACTTCTCACCCTATTCTGTTTTTTAGGCTTTACTGGAGTTCCCTTTTTCTATCTAAAGTTTAAGAAACTAGGTTTGCTTTGGCTCTTACTTAATTGCCTATCAATTGGTGGAGCTTCGGCATTTTTATTTTTCGCTTCGCCTTTATCATATTGGGGAATCCTGATTGGATTTGGCTTGGCATATTTAATTAATATTATTGTCGGTTTTGTTTATTTCAGGACTGATAATCTTAAGGATGGAAACGGAGAATTTGTCCGTTAATGCAGCGTTATTTTGCGAACCTTGAAGGCGAATACGTAAATCTAGATGAAGGTGATGTTCATCATCTTTTGCATGTTATGAGAGCCCGTATCGGTGACCAAATCGAAGTAGTGACTTCTCAAAAACTCTTTCACGCAAGAGTAGAAAACCTATCACCATTATCGATTAAAATTTTTGATTCAATCGAACAAAAATCTGAATTGCCTTTTGATGTAACCTTAATTTTCCCTCTCGCTAAGGGAGATAAAATTGAACTTGTTTTACAAAAAGCGACTGAATTAGGTGTTAAAAATATCTATTTAGTTAACACCCGTTATTGCGTGGTTAAAATTGATCAGCCCTCTTTTGAAAAGAAGAAAGAAAGATACCTTAAAATATTAAAAGAAGCCAGCGAGCAAGCTCATCGCCTCGTCATTCCAAATTTATATGGAGTGGTGGACATTGATGCTCTTCCATCATCCACTTTATCAAAACAGAATTTTGTAGCCTATGAAAAATTATCTGAAAGTGGTGACATTTTTCCCTTTTCTGAATCAAAGTCCTCCATTACTTACTTCGTTGGCCCCGAAGGGGGATTTTCGGAAGAAGAGATCAACGCTTTAATTAAACGAGGTTTCGCTCCAATCTCTTTGGGTGGTCGAATATTGAGATGCGAGACTGCCGCCATTTACGGATTGAGTGTGATAGGATATTATCTAGAGAAATAATATGGGTATTTTTTCATTATTAGACAAGTATCAAAGAAAAAGAAAAGCTTTTCAAAAAAGTGAAGAGTATCATTTTTTTCTTGAGAATCGTGAGTCTTTGAATAAATTTTCTAAATACTCTTTTTTATACGACAGCGATATTGATGACTTCAGCGTTATGAGAGCAAATTGCATTCTCTACGGTTTGCTTAACAAAGATACGATTGAGAAGGAAGTTATCAATCTTAATAAATATCTACCTACCCATTCAAAATCCGATAGTAGGATTTTTCGCAAAGCCTTAGAAGAAAGACTGGTGGAACTTCCTTATTTAACTTCCAATAAAGAGAAAATATTCATTCCTTTTTTTACGAGAGCAATTAACCTTATTTATGTTGAAGAGCCGGAGAAGTTGTTAGTTCTTCCTTACTTTGAATTAATCAAGAACTATTCAAACGCCATTGTCGATCCATTCGACACTTATGGAGCAGAGCTTTTCAATTCCTATTTCACTCGTTTAGTAAAGGTCTTCAGCAACGGAAAAGAAGTGGCGTATTTTCATTATGATACTCTGACCATTTACATTGTTAATTCTCAAGGTCGCCTTGATGAAAAAATTGTTTTATTTGATAAGTATATGAAACGCATTAGCGACCATCACATGCTCGAAAGAATTAAACCAGTAGTGGAGTCTTATTTTAATTATAATCGAGAAGAATTTGTGCAAAACCTCTTTAAAAGTGCTTTTATTTCCACAAAAATGCTTTCAATAATCAATAAAAAATCCAGGTTGTAATGCCATGATTTTTAAGATTTTTTCTTTAGGCTGCAAAGTCAATAGTTATGAATGTGCGGCATTAGCATCATTGCTCAAAAATGACGGTTTTCAAGAAAACGATTCAGCTACGCCCGATGTTGTTATTATCAATACCTGTTCAGTAACTTCAACCGCTGATCAAAAATCCCGTCAACATATCCGTAAATTTCAACGTCTTTATCCTCACGCTATTATCATTGTTATGGGTTGTTATGCTCAAGGCAATAAAGAATATATCTTAGAAAATATTCAACCCACAATTTTAGTTGGTGCCTCTCATCGAAATGAGATACCTGACCTGATAAAGCAATATCAAAAAACTCATGAAAATATTGTTCTTTTGGATGACGATACACGTCATTTTTCTTACGAAGAATTTGGCATTACTTCATATTATGAGAACACGAGAGCCTATTTAAAAATTGAAGATGGATGTAATAATTTTTGTACTTACTGCATTATTCCATATCGACGAGGTCAGCTCCGTTCTCGAAAACCTGAACATGTTATTTCTGAAGCCGAATATTTAGTCAAGCAAGGATATCAAGAAATTATTCTCTCTGGAATCCATGTTGGAGGATATGGCCAAGATTTAAAACACATCACCTTCTCAGAATTGGTTGAGAACCTTTTAGAAATACCCAATCTCTCATCTTTGAGAATCTCTTCGATTGAGGAAAGTGAGATTGATGACCATCTAATTCATCTATTAAAGGAAAAAGATAACTTAGCCAAACATTTGCACATCCCCTTACAAAGCGGTTCTTCTACAGTATTAAAAAGAATGGCGAGACGATATTCTACTGATGATTTTCTTGCAAAAATTAAAAGAATTAAAGAAGAGGTCCCAGGGATCGCTATCACTACTGATGTGATTGTTGGTTTTCCCGGCGAAACCGATGAAGAATTCGAACAGACCTATCAATTTATTAAGGATTGCGGTTTTCATCTTCTACATGTCTTTCCCTTTTCTCCTCGCGAAGGAACACCCGCGTCAAAGATGACAAATCAAGTGACTCCTGAGATAAAGAAGCAAAGAGCTAATAGACTCATTAATCTTTCAAAAGAGTTATGGGAAAGTTATACATCTAATTTCATTGGTAAATTTGTCACAATTTTAGTCGAAAGATTTGAAAAAGGTTTTAATATTGGTCATACAACGAATTATATCGAAGTTAAAGTTCCTTCTAAAGAAGGAATGATTGGCAAACATCTTTATGTTAAATTAGCAAAAGATATGATATTGCCTAAGTAAAATGAGAATATTTAGAACTTGTCAAAAACTGGCTTGACTAACCCCTATAGTATTAATATAATTAATCAGGTTAAATAAGGGAGGATATCGCTATGGCAGTCCCACAAAGACGAACTTCGAAAACAAGAAAAAGATTAAGAAGAACACATTTTAAATTAAACGTTACAGGTTTAATCACTTGCCCCAACTGTGGCACGATGATCAAATCTCACCATGTTTGCCCAAAATGTGGATTCTATGATGGCAAAGTCGTTTACTTAAATGGCAAGTATGTCACCAAAGAAGCAGAAAAGAAAGCCGCTGAAGCTGGCAAAAAGTCAACACGCAAACCAGCAAAAAAATCAGTCGCAAAAAAAGCTGAACCAAAAGCTGAATAAAGATTAGGTCCCACGACCTTTTCTTTTTGTTTATAATAATAAAAGAGGTAATTTTTATGAAATACAACAAATTCATCGATCATACTTTACTGAAACAAGATGCAATGCCTGAACAAATCATAAGACTATGCGAGGAAGCAAAAGCTTTTGATTTTATGAGTGTATGCGTTAATCCAGCATATGTACCTTTAGCTCACGAATGCCTAAGAGGCAGTGATGTTAAAGTGTGCACAGTCATTGGCTTTCCATTAGGAATGAATTTAACTAAGACAAAACTTCAGGAGACAGAACTCGCTTTAAAAGAAGGAGCAGAAGAAATTGATATGGTCATCAATGTCGGAATGCTCAAAGCTGGACACGATGATTATGTCGAAGAGGAGATTTCACTTCTCAAACAAGCCTGTGGTAAAAAAGTTTTAAAAGTAATCATCGAAACTTGCTTGCTCACAGATGATGAAAAAGTCCGCGCTTGCCTAGCAAGTAAGAAAGCAGGAGCTGACTATGTTAAGACCAGTACTGGATTCTCTACTGGTGGAGCGACTGTTCACGATGTCGCTTTAATGCGCCAAACCGTTGGTTCAGAAATGGGAGTCAAAGCATCTGGAGGAGTAAAAACTCACGAAGATCTTCTCGCCATGGTGGAAGCGGGAGCAAGCCGCATCGGGACCAGCGCCGGTTGCAAGATAATCTAATAAAAATCAACAAGGGTCGAAAGGCCCTTTTTATCTCTTGATTTTTATTTATAAATAAGTCTATAATAGACAAGCGCAAGCAACTTAGGAGGTGAAAACTTATGCCAAAGACTTCGGTTCGTGAAAACGAAACACTTGATGATGCATTACGCAGATTCAAACGTCAAGTCAGCAAAGCGGGCACCATCCAGGAAGCTCGCAAGAGAAAATTCTTTCTAAAGAAGAGTCTCAAAAGAAAAGTTAAAAGCGACAACGCTCGTCGTAAAAACCGCAAATAACTAATCGCAAATTACTGGGCCTGATGAGGGTCCAGAACATCGCGGGGTAGAGCAGCTTGGTAGCTCGTCAGGCCCATAACCTGAAGGTCAGTTGGTTCAAATCCACTCCCCGCAACCATTCGCAGACTAAAAGACTGATACGCAAAATATCGGTCTTTTTTATTGTTTTTTGGTGTTTTTTGGCACTTTTGATGTGTATCACATTTTTGAGAGGAGTGAAGTGTATCACTTTTTTGCCTATATTTAGAATTCCTTGCTTATAATAATAATTCGTTTGAATTTGAAGAGATGCAAGAAGAAATGATGAAACTCCATAAAAAGAGAGTTGATGGTCTCATTAGCGAAACCGAATATAGCATCAAAGGTGGTAGATTAGCAAAGAAGATTGATGACACTAAAAAGGAAAAAGAAGCAATTGCCGATACAAGTGCCTCAAACTCTATTGCATCCAATCGATTAGAAGAGCTATATAAAACCATTGATGAAATCGATGTTCTAAACCAATTTGATGGTGAGATATTTAAGAGATTAATAGATTATGTCGCTATCAACGGCAAGAGATTAATCTTTCATTTCAAAGTTGGATTTGACAAGATTGTTGAACTATAGAATGAAAACCTAGTGGATGAAAAATCTGCTAGGTCTTTTTTTATGCTTTTGATCAAAGTGGTCTTTATTCTTTTCTTATAACTTGTTATATTATAGATAAATCAACCAATGGTAGAGTTTGTAAAAAATGAAAACTCAAAAATTCTAACGATGGTAGAAAAATATTCGGTACTTTTTTGCTTGATTTAAAAATAGAATGTTGGTGTGAAAAAGGAGGACTTAGTTATGGAGTCTTTAAACGAAAGAATTAAACAATTAAGAAAGGAAAAGGGTCTTACCCAAACGCAATTAGCAGACTTATTAGGTGTAACCGATAAAGCTGTTAGCAAATGGGAAGTAGGGGAAGCAAATCCTGATATCTCTCTTCTCACAAAACTATCTGAAATCTTTGGGGTTTCAATTGATTATTTATTGACAGGTGTTTCGCACGAAAAAGAAGTTGTTATTATTTCTCCTAAAGAAATGCTTTTTAAAACTGATGACCCTAAATATTTAGAACAAATAAGTGAGAATGATTTAAACATTGTCGAAATGTACGAGCACAAACTAGTTAATGTTTTCACCTTTTTGCTTGATAACAATAAGATTCGTTCTTATATAAGAGGAAAAAGAGGACGCTTAGGGAATACTGATGATTATATTCCTGAAATACTTTATCTTTGCCTTATTTCAAATCGTTTAGAACAACTAAAAGTTTTTAACTTTAATGATATTGGCTTTGCTGATGAAAAAGAATGGACAAAAGAAATGACTCAAGAGTTTGTCTCAGGAGAAAAAGTTAATGAAAAAACTAGAGAATATGTTTTGTCCATCCATAGAAGAGAATTGATAAGTGTCAATCAAGGATATGCTAAGAATAATGACACGTATCATAAATATGGTAATTGGCAAATCATCTATCCTTTATTGATTGGTGGAGCGGCAGAAGCTAAAAACTGGGATCTAATGAAAAAGATGCTTGATATCTTCCTTTCAATTAATGAGCCTGCATCTCAACAATTTGAAGAAGTTAAAGGTGTTGGATATGGTGATGGCAATAATTATTTCTTAAGTTTTAAACCAAGAAACTATAGCCAGGTTGATAAATATATTGTTGTCATTGAAATTCCAAATAGTGTTTTGGATATTCTTTTGAAAGAGCACCAATATGAATTATTAGATCTCGCTAATAAAATTAATGGTTCCGTTGGAAAATATACTGTTTCCAAAAAAACTATTGATTTGGCCAAATTAGAATCCGATACATCTTTAAGTGATGATGAAAAATTTGAACAAAAGTGTGTATACAAAGGAATTATTAATACAAATTTATTATCCAGTTCAAACGATTTAAAACTAATTAGAAAAATTCTTGATAATAATTATTATCATTATTTTGAAATGGTTTATGATTTTGTTGCTAAAGGCAAGAATAAAGAACTGTTTGAATTTTTTGTGGATAACAATTATGAAGATTTAGCAAGAATTACATTTGATAATTCCGATGAAGCAAAGCAAAGATTATTAGCTCGTGCCTTCAACCATTTAGCAGTAGGTTCTCGTTTTGAAGAACATGAAGACTTACTCAAGAATCAAAACACATTAAACCTTGAGGAAACTGAATGGAAAATTAGACAAAGAAACTCAGGCCAAAAAACATTTAGAAGTGAATGTATAAAACAATATGGAAGCCTAGAAAAAGCTGCAGGAATGTTAGTAGACAATCCAATTATTCAACATATAAAAGGATTAAAAGAGAATGTCTACAATAGTGTCATTAGTAGACAAGAAGCCATTAAGGAAAAAGAAAGAGAAGCTAAAGAAAGAGAAAAAATGGCCAAAGGTTTAACTAAACCTTGTTTCGAAAAACTCTTAAATAGTGGCACAGCAGAAAATATTAAATTATTTAAGCTTGAACTATGTTCGTTGCTTGATGCTATCTTCATTTACGATTATCACTATGAGGGAGAAGATTTCTCCGAAAGAATGAATGCTCATTTCAAACAACTTGAAGCGGGACTTCCTCAAGAAAGACAAATGGATGATGGTTGGGGATATATGGTTCCTGACACAAAATACACCGAAGAAGTTGTTGAGCCTGAAAGACAAAGAGTCGCTCATCTTAGAGATATCTTCTATAGATTAAGAGTTTTAAGAAACAACATCCTTCATCCTGAAAAAGTTAAGGTTGAGGAATTATCTGAAAACGAATTAAGAGAATGCTTAGAATATGTGTTCGCTATCAATAAGAAAGTTGAGGAATAATTATGAATAAATATCAATTAACCGCATTAAATTTTTTAGGAATTGATCCTGGAAATTTTGGAAAGACAATTTCTTTAAAAACTGGAAGAGCCACTAAAGGACTTCATATAGTTGATGATTCAATCATAGTTTTTGATGATAGGGATATTAATTCTAAAGAATATGAATTGAGATTATTTGTTAGACTCTATGCCAAAATCGAATTATTTGTCGGTGGAAAATGGGTTGCATTTGAAAACAAAAACCACCAATATCAAGAAAATGGAAAGACTGAAAACTTTAATGGTGTTGTCGCTCCAATTAATCTTGATAAGAGACCAAACAAATTGAAAATCATTGTTCCAAATAAAGTGTGTGAAGACATTATTGTTGATATTAAATATGATGTCATTAGTGAAGAGGAATATTGGAAAATTCAAAATAGTCCAGAAACATTAAGAAATAATATGTCGGTAACATACAGGACAGGTGATAATCTAGTAAATATTTATTGGAAACACGCAAGCGAAAATATCGTTACTTTAGTAAGAATTGATCTTTATATGGGAACACCTTCATCTTGCCAACTAATGGGAAAATATAAAGTTTCAGATGAAGTATTTTTCAAAGCTATCGATGGACTTGCATATGGTAAATACTGCTTTAAAGTATTGCAATTTGATAAAGATAACAATGAAATAGCTTCTACTGACTTTATTGAATTTAGTATTAGTAAACCAAATCAAAATGATGGCTCACCAACTGGTTTTACAAGTGGCGGTGGCGGCCTTCACGGACACAAAGGCATTGTAATTGGATAATATGACTTATTTATTTTTCGACTGCGAATTTGCTAATTGCTTTCAAGGAAAAGAAAAGATATGCGAATTTGGGTACGTTATGGTAGATGAGAATTTTAAAGTTCTCTATAAAGGAAATATCATAATTAATCCAAACATAAAAAGTAATGAGTGGGATTGGTACGCTCTCAAAAAGATTCTTACGAGGAAGAAGGAAGTATATGAAAATATGCTCTTCTTTCCTGCATACATTAAAAGGATTGAGGCACTCATAAAAAACGCCGACTGCATATTGGGGCATACAATCGAAGCCGATGTTCATGCACTTAATTGTGAACTTCAAAGATATAATCTTTCTAGTTTAGACTTTGACTTCTACGACATCAAAGAAATGTATAAATCGTATAACGCGCCAAAAAAAGATGTATCAGTCGAACAAATGCTTATTGAACTTGGAATTACAGGCGACAAAAACAAACACGATGCCGAAGCTGATGCTTATAACACCATGCTTGAATTAAAAGCAATTCTTGAAAAATTGGAAATGAGTGTTCAGGACTTAATTGAATTATGTCCTAAAGCTAAAGATAGAACTGAGAACTTTGTTATGGAGTCTCGTGTTAGGGCAGATCAACGCAAAGAAGAAAGATTGGCTAGAATTGTTGAAGGAGATTATTCGGATGGAACAAATGATATGCTCCAGGTTACTCGAAAAGGCAATCGTAAAATGTTTCTTAGGTTCTTAGATAATGTCCAACCAAATAAAGAGGGTAGTGGTATTTTTAAGGATAAAAAGATAACGATTAGTCTCAACTATGAAGGTCACCATTTCAAAGAAATGATGAATATTGTTCAGATCGTTACCAATGAAGGTGGCACATACATTCTCAAAGGAAGCGAAACTAACATTTATGTCAAATATGACACCTTTAGAGAAGATGGTACTCCGTATAGGTGCACGAGGTTGGAATATGCATTAAAAGCTAATGAAGATGGTGCAAATATTGAAATAATTACTTTTGATGAATTTCTTAAAAGGATAAATATTACAAATGAGGAATTAGAGTTATTGCCTCTTCCGTCGCTTGATTGTTTGTTGAGGGAAGATGCCAAAATAACCGATAGGAAGTTGAAAAGAAAAGGAAACTAACAAAGTAGGAACAAGTTTATATGAAAATATGTTTGGCAAAAGCAACGGAAAAGCACTTAATGTCTCTTAACATTGGATTGCTTCAATATTCTTACATTCAAAATCATTATGTTAAAAATGATGAAGATTTTAGAGATGTTTTTACTGATTTCTACCTTACTTCTCAGGCGAGAATGAGAAACGATGAGAATAGAGTCCCATTTTTTGAATTACTTAGTAAAACGAAACCAAGTGATTTACTGATTGATATCGTGGAGGAATTATATAAGATTTTGCCAATTGGAATGTATGAATTCTCTTTTGCAACAAAACTTCTTCATACTATTAACCCAAAATCTCCTATTTATGATTCAAAGGTTTATAAGTATTTAAAAACTGATGAAAAAGTAGATTTGTGGGACATACATCAAAAGAAACTTAATCGAGCAGGAAAAGAAATATCAAAGATAGATAAAATTAAACATAATTGGGAAGAGCTGAATAATTGGTATGATGCTTTTATTAAGACTAAGACAGCAGTGGATTGGATTAACTGGTTTGATTGTAATTTTCCAACATATAAGTCTATTAGCAACATTAAGAAAATTGATTTTATCATCTTCACATTTAGTGGTTATTGATTATAATAAAAAAAGACCCAAACAGGTCAAAGTGTATCACTTAAGTAGTGAGCACCCCCGATTTTTCGAGGATTTGCATCACTTAAGCAGTATACACCCATTCAAAATATAGACCACGCTTGTGGTCTTTTTTATTACCTAGGAATTTCAAGTCTTTTCTCAAGAATATCATCGGCAATGTTAATCGATAAATAGTGGTAAGTATCTTTTTGAGTTATTCGTTATTAAAGATTATTTTACTTTGTGATTTTAAAACATTGATAAAAATATGATAATTATCTAAGAGAAGAATAATGATTGAAATAAAGCAAATATTACCCGAAAACAAAAACGATGCGAATATCCCCAATCAACCTTTTAAAATTTTGGGGAAAATGATTCCTTCTCTTCGTGATGCGGAATGGGCAATCTTTAACTGTGTTGGACCTATGCCTACTGCATTAAACCTAAACACTAAGATATTTAAAGAATGGTTACCAAATAACCCTGAGTTTGAACTTGATGGTAATGCAAATATTGAATGGTATGATGTCATGAGCAATGGAAAAAATGATCCTAATTACCATTCAGGAATCTAGATTCCTATCAAAAGAAAGAAATAAAACTCATCTATTAATTAACAGCAATGATTTATCAGTGCTGTTTTTTTAATTGATAATCTTGGTTAAGATTTTTATAATATGGTCATATTCTTGGAGATTTCTTTATGATAAAAAAATCGAAAGTCTTGTCTTTATTAACTGTATTATTTGTCTATCTACTTGCCTTTGCTGGTGGCTACTTTTCTTCGCTTTGGATTCAAAACAATATTTATGTGCAGTTCTTCTTCGCGGATGTTATCGCTACAATCATTGTCTGGATTAGCTCATTAATACTTAAAAATACCAGTGTCTATGACCCCTATTGGTCACTTACTCCTTGGGTTATTGCAACTTTCTTTTTAATACGCTTCCCAAGTGCGAATATCTATTCTTGGATAATTTATATCGTTTTCTCACTTTGGAGCTGGAGATTGTCGATAAATTGGGTTATCACCTTTGATAATCTTCTTTGGGAAGACTGGAGATACCGCCATTATCGCGAAAACTCCGCTCCTTGGTTATTTCATATTATTAACTTTACTGGTTTGCAGATGATTCCTACTGTTCTTGTTTATGGAGGAACCGTTCCTCTTCTCTATTTAATTATCAATGGAGCGAATCCATTAGGTCTTATCGGAGCGGGCATCACTTTTTTAGGCATTCTTCTTGAATTCTTTGCTGATCATCAGATGCATTCTTTTTTGAAGGCCACCAAAGAGAAAAAAGTTTGCCAAAAAGGTCTATGGAAATATTCTCGCCATCCGAACTACCTTGGAGAAAATCTCGTTTGGATTGGCGTTTTCCTTTCCTTATTGTTGAGTTACTTTTCACTTTGGTATTTTGGAATCGGCTTCATATTAATACTTTTGTTATTTGAATTTATCTCTATTCCGCTTATGGAAAAGCGACAAATATCGCGGAGAAGTGATTATCTCGAATATAAAAGAGTCACTCCTCGCTTGTTTATGATTCCCAAACTCAAAAAGAAAAACAGCTAATATTCACTTCACTTAATCTATGCGTATCGTTTGGTAAAAACACGAAAGAATAATAAAATGGAATAAGTGAGGTATTAATATGTTCAAAAACATCAATAAAGACGAAAAAATTGTTCTTAAAGATCAAGTCGACTATCAAGAAGGGCAAGTAATCAGCAAAACGCTCGTTCAAAACGATAAAGTAAGTGTCACTATTTTTTCATTTGATAAGGGAGAAGAAATATCTTCTCATGCTTCAGGAGGAGACGCATTAGTGACTGTTCTTGATGGAGTGGGTCGATTCACGGTCGGAGGAAAAGTCCACCTTCTCAAAGAGGGAGAGACACTCATCATGCCAAAAGATGTCCCTCATGCAGTCTACGGGCAAGAAAAATTCAAGATGCTGCTTCTTGTTTCATTCTAAAGCCAACCAATTAAGTTAAACATTAAGGCGACTCAAAATATCGCCTTTTCTTTTAAACGAGTTAATAGAAAATCAATTATAATGAAAATGACTAATTATTAGTCACTCTACTAAACGTGGATAACAATCTATTAATGAATATGGAAATATATGGCTAGGAGGTAAATTATGGATCCAGTTAAAATTGGAAATTTCATCAGAAACTGCCGAAAAGAAAAAGGATATACTCAGGAAGAACTAGCCGATAAGATTTTTGTTAGTCCGAAAACAATCTCAAAATGGGAATGCGGGAACGGAACTCCCGATGTCTCAATTATGGCCTCTTTATGTCAGGAATTAGGTTTTAATCTGAATGAACTCTTTTCTGGTGAACGTTTGGATGATGAAAAATACAAAATTAACGCGGAAAAAAACTTAAAAAATATGGTTGATCAAGAAAGAGAAAGAAACAAAAAAGCCCTCGTGGCTGAAATTGTCTTAGGAATTGCGGTCACGCTCGCTTCATTTACGTTGTTTGTCTTGTCAGGATTCTTTCCGATGGAAGTCTATCAAAGAATTATTCTTATTGTGACTGGAGTTGCTGTTTTCATTTTAGGAATTACCGGATTATTGATTATCGAGCATCAAGGTGGATATTTCCAATGTCCCCATTGTGGAGAGGTTTTTAAACCGACATTCAAACAATACTTTATGGGTCTTCACACAGTTACGAAGCGAAGACTAAAATGCCCAAATTGTGGAAAAACTAGTTTATGCAAACGAAGACTATCAAAAAGCGAAGATAAAAAACAAAACAAGAAACTTTAAGTTTTATAATAACTTTTTGGTTCAAAAAAGAATTGCCGTTTTTGTGACAATTCTTTTCTTTTTAGATATTCTCAATTAATTTCCAATCTTTGATGATTTTGGCAACTCTTTCTTTTGCTTTGAATTCATCAATTTGATTAGAGAGGAATTCGTGAATGAGATGTGCGATTTCTTGGGCGTGTTCTTTGGTACATCCACGAGTAGTTGTAGCGGCAAAGCCGATTCTTAATCCACTGGTTTTGTTTGGTTTCAATGTGTCATTGGGAATCATGTTTTTATTGGTGGTGACATTGATAGTTTCTAGTTTCTTCTGAGCATCTAATCCATTAATGCCATATGTATCTAAGACATTAAGTAAGAAGAGATGATTGTCAGTCCCACTTACAATGGCTCCCAAACGTTGGAACTCTTCCTGGCAAGCTTTAGTATTGTTGACAATATCATGTGCATATTTCTTAAAGGAATCAGTATTGGCTTCTTTGAAGCAGATGGCCTTTGCGGCGATGATATGTTCTAGCGGTCCACCTTGATAGAAAGGGAAGATTGCAGAATTGATTCTCTTGATTAACTCTTCACTGTTAGTGAGTATTATGCCACCTCTTGGTCCGCGAAGAGTTTTATGAGTGGTGGAAGTAACGACATCCGCATAGGGACATGGATTCATGTGCGCTCCACCGGCGACAAGACCCGCAATATGGGCCATATCGACTAAGAAATAACAGC
>Ga0265294_10001554_pt1 | contig 30907 bp, 24 predicted proteins | sample MunlanPumphouse3_FD_192504 | JGI IMG/M metagenome (GOLD analysis project Ga0265294, IMG submission 192504) | Groundwater microbial communities from a municipal landfill in Southern Ontario, Canada - Pumphouse #3 | ecosystem: Environmental > Aquatic > Deep subsurface > Groundwater | place...
TGTCGTTTTCTCGGAGATCGCGATACTCGAGGCCGAGCCGGTAGTCCGGAGCGGACTCTTTGGCCATCAGCCGCCGTTCGAGTTCGACGCGCTCGACCTGCGACTGAGCGGCGCGCACCTCAGGACTATCTGCCGCCGCCTGCTCGAAAAGTGTCGCGGCTTCATCTGAGGCGACAGGCTCGGGCGGCTTTTCCAAGGCCGATATGGGAGCGTCAGCCCGGCGGTTGAGGAGCGTGTTGAGACGGGCCTTGAGGGTCGCTTCACGGGCCAGCCGCTCTAAGAGGTTCTGGCTGAGCAGGGTGACTTCTGTTTGGGCCTGGATCAGGTCGGTTTGCTCGCGGGTGCCGGTCGAATACAGGGTTTGTGCGGTCTCGGCGAGGCGCTGAAGCACGAGGGCCTCGGCGCGCGTGATGGCGATAACCTGCTGTTCGGCATAGAGGTTGTAGTATCCCTCCTTGACCCACATGACGAGATCTCGCGACAGGGCGTCCAACTCATGCCGCAGGGCTTCGGCGTCTTTGGCGGCGATCTGTTCCCTGAGCTTGCGTTTGCCGAACCAGGGGAAAGCCTGCTGGAGCATCACCCGCTTTTCGCTGGTGTCGGGCCAATCGCCGCCTTCGGCCAGGTCCATTCCGCTATAGGAGAGCATCGGGTTGGGAAGCGCGCCCGCCTGGGCGAGACGTTCCTGCATGGCCTCCCATTTGGCGCGAAGGCTTTTGAGCTGCTCGTTTTCACGCAGGGCGGTTTCGGTTGCGACCGCCAGCGTAAGGTTTGTTACGGGCAAGAATCCTGAGTCGACAACCGTGGCGGAAGTCGTTGCAGAGAATGTTGCCGCTAGAATCCAGGCGAACATAGGTCGTACACCTTTCATGGCAGAGAGTTTGTGGCCGCGGGCCACAAAGTCAGTCCGGTCTTCAACTTTACTTCGAAGCTGAAGCCCCTCCCGCCAAGCTTACTCCTCTGTACCGGAACACCTTTGGGAGGGGCGGATTCGGGCGGGTCTTATTCTTACTCTTTCTTCGCTGCTGCGGCCGGCGCTTTTTCGAGCGAGACGCCATCTTTTTCGAGTTTGGCGATGTATTTAGCCGGGTCTTTCTTAAATGCGGAAATACAGCCGCCGCAGCAGAAATAGACCCGCTTACCCTCAGCGTCGGCATACAGGTTGGTGTTGACTGCGCCGCCCATCACCGGGCAGAGCGCTTGTCTTTTCGGAGCGGATTTCACTTGGGCAGGAGCCTCCACCTTATTAACCTCAGCGCAAGCCAAGCCAAGTGTGAGCGCCAAAGCGAACGTGATGCCTATTCTCGTGTTCACGCGAACCTCCTGATTTTTAAGTCCATCTTGATTGTTGAGTTTATAGTGTATGGAGGGGCAAGTCAAACGTTTTAACGTTTAACGTAAAGGCATGAACGTTCCTATCGTGCGGGCGACGGCTTCGGCGCAGTTCTCACCATCGATGGCCGAGGAGAGAATGCCGCCGGCGTAGCCTGCGCCCTCGCCGCACGGGTAGAGTCCTTGCAGGGTGACGTGCTGTAGCGTCTCGCGGTCGCGCGGAATGCGGACCGGCGCTGAGGTGCGCGATTCGACCCCGACAAGGACCGCCTCGCGCGTGACAAAGCCGCGCATCTTGCCTTCGAAGGCCTTCAGCCCTTCGCACAGGCGAGGCCCGATTGCGCGCGGCAGCCAAGCCGCAAGATTCGAGGCGTAGAGCCCGGGGATAAAAGAGCTTTCGGGCAAGTCCTGAGAAGCGCGGCCTTCGAGGAAATCGGTGACGCGTTGCGCCGGTGCGGTCTGCCCGCCGCCGGCGTGGTTGAAGGCCTCGCGCTCGAGGGCCTGCTGGCAGCGGAGGCCGGCCAGCGGGCCGTGCTGCGTCACGAACGAGGCGAGATCTTCGGCGCGGATCTCGACGACCAGCCCGGCATTGGCGAACGGCGAATTACGCAGGGAGGGGGACATGCCGTTGACCACGACCTCGTTCAACGCCGTGGCAGCGGGCACGATGAAGCCGCCGGGACACATGCAGAACGAGTAGACGCCGCGTCCTGCGGCTTGATACACCAGGGAATAGGTGGCCGGCGGCAGGAATGCCATCTGCGGGTCGCGGTGGTACTGGATCTCATTGATCAGAACCTGCGGATGCTCGATGCGCACGCCCATCGCGAAAGACTTGGCTTCCAACTCGAGCTTCTCGCGATAAAGCAGCTCGTAGATATCGCGGGCGGAGTGGCCGGTGGCCAGGATTACGGCGCGGCCATCGAGGGTGTCTCCACGCTGCGTGGTCACGCCGAGGATACGTCGGTTGCGGATCACGAGGCCGTTGGCGCGCGTGCTGAAGAGGATGTCACCGCCCGCCTGGCGGATGGTGCGGCGCAGGCTCGCGACGATGGCGGGCAGGCGGTCGGACCCGATGTGCGGATGGGCTTCGTACAGAATCGAGTCCGCCGCGCCGTGAGCGTGGAGCCGTTCCAGCGCGCGGCTGTTGTCGCCGCGTTTCTTGGAGCGCGTATAGAGTTTGCCGTCGGAAAAGGTGCCTGCTCCGCCCTCGCCGAAACAGTAGTTGGATTCGGGGTCGAGCGTGTGCTCGCGGTGGATCAGGGCGATGTCGCGCTTGCGTTCGCCGACCTCCTTGCCGCGTTCCAGGACGATCGGCTTGAACCCGCGTTCGATCAGGCGGAGCGCCGCGAAGAGGCCGGCCGGCCCCGCACCGACCACAAGTACGGGATCGCGCTTCGAAACGTCAGGATAATCGAACCGCGCCGGTTCAAACGACGGTACGGGTTCATCCGCCACGACCTGGAGGCGCAAGTTGACAAGCAGGTGGCGGCGGCGGGCGTCAACTGAGCGACGCAGGACGCGCAGCTCTGTGATGCGCTCGGGGGTGACGCCCAACGCCCGTGCGGCGTGGTCGGTCAGGCGCGCGGAGTCGGCCGCATCGCTGGGGGACAAAGCGAGATCGAGGTGTGTTTGCATAGGGGTCGTAATCGGTGGGGGGCTACGCGTTCAACAAAAGCCGCGGTCGGTGTTGGCCCGGTGGGTGTTGGGGATCTGTTCACCGCTGCGGAGAGCGGTGAGCAGGCGGTCGTCCCAGGCGGTGTCGGGCGACCAGGAGAGGTCCACGCGAAATCGCCGGGTCGGGCACTCTTGGGTGCGTTCGGCAATACAAAATGCACGTTCCGCGACGGTGATCCAGCGGTTGTCCAGATGCAGCACGCGGAAATCGCGGCCTCGGCGATCGGTCAGGTGCAGGCCGCCGGAAGGCGATGGGTCGGCATCCGATGGCAGGCAAGGAGCGGTCGCAGAGAGGAAGAGGGGCGTGTGTTGATAAACCAACGCTTCAAGCGCCGGCAGGGGGCCGGCCGGAACCTGTGCGTGGCACAGGGCACGGAGGGTGTCACGGCTGGCCTCTGGCGAAAAAACGGCCTGTCGCACGCCCAAACGGCCGAGTTCGGCGAGCGCGACACGGTTCAGGGCGTACAGGCTCCAGTCGGCAGAGACCGGGGGCCGGCCCCCTTCGGTCAGCAATCGAAGCCCGGCCAGATCGGCACATTCCCAATCGGTCCAGCCCGCATCGTGCAATATCCGGACGGTCGACGCTAAAGGATCCCACTCCCGGATGCGGGTGAGGGGCGGCAGCGCCAGGCGCAGGCGAGAGCGCTCGGCCAGCGCGCGCCAGGCGTTCAAATTCCGCTCCAGCGTGTCGTAGGCGGTGTGCCCGATGGCCAGAACGATGTGTGCGAAACCACACAGGGCTTCAGAAGAGGGCGGAGGGGCGTCAATTCTGAGTTTCAGCGTCCATGTCGGCTTGCTGACGTCGGCGGGCAAGCCCGCCGCCTGCGGAGCGGAAGTGAGCGCAGCGGGAAGGGGGGCTGCGGACACTGACTGTTGAACGGCGCACGCTGGCGGGGCGGGCGAGTCTGGCGGCCGGTCGGCTGACGGCAGGCCCCATGTTTCGGCGATGGCCGCCCGGCGTGCGGCATGATCCGCGTTCCAGAGAACTTCAAGGCGATCCAGCGCCAGCCGGCGCGACTCGTTGAGGGCAGAGAGGGGCGCGTAAAGGGACTCGGGATCGACCACGTCGAGCGAGTCGAAGCGCCAGACGGTGCCGCCTAGGCGCGAGAAGGCTTTGCGCACTGCTGCGGCGGTCTGTCCGGGCTGCCGCGAAGGGGTGAGTGTCATCTGGAGCGCAGCTTCCGCGCACAACGGGGCGGCGCACGCGAAGGTGTGGGTCTCGGCCCGGACGGCGATGCCGTCGGGGCTCAGCGTCACGCGGAATGCGACGGGGTGCCCGGTGTCGAAGTCGGCCTCGCGCAGCGCGTGAAGAGCATAGCGGCGACGCACCGCCTGTGAGGATGAACAGAAGACCGGGGTGCCCTGAGGGATAACCGGGATCTCTTCGTCCGGCAAGGCCACCTCCATCGTGGTGCCGGCGGGGAGTGTCACTGCGGGCCGCGTGGAGCCGGCGGCGCGCAACAGGTTCACCGCGCAGCCGAAGGGCTTGCCTCCGGTGGCCAGTTCGACCTGCAGGCCGTCGTGCTTTTCCAAGGCGCGTGATGAGGTGAAGCGCAGCCAGCGGGTGCCGGTTCGGTCGCGGATCACGGCCGCGGCCGAGCCGATGCGGGCTCCGCGGTGGCCGATGGCAACCGGGTCGATCACGGTGTGCGGCGGGGCGTCGGGGCCTTGCGCGTAGAGCGTGGTCCAAGGCCGGCTAAAGATGGTTTGCACATCTTGGATCAGCGCCTGTTCCGCATCGGGCGTGAGGGTGCCGTCCAGCTTGCGCCGGTAGAAGTCGGTCACGCAGGCCACATAGAGCGGACTCTTCATCCGTCCTTCAATCTTGAGCGACTGCACGCCGGTGGCGGCGACCGCGTCAAGCAGCGGGGCAAGGGCGAGGTCGCGCATGGAGAAGGGGAAGGCCGGGCGGTTGTCAGAGGTCGAAGTCCGGCGGTCAGAGGTCTGAAGTCCGGGATCGGGGGCGGAAAAGGCTTCGCGGCAGCAGTATGCGCAACGGCCGCGGTTGCCGCTGCGGCCGGACATGTGCGACGAGAAGAGGCAGAGACCGCTGACGCTGTAGCAGAGCGCGCCGTGCACAAAGACTTCGATCTCCACGTCAGCGTCGCGGACAATACGCCGGATCTCGTCGAGTGTGAGTTCTCGGGCCAGCACAACGCGGGTGAAGCCGAGTTCGCGCAGGGCGATGGCTCCTGCGGTGTTGTGGACGGCCATCTGGGTGCTGGCGTGGAGGGCAAGGCGCGGAAAATGGTCGCGGATCAGTCGGGCCATGCCAAGGTCCTGCACAATCACGCCGTCGGGACCGAGCGCGTCGAGTGCGTCAAGCGTTTCAATGAGGTGCGGCAACTCGGCATCCTCGACCAGTGTGTTGACCGTCACGTAGATCCGTTTGGGCGGACAGAAGGCGCGTGCGTAGGCTAACAGGAGGCGCAGTCGGTCGGGGGTGAGGTTGTCGGCCTCGGCGCGGGCCGAAAAGTGGGATAATCCTAAATAGACCGCGTCCGCGCCGTATTGGAAGGCGGCCAAAGCAGCGTCGAAACCGCCTGCGGGCGCTAGGAGTTCGGGCATCAAAAGCGAGCTTCGTGAAATAGAAGACCGGCTTTTGCAAGCCGGTCTTGGGGGGATACTAGGAGTACACATGGAGACAACAATCCAAGATACAACAAAGCTCTACCAATCAGCAATCGATACAGTATCAGATAGCGAGGCAAAGCGCAAGCGGTTTTTTTAAAAATAACAAACGGACGGGGGAAACCGTCCGTTTGTCGCTGATTTTCGCTTGAAAACCGCTTACAGCTTGATCCAGGCGCCTTTTTTCTTTGAACTTTCGACTGCGGCTTTGAGGAATTTCATGCCGAGCACACCCTCGTCCACGCCGGGGTGGTCATAGGCGGGCGGCACATTCTTTTCGCCCTGGATCGCGCGGATCTTGCGCTCCAGCGAGGTGTGGAGATTGGCCAGCGCCTCGAGGAAGTCCTCGTGGTGGCCTGCCGGGATGCGTCCGTAAGACTTGAGCACGTCCGGCACTTCGCCGGTCGGCGCGTTCTGGAAATAGGTGACACGCGTGGTGCCGTCGTAGTAGTGGAGTTCTTCGGCGTTCTCTTGGAACCATTCGAGCGAGCCGGTTTCACCGTAAATGCGGAAGCCGTTGTCGTTTTTGTGGCCGATCGCGATCTGAGAGGCGAGCAGCACCAGCGTGCCGCCGTTGGAGAGCTTGCCGAAGACATTGAAGTCATCGTCCAGCTTGCGCCCGGGGATGGCGGTCAGCAGCGCCGAGACCGACTTGAGGCCCAGGCCGGTGGTCCAGAGGGCATTGATGAGCGCGTGGGTGCCGATGTCGCCGCCGCAGCCGGAAATCCCGGACTTTTTGGGATCGGTGCGCCAGGAGGCCTGCTGGTTGCCGGTCTTCTCGGCGAGTGTCGCGAGCCAGCCCTGGTTATAGTACGTTTCGATTTTGCGGATCGTGCCGATCTTGCCCTGCTTGATCAGCTCGCGCGCCAGCATCATCAGGGGGTGGCCGGTATAGGTGTGGGAAAGAGCGAACGGCACCTTCTTATTGGCTTTGACGGCCTTCTTGAGCGCTTCGGCCTCGGCGACCGTGTAGCACATCGGCTTTTCACACAGGACCGGCAGCCCAGCGTTGATGCAGGCGAGGGCCTGCTCGGCATGCAAGAAGTTCGGTGTCACGATCGTGACATAGTCCAGCTCAAGCGTGCCGGCCTTCCAGTCCGCGATCATGGTCTTGTAATCGGTGTAACCTTTGACACCCCACTCATCGGCGAATTTCGCGCTGAGCGCGGGGTCCTGGTGCAGCGCGCCTGCGACGACTTCGCGCGTGGCATCCAAGGAGATCGCGCGCTGGTGGACTTTGCCAAAGAAACCGCCGCCGCCGCCGATCATACCTACTTTAAGCTTGGTCATACTTCTAATTCCGTATTCGGTGTGAGATGCGGAAAAACCTCCGTGGGGTCCCCACCGTGAGCCGACTCGCACAGTGATTGGTTCTCAGTATACGCCTAAGCGTGATTCCCTCGCAAGTTGAAACCGCAAAAGGCGTTTGGATGGATTGACTTTCAGCGGTTCGTCTGCGACAATCCGGACGAGTTACCGATTCTGAGCGAACGGAAAGTTACAATGAGACGAATAGATTTAGCAGGTGATTGGAGCGTGCGTAAGGCAGGTTCCAAAAAAAGTGTTCCGGCCCAGGTGCCCGGCTGCGTGCATGCCGACCTTATGGCCGTGCAGGAGATCGGGGATCCGGTCTTAGGCAGGGCCCTCGAGGGGGCGTCCGGCGTTTGCGAAAGCGCGTGGGCTTATGAAAAGGTGTTCATGTCGGAGGACTTTTCGGACTTCGATCACGTGGTGTTGCGATTTGACGGACTTGACGGGTACGCCGCCGTGTCGCTCAACGACACGGAACTGGGGATTTCGGCAAGTGTTTTCGAATGGATGGAATGCGATGTCAAGGCTCTCATTAAGCCCGGCAAGAACAAGCTGACGGTGTCGTTTGCTGCCGCTGCGGACGAATCCGGACGCAGAACCGCACAATGTCTGCGCCGCCAGGCGTCGTCGACGCTCGGCCTGTGGCAGCCTAAATCGGAAACGGTTGGCCTCTGCCGCGGCGTGTCGGTGCTGGCGTTCTCCAATGTGCGCGTGCGCCAAGTGATTATCCATCAGGACCACTCAACGGCAGGGGGGGTCGGGTTGAATGTGGAGGTGGACACGGCGCGTTTCCACCCCGAGCTCCATCTTGAGGTTCTGGTCCGTGTCTGCTACAAGGGGAACATCCTTCATGAAGCGCGCGAGATCCTGAACGCGGATCGCCTGTCCCTGAACCTGCCGGTCAAAAACCCTCAGCTTTGGTGGCCGGCCGGTATGGGCGAGCAGCCCCTGTACGAGGTCACGGTTGACGTGCTGACGGGGCGCACGTGCCACGAGCACATCTCGCGGCGAATCGGCCTGCGTGAATTCCGTATGGAAGAAACCGCTGTGCGGGGAGAAGCGGTGCGGCGCTTTTTAATCAACGGGCAGCCGATGTTCCTGAAGGGCGCGAGCTGGATGCCGGCCGACCTCTATGTCGCGCGCCTCACGCGCGTGGAGTATGCGCGCCTTGTTAAGGCTGCGGCCGTTGCCAATATGAATTGTCTGCGTGTCTGGGGCGGCGGCGTCTATGAGAACGAGGCGTTTTACGATCTGTGCGACGAGTATGGGGTCTGCGTGTGGCAGGACATGATGCTGTGCGAGGCGCAGTCGGAAAAACCGGACGATGCGGCGCTCGCCGCCTGCTCGCGCGAGGTCACCTGCGCGGTCCAGCGCCTGCGCCACCACCCCTGTGTGGTGCTGTGGTGCTGCGGGGACGGCGGCGGGCGCGGCGTGCATGCCGCGTATGCGGCGGCGGTCGCCGCGGCCGTCAGGCGGGAGGATGCCGGTCGGCCGTGTCTGCCGGCCATGGCGCACGAGCCGTTTTCGCTGGGCGGTCGTCCGCACTTTCAGAGTCTGCCCTCGTTTCCTGAGCCGCGCGCGGTGACGGCATACCTGACCGAGTCCGAACGTAATGTGTCGCATCCTGCCTGTCTGTTTCACATGTCGCCGTCTGACGGGGCCAAGCGCATCTTCACGTCCTGCGTGGATGAATTCTTGGTGCCGTTCGGCTTTGAGAACACCTTGTGGCTCAGCCAGATCCAGCAGGCGCTGGCCGTCAAGCAGCAGATCATGCTGGCCCGCTGCGAGCAGGCCGATGGACAGGGCGGGGCGCTGTTTTGGCATTTCAATGACTGCTGGCCTGCGGCGAGCTGTTCATCGGTGGACGCCGAGGGCCGCTGGAAGGCCTTGCACTATGTGGCGCGACGCTTCTTTGCCTCGCTGACCATCGTGGGCAAGCACCACGGTGCGGCGGTCGAGGTCTTTGCCTTTAATGACGGCCTCAAACCGTTCAAGGGCGAGGTGCAGTGGCGCATGACGCAGATGGAGGGCGCCACGGTTGCCGAAGGATCCAAAAAGGTCACGCTCGGACCGGCTTCGCGCGAAAAGCCGGTGGCCGTCAAGGTCGGCGAGGCGTTGCGCAAATTCGGTGCGTGCAATCTGCTGCTCTGGCTCTACCTGATCGACGAGCAGGGCAATCCCGTGGCGTGGAATATCGTGCCCTTCTGCGCGTGGCGCGAATTGCAGTCGCAGCCGCCGCGGATGCGGGCCGAGATCCGCTCCTGGGACGACAACAGCTTCGCCGTGATTCTCACGAGCCGCCACCCGGCACTCTGGGTCTGGATCTCGCTGGAAGGAATGGACGCGCGCTATGACGACAACTTTTTCTGCCTGGAGCCGGAGCGGCCGGTCCGTGTGCGCGTCACGCCCGCCACGCGGCTGAAGCTTGACCAGTTCCGTCAGCGCATCCGTATCGGTTCGCTGCGCGATACTTGGCAGGACAAGCGCGCGCTGATGCAGCAGATGATGGCCGCGGCCAAAGCCCCGTGAGCGTGCCGCGTGCTACCAGTGCATGCGCACCGGCACGCCGTCGGCATGAAGCGCGTGCTTGAGCTGTCCGAGCGTGGTGTGACCCGTGTGCAAGATTCCGGCCACGATCGCCGCGTCGGCGCCGGCAACGGTAAAGGCGTCGCGCAGATGCGCGGCGCACCCCGCGCCGCCTGAGGCCACGACCGGCACGTTCACCGCCTCCGCGATCAGCCGGGTGATGGTCAGCTCAAAACCGGCGCGCGTGCCGTCCGCGTCGACCGAGTTCACCACAATCTCGCCCGCGCCGAGCGCTTCGGCGCGCCGCGCCCACGCGACGGCGTCCATGCCGGTCCGCTCGCGGAAGCCGCGCGTGGTGACTTCGTAGCCGCTGGGACAGCGCGCGCGGTCTGCGGTCGCCACCGGGTCCATGCCCAGCACCATGCACTGGTTGCCGAACGCGCGCGCGCCGTCGGCGATGATCGACGGGGTGCGCACGGCCAGCGAATTGACCGAGATCTTCTCGGCGCCCGCCAACAGCACGCGCGACATGTCATCGAGCGTGGCGATGCCGCCGCCCACGGCAAAGGGGATGCGAATCGCGCGCGCGACCTCGCGCACCATGCCGATGTCGATCGGACGCTGCTCGGCGGATGCGGTGATGTCGTACACCACCAGCTCGTCACAGCCTTCGTCGGAGTAGCGCACCGCCATCTCGACCGGATCGCCCAGGTCGATGTTGTTGGCGAATTTCACGCCTTTGGTGACGCGCCGGTTGATGATGTCCAGGCAGGGGATGATGCGTTTTGTGAGCATGGCGTTTAGCGGGGTGGCGTGGGGGAGCCTGCAATCAGGTGTCCGGTGTCCAGCGCAGAAAGTTTTCAAGCAGGCGCAGGCCGATGCGGCCCGATTTTTCGGGGTGGAACTGGGTGGCGGCCACATTGCCGCGAGCGACCATCGAGCTGAAGGTTACTCCGGCGTAGCAGGTGGTGCCCAGCGTCAGGGACGGGTCGGCGGGCGCGGGGTAGTAGCTGTGCACAAAGTAGAACTCGCTCTCGTCGGCGATGCCGGCGAGCAGCGGATGCGGGCGCGCGGCCTTCACCTGGTTCCAGCCGATCTGCGGGACTTTGTCGCGCCGGTCGCTGGGTCGGAAACGCACGGCGCGGCCGGGCAGCAGGCCGAGCGTCACGGTGCCGCCGTCCTCTTCGGAGGCGTCAAACAGAATCTGGGTGCCCAGGCAGATGCCGAGAAAGGGGGTGCCGCGCACGGTGACGTCACGGAGGGCCGGGGCAAGCCCCAGCGCGTCGAGATGAGCCATGGCTGATCCGGCTGCGCCAACCCCTGGAAAAACCACGCGCTCGGCGGCGCGGATCTTAGCGGGATCGGACGTCACGGTCGTGTCGCAACCGAGCGCACCGAAGGCGAGTTGCACGCTGGTCAAGTTGCCGGCTTTGTAATCCACGATGGCGAGCATGATGTCACTCAGGGGTTGGGCGTGTTGAAGGCACAGATTTTGGTTGAGAGGCGATGCGATGTCAAATACAATTGCGCGCAATTGATACCCGATGAGGGGTCCTAAAAAGCGCGGGGTGCGCGTGCATGTGCGGAGGACAGTCGGGAGCGCGGGCGCCCCCGCCCGCATGTGGCAATCCCTGGATGACAGGAAGGAAGATGACGATGCGACTACATGGTATGGCGGTAATGGTGACGCTGGCCGGGCTGGCCTGCGGACTGGCTGAAGCGAAGAGCGTGAAACTTTTGGCGGTCGGCAACAGTTTTTCTAACAACGCGCTGTGGTTTTTCAAAGAGATCGTCAAAGCTGCCGGCCATGAGCCGGTGGTGGGGCACGCCATGATCGGCGGATGTGATTTTGACCGGCACGTGCGGCATGCGGAGGCCTTCGAAAAGAATCCCGCCGATCCCGAGGGCCGTCCCTATGAAGGCAAAAAAAGCCTGCAGGAGCTGTTGCAGCAGGACAAGTGGGAGTACGTGACCATTCAGCAGGTGAGCCACAAGGCGCCCCGCCCGGAGACTTACCAGCCGGGCGCGGACCGGTTGATCGCGATCATCCGCAAGTATGCGCCTCAGGCCGAAATCGTGGTGCATCAGACCTGGGCTTATCGCGATGATCATCCGGTCGGCGGGACCAAGGGATTCGTCTCCACGGACGACATGTACCGCAAGGTGCGTACGGCCTATGATGCCTTTTGCCAGGCCAAGGGGGTGCGGTTGATTCCGAGCGGTGACGCCATGGAGGCCGCGCGCCGCGATCCGGCGTGGGGCAAATTCGTGCCTGATCCGGCATTCGATCCCAGAACGGCGGTTTATCCCGCGCTGCCGACCGAGAAACGTTCGCTGCACAGCGGCTACACGTGGCGCAAGGATCCGAAGAGCGGGGCGTTCCGGCTGGGCGAGGACAAATTCCATGCGAATACGCAGGGCATCTACCTGCTGGGCTGTGTCTGGTTCGAGTTCTTTTACGACACGAGCGTGGTCGGCAATGCCTTCGTGCCCAAGGGCGTCTCCGCCGAGGATGCCGCGGTGCTGCAGCGCGTGGCGCATCGCGTGGTGGGCGAAAAGCAGCGCCCCGCGCTGTTGCCATAACCGGCCCGGAATGAAAAAAGGCGGGGCGTGTGCCCCGCCTTTTTTCGTGCGCAAAACGCCGGCGGCGCTCAGCCGTTGCGCGCCTCGAAGTCCTTCATGAACGCGACCAGCGCCTGGACGCCGTCGACCGGGAAGGCGTTGTAGATCGACGCGCGGATACCGCCCACGGAGCGGTGCCCCTTGAGCTGCTTCATGCCCGCCTCGGAAGCCTGCTTGATGAAGAGCGTCTCCAGCTCTTCGGTCGGCAGGCGGAAGGTGACGTTCATGTCTGAACGATACTCTTTCTTGGCGGTGCCGCGGTAGAAGCCCGACGCGTCGATGGCGTCATAAATCAGTTGGGCCTTGTCGCGATTCTGCTTGAAGAGATTCTCAGGCCCCACCTTTTTCAGCCAGCGCGTGGTCAGGCAGAGCATGTAGATGCTGAAGCAGGGCGGCGTGTTGTAGAGCGAGTTGTTCTCGATGTGCGTCTGGTAACGCAGCATCGCCGGCAGCGAGATGTTACCCTTCTCGGCGAAGTCCTTGCGGATCGCGACCAGCGCGACGCCGGAGGGGCCGAGGTTTTTCTGCGCGCCTGCGTAAATCACCGTACAGCGGGAGTAATCGAGCGGACGGGAGAGGATGTCCGACGACATGTCGGCGATCAGCGGCGAGCCGGTTTCGGGCAGCGCCTTGAACTGTGCTCCGGAGATGGTTTCGTTGGTGGTGATGTGGCTGTACACCGCGCCCGGCGTCCACTTCATCTCGGACAACTCCGGCATGCGCGTCGGGATGTCCTTCTGGCAGTCGGCCGCGATACTGACGTTGCCGATGAGCCGAGCCTGCTTGACGGCTGCGGCGCCCCACGAGCCGGCATTGACATAATCGGCGGTCTGGCCTTCGCCCAGGAAGTTCATGGGCAGCATGGCGAATTGCAGGCTCGCGCCGCCTTGCAGGAACAAAACCGCGTAGTCGTCGTTCAGGCCGAGCAGCTCTTTGATGTTCGCGACCGCTTCGTTGTGAACGGCGTCGTACTCTTTGCCGCGGTGCGACATCTCCATGATGGACATGCCCGAGCCCTTGTAGTCCACCAGATCGGCCTGGGCTTCTTGCAGAACGTCCACCGGCAGGGTCGCGGGCCCCGCTCCGAAATTATACACGCGTGCCATACGTTTACTCCTTAACTGTGTGGTGCCGGTTAGCGCACCCGAGGCCGCATCTCCCGGCTTTCAAGTAAGGCGTAATGATGCATCAGGCGTGCCGGCATTGTCAATGCGGGAACACTCTCCGGATTGCGCCGGGCAAGCGTCACTCCATGCCTTTGAAGACCTTTACCCAGCGCAGGACCGGCGACTGGGTCATGCGAATGGCGTCTTTCGGGCAGATTTCGTGGCAGCAACTGCAACTGATGCAGCGCTGTCCGTTCAGCAGCGGAACCGGCGCGCCGGCTGGCAGGCTGAGGGCTTGGACCGGGCAGGCCTTCACGCACAGGCCGCAGCGGACACAGGCCTTCGGTGAGAAGGCCGGCCGCACCCAAATGACGCGTCCGGCACGCCGGACCAGCCAGTCCGGCAACAGCCGCAGCACGTGGGCCCCCGACGGCACATCGAACGCGGCGACGGTGATCGGGTCGCCGAGCGGCTGCGGAACTTCCGCGCGGGCGTCCAAATAGGGGACGCGGCTCGGATCGATGTGCAGCATCGCGCACAAGACACGGTCCAGCGCGAAGGGGTCTTCCGCGGCGGCGAGAAAGCCGAGCGGGATCGGACGCCCGTTGGCGGGGCCCTGACCCTCCATGCCGACCACCGCGTCGGCGAGGGTCCAGCAGGGCGGCATGACGCTCCAGAGCGTGCGCACCAGGCGTCCAAACACCTCCGGTTTGGGATACTGGCGGTGCAGCGTCGTCTTGGCGTAGCCGGGGATCGTGCCGTAGATGTTTTTGACGGCGGCGGTCAGCAGGGTGAGCGAATGGCTCTTGACTTTGGGCAGGTTGACGATGCGGTCGGCCTCCAGCACCGGGCGTGCGATCGGGAAGGTGAAGCCTCCGCGCGTGAACGTTTCGGCGCCGGCCTGTTCGAGCGCGATCAGAGGCACCCCCTCCTCGGCGCACACCGCGCCGATCCCGGACCGCTCCCACACGCACGCCAGATTCGCGGCGCTGGCAGGGCTGTCGCCGACCGTGACCTGCGCGCCGGCCGCCTTGAGTCGGCGGATCACCAGCCGTACCAGCGCCGGATGCGTGGTGACCGCCTGTGCGGGCTCGCGGTCAGTCAGCAGGTTGGGTTTGACCAGCACCCGCTGGCCCGCTACCGCAGAGTCGGCGAGCCAGCCGGTCATCTCCAGCAGCCGGTCCAGCGCCGGCGCCAAGGCCGCCTCATAGTCACCACAAGCAACCCGATACACCTGATTGTTCATGACAGCAGTGTAGCAGATCGGCCGGGCGCTTCAAAAGGATGTTCATCCGCCCTTAGCGGCGCGACAGGAGGTGGGCGGCGAGGTCGCGTTCGAAGGCCAGCAGGGTCTGGCACTGGGCGCAGCGCGCCGAGTCGATCTGCCGGGCCTCCGCCGGCAGGGCTGCGCGTTCGCCGCAAGCGAAACAGCGGACCGCGGCACCGGCCGTGGCGGCCGCAAGCTGTCCGGTGGCGGCGTCGCGCGCGAACCAGTCGTCCGACGGCCGTCCGCTGAGGGTATCGTAGGCGGCCTTGATCTGCGCGAACTTCTCGGCGGTCAGCGCCTGGATGGCCGGGTCGAGGCCGCTGTGTTTATCCGGATGATACGTGAGGCTGAGCGCGCGGTACGCGCTTTTGATCTGCGCGTCATCGGCGCTGTAGGGGACGCCCAGTGTGTGGCAGGACTCGCGCCGTTCCTGCGCGGAGGCTGAACGCCGCACATAAAGCAGTGAAGCGTTGCGGAGATCGTCATCGTGAAGCCCGGCCGGCCGCGCGTAGCCGGCGATGCAGTCGGTCTCGGCCGGCGTTTCGTCGCCGTCGCTGACCGCCACGCGCCACAGCCAGACAGCCGAAGCGCGCGCGAGATCGGGCGTGTCGCGCACCAGCGCGGCGAGCCGGGCCAGCGGACGGTCGATCCGCGCGCAGTCGTCGATCAGATACGAGAGATCGTGCGGCGACAGCGCGCCGCCGACCGCCTGGTTAAGCTCGGCGAGGATCGCGCGGATGGCGAGGTCCTCGCGCGCGGTGTACCGGCCGTCGACCCGGGCCAGTTCATACAGCGACGCGGCGGTGACGGCGATCAGGCGCTGCGCCTGTTTCTGCGGCGTGGGTGCCTTGCGGTCCACGAGATAATGGCCGGCAGCGGCACCGGCCACCGCGCCCCAGGGGCCGAGGAACGAACCGATGCTGCCGCCGATCATTTTGCCTTGCCAAGACATATTGAAAATGAGGGAATCGCGAAAAGAGAGAGCGGGTGGGGTGTCGGCGTCAGGGAGCCGGGACGAGATGGACGGCGTGGCCGCCGTTCGCGGCCATGTCGGCGGTGAGGGTGTCGGCGGCGGTCACGCGGCGCGTGGCGCAGGCGACGCGCGTGCGGTCTGAACCGTCCGGCGCACCGTCGCTGTAAAGGGCGGCGGTGTAGGTTTTGCCGGGGGTGAGGAACGAGAGGGGGATCTCCAACGTGCGGCGCTCAAGGGCATTGATGGTGCCGATGAACCAGGCATCGCCGCTGCGCCGGGCGATCGATGCGTACGCGCCGATCCGGCCGTGCAGCGCGCGCGTGTCGTCCCAGACCGTCGGCATCTGGCGCCAGAAGTCCAACTCCGGCTCGCCTTTGTACATGCCGGGGTTGTCGTACCAGAAGAGGAATTGCCACGGGCTGTAGGTGACGACGCCCAGCGCGAGCTGATGCGCCCGCGTGTTCTTGACGCGCCCGTTGTACCAGCACGGCGTGTAGTCACCGGGACCGCACAGGTAACGGGTGAAGGGCAGCGCGCAGTTGTGCGGCGCGGCCGGCATCTCTTCGTTGCCGCGGATGCCTTCGACCGTCATGACGTTGGGCCAGGTGCGCTGGTTACCGGTGAGGCGGTATTCGTCATGGATGTCGATCATCATGCGCGCTTCGCCGGCCTTGCGGATGGCGTCCGAGAGCCAGGTCGTCCACTTTTGGCTGCCGACGTTGACGAAGCCGTACTTCATGCCGACGATGCCCCACGAGGTATAGAGCGGCAGCAGGTCGTCCAGACGGCGCTCCAGTTCGCGACGATTGACGTAGACGATGACACCGACGCCGTTCGTCTTGGCGTAACGGATGACCTCGGGCAGGTCCAGCGGCCCTTTGGAGCGTTTGGGGTCGAGCGTAACCGTGCGCGCGTCGGAGGCGTCATCGTACTCGTGGCCGTACCACCCCGCGTCGAATTCGATGTACTGCAGGTTCATGGTCTTGGCGAAATCGACACACGCCATGCCGCCTTTGGTGGTGAGCGAGGTCTCGCGGATGACCTTGCCGGGCTTGATCCACGAGGTGTCGGCGATCCGCGAGGGCTCATTGAGGTTGAGGATGAAATCATTGTTCTCCAGCAGGCGGCAGGCGTTGTCCGCCACCCTGACATAGCGCCACGGGGACACGCCTGATTTTTCGAGTGAGACGGGACTGTCGAGGTCAGCCTTGAGCGTGTATGCCTTGCCGGGGACGGGCGCGAATTTCATGCGGGCGAAATCGACGAGCGCCGCTTCGCCGATGGCGGCGACCGGGCCTTCGGCGGTCTCGACGGTGAGCGGACGCTCCGCGCCCTTCTTCACGGCGGAAAGCGCTTCCGGCTTGTACTCGCCCTGAGCGGCGTAGACGGGCCAGGCACGGTGATCGCCGGTGAAAACGAATTCGGTGAGTTCGTTTGTGACAGACGCACGCAGCCGGAGCGGAGCCGACACCGCGTATCGGAAGGCGATCCCCGCGTTGTAGGCGCGGAACACGAACAGGATCCCCGCGTCCGATGCCGTCTGTTCCACGCCTAAAACCATCTGCCTGAACTGGTCTGAAACAGTGGCGCGTTCGCCGAACGGCGGGTGCCAGACGAGGTTGGTCTCGTCTCGCAGCACATCCTCCGGGCGCACCGCCGCAAACCCTCGGCTTAAGTCAGTGCCGTCTGACAGGGCCAAGCCCAAGCGCGAGGGCAGGATGACGGGCATGCCTTTATAATCGACGCGGTAGGAGAAACCGCCGTCCTCGCCCTGCACGACCGTCGCGCGCACGTTACCGTCGGGCGACGTCAGCGGAAACGATTGCGTCGCCGCAGTGGCGGTGGCGGCAAGCAAAAGAAGGACGGCGCACGCTGAACGCCGAACGCCGGATGTCGTCTGTCTCATCGGGTTAAACTCCGTAGCCGGGCAGGCGTTTGACGCGCAGCCGGGCGTTGGCGGCGGAACTGTTTTTGAAGGCGCGCTGGGCGGGGTCGAACTCCAGGCGTTTGCCGGGGTCGAACAGCGCGGCGAGCGCGACAAGCGACGCCTGCGTGATGTTTCCTGCATAGGCGAAGTCTGAGCCGACCGGCGCGCCGCCCTTGATCGCGTCGAGCCATTCATGGTACGGCGAGCCGCCTTTCACGCGCGGGTAGCGAGGGGGCGGCAGGTCTTTGTTGGCGTCCGACGTATCCACCAGTTTCCCGTCCTTGATGAGTCTGAGGTTCTTGGCGCCGTGCGAGCCGTAGACAATCACGCCTTTGTCGCCGTAGATCACGCCGCCTTCACCGCTCGGGCCGCTGTTGACATACTTTTCCATGCGGGGGGCGAACTGGTCGTGCGGCAAGCCGTCGGGGCAGGGGACAGACCGGTACCGCGGGCCGTCGAACCATTTGACCGTGACGGGACCGCGCGCGTTCTTGGCGGGGAAGGAGAGGGTGAAGACATCGCCTTTCGGGTACGTGACGCCGTGCTTGGAGGGCTCCCAGTCGCCGAGGTCGTCCACGCGCACCGCCTCCGGCAGGCCGAGATCCAGCGCCCAGAAGATCGGGTCCATCAGGTGGCAGGCCCAGTCGCCGAGCGTGCTGCAGCCATAGTCGGTCCAGAACCGCCAGCGCCCCGGCAGGTAGAGCGGGCAGTAGGCACGATGCGGCGCGACCGGTCCCTGCCAGCGCTCCCAGTCCAGCTCTTGGGGGATCGAATGCGTCTTCGTCAGCTCGTCGAGCTGATCCATGCAACTGTAGCTGGCGGGTGCCCAGAAGTGCGCCTCTTTGACGGTGCCGATGAGTCCGGCCTCGATCCATTCGCGGAAGGTGCGGATGGTGTCAAAGGCGTGTCCCTGGTTCATCGCCTGGTTGACGAGCTTGGCGCTGCGCGCGACCGCGATCATCTGGTCGACCTCGCCGAAAGTCTGCGCCAGCGGTTTCTCGCACTGGACATGCTTGTTGCGGCGCAGGCATTCGATCGACATGGCCGCATGCCAATGGTCGGGGGTGCCGATGGTCACGGCGTCGATCTGCTTGTCGAGTGTGTCCAGCATCTGGCGGTAGTCTTTGAAAAAGGGCGCCTGCTTGAATTTCTCCTGCATCTTGCCGGTGCGGCGCGTGTCGACATCGCAGAGTCCGACGATTTCAGCGCCACAGCCGGCCACGCCCACGATGTTGGAGACGGGGCGTCCGGCGCAGCCGATCGCGGCGACGCGGATGCGCTCGCTGGGCGGCGTCTGGCCGCTGCCCGCGATGACATAACGCGGCACCACGCTGAACACTGAACCGGCAACCGCCGCACGCCGCAGAAAGCTTCTGCGTGAAGATCCCGCCTGACTCGTCATAGAACGCCCCCTTTTATCTGTCATTACGGTTATTGAAAAACAGACTCTATTATGAATCAGGCGTACGAACAGTCAACTCTCCTTTTTCAAAGGTCTTGCGTGCGACCGCCGCAAGTCGCCCGTCGCCTGTCGCCTGTCCATTTCAATGGCCTCGCGGGCGCGAAAACGCCGGGACAGCGTCCGCCCGACTATGGTAAGATCCGCCGCGTGACCAGAGACCGAATAGACCAGCTTGCGCGCCGTATGGAAGGCGGGCGCGACCATCTGATCGCCCTGCTGCAAGCGGTGCAGGACGAGGACGGTTTTCTGTCGGCCGGCGCACTCGCCGCCGTGGCTGAACGGCTTGGCGTGAGCGAAGCCGAGGTGACCGGCGTCGCCACGTTTTACGGACAGTTCCGCCTCCGTCCGGCCGGCCGCCACTGCATCAAGGTGTGCATCGGCACGGCCTGTCATGTGAAGGGCGCAGAACGCACGTACGAGGCTTTCTGCCGCGAGTTGGGGATCGCGGCGGGCGAAGATACCGACGCGCAGGGGGAGTTCACGGTGGAGAAGGTGGCTTGCCTGGGCTGCTGCATGCTGGCGGTGGCAGTGCAGGTAGACCGCACGATCTACGGCCATGTGACGCCGGCGCGCGTCCGGGCGGTGCTGAACGATGTGCGCGCCGGCGAGCGCGCCGGCGGTGCCGTGGCGGAGGCGGTGCCCAGTGGCCTGGGGGCGATGGTGCGACTCTGCGCCTGCTCGAGTTGCGCCGCCGCCGGCGCGTCCGCCGTGCTGCACGAGGTGCGGCGGGTGGTGCGCGACTGCCGCCTGCCCGTCGCGGTGCGCGAGGTCGGTTGCACGGGCGGATCGTTTCACGCGCCGCTGCTTGAAGTGGTGCTGGAAGACGGGCGCCGCTTCCGCTACGGGCGTGTGCGCATCAAGGATGTCGAGCCGGTCCTGCTGGCGCACGTCAAGCCGACGCATCTCGCGGCGCGCGTGCAGGCGACGGTGCGGGCCTGGGCGGAGCAAGCCTTTGCGGGAGAAGGCGATGAGCCGCCGGTCCGCTTTCCGCTGAGCGTGCGCGATCAGGCGGACGCCTGTTACTGGCTAAGCCAGCAGCGGATCGCCACCGAAGGCGCGGGCGAGTGGCCGCCGCTGGATTACGAGGACTACCGGTGTCGCGGCGGTTTTGCGGCGCTGGAACAGTGTCGCGCCGCGCAGTTGCCGGCGCAGGTGGTCGATGTGATCGAGGCGGCCGGACTGCGCGGGCGCGGGGGCGGCGGGTTTCCCACAGGGCGTAAGTGGCGGGCGGTCGCGCAGGCGCGTGCGGCGAGCGCCGCGCAGACGGCGTACGTGGTCTGTAACGGTGACGAGGGCGACCCCGGCGCGTTCATGGACCGCATGCTGCTCGAATCCTATCCGTTCCGCGTGCTGGAAGGGATGCTGATCGCCCTGCACGCTGTCGGTGCCGTTGAAGGCGTGCTTTATATCCGGCACGAATACCCGCTGGCGGTCAGCCGGATCCGCGCCGCGATCGAGGAGTTGGAGCGTCGAGGCTGGCTCATGCTGCGCGACGGGCGACGCCTCGCGCTGCGTGTGGCCGAGGGGGCGGGCGCATTTGTGTGCGGCGAGGAAACCGCGCTGCTGGCGAGTCTGGAGGGACGGCGCGGCGTGCCGCGTCTCCGTCCGCCGTATCCGGCAGAGCGCGGGTTTAGGGCGTGCCCGACCCTCGTCAACAATGTCGAGACGCTGGCGATGGTGCCGTGGATCGTGCGGCATGGCGCCGAGGCGTTCCGCGCGGTGGGCACGTCCGGCAGCGCGGGCACCAAGACCTTCGCCTTGGCTGGCAAGGTCGAGCGCGGCGGGCTGATCGAAGTGCCGATGGGGCTCTCGCTGGGCGAGATCGTCACGCGCATCGGCGGCGGTGTCGGCGAGGGCCGCACGCTCAAAGCGGTACAGGTGGGCGGGCCGTCCGGCGGCTGCCTGCCGGCCGCGCAGGCCGGCACGCCGGTCGATTTCGAAGCATTGGCGCAAGCCGGCGGCATGATGGGGTCGGGCGGCATGGTGGTGCTGGATGACACGGACTGCATGGTGGATATCGCGCGCTATTTTTTGGCGTTCACGCAGCTCGAATCGTGCGGCCAGTGTACGGGTTGCCGTATCGGCACGCGGCGCATGCTGGAGATCCTGGAACGGCTCTGCGAGGGGCACGGACAGCCCGGCGATGTCGAGCGGCTGGAACGGCTCGCCCGTGTGGTGCGCGACGGCAGCCTGTGCGGGCTGGGGCGGACCGCGCCGAATCCCGTGCTCTCGACGCTGCGCTACTTCCGCGCGGAGTATGAGGCGCACGCGCGCGGCATCTGCCCGGCGCGCAAATGCCGCGCGCTGATCGTGTACCGCGTGACGGTGCGCTGCATCGGCTGCACGCTCTGCGCGCAGAACTGTCCGGTCGAGGCGATCGCCTTCACGCCGCTGGAGCGTGCCGAGATCGATCCCTCGCTCTGTACCCGCTGCGACATTTGCCGTCAGGTCTGCCCGGAAAACGCCATTGAAATCGCCGACGCGAATCAGGATAATGACCGTACGGAACCGGCAGAAGGGCGTGCGACGCCGCCTGTCGGGCAGGAGGAAAGAGCATGAGCCGAGAGAAGCAAGAGTTGCAGGGCGTGACCCGGCTGGGCAGTAACGGGACGGCCTATGCCGACCGGTATGACCCCGCCCTGCTGGAGACGTTTGTCAATAAGCACACCGACACCGACTACTGGGTGACCTTTACCTGTCCGGAGTTCACCTCGCTTTGCCCGGTCACCGGGCAGCCGGATTTCGCGACCCTGACGATCCAGTATATCCCGGACGTTCGCATGGTGGAGAGCAAGTCGCTCAAGCTCTACCTCTTCAGCTTCCGTAACCATGGCGACTTCCATGAGGATTGCGTGAACGTGATCCTCAAAGACCTACGCGCGCTGATGGCACCCAAATACATCGAGGTGTGGGGCCGCTTCTCGCCGCGCGGCGGCATCTCGATCGATCCCTACGTGAACTACGGCCGGCCCGGCACCGTGTCCCCCGCCCTGGCGGATGAGCGGTTCCGCACGCACCAGGGCATGCGCGGCACGGGGGCGCGATGAACGGCGAAAAGGCGCTGGTGATTTTGTCGGGCGGACAGGACAGCACCACCTGCCTCGCACAGGCCGTGCAGGCGCGCGGCGCCCCGGCGGTCTCGTGCATCACGTTCCAATACGGGCAGCGGCACGCGCGCGAGGTCGAGGTGGCGCGCGCGGCGGCAACGCATTTCGGCGTGGCCGAGCACCGGGTGATCGATCTGTCGTGGTACAGCCAGATCACGACCAACGCGCTGCTAGACCCGCACACGGAGATCCGCCTGGCGGACGGCGCGGCGTGCCCGAACACCGTGGTGGACGGACGTAACATGCTCTTTCTGCTGGTCGCCGCGATCTACGCCAAGGGCTGCGGCATCCACGATCTGGTCATCGGCGTCTGCGAGACCGATTTCAGCGGCTATCCGGACTGTCGCGACATTTTCATCAAGTCCTGCACGGTCACGCTGAACCTTGCGATGGACTATGCGTTCCGTGTGCACACGCCGCTGATGGGACTGACCAAGGAAGAGACGTGGGCGCTGGCCGACCGGCTGGGCGTGCTGGAGTATGTGGCGGAGCACACGTTGACCTGTTACAACGGCGTGGTCGGGGCCGGCTGCGGGAGCTGCCCGAGCTGCGTGCTGCGCCGCCGAGGATATGAGGCGTATCTGGCGCGTCAGACGCAGGGATGAAGCAGGGGAAAATGGCGGAACGTTCAACGCTCAACGGGTTAGTTGAAGATGAGGAGAAAGCATGCTAACGGTGTCCAAACAATGCCAGTTTGATGCGGCGCATGTGCTGACGCGCCATGAGGGCCAGTGCCGCAATCTTCACGGCCACACTTACCGCGTGATCGTGGAGGTGGCTGAAGCGGAGGAAGGGAGCGACATGGTGATCGACTTCAAGGATCTCAAGCAAGTGATCCGCGAGGTGATCCTGGACCGCTTCGATCACGCCTTCATCTACAACGAGGCCAGCGAAAGCGAGTGTGAGATCGCGGCGGTAATCGCCAAGCACGGCATGAAGAGCGCTGGGTTGCCGTTCCGTTCCACGGCGGAAAATCTGGCGCGGCACTTCTACGACGCGCTGGCCACGCGCGTGAATGTGGTGGCGGTCAAGGTGTTCGAGACCCCCGAATCGTGCGCGGAGTACCGCCGCGACGCAGGTGGCCGGCCATGAAACAGGACGGGGGACGGATACGGGTCGTCGAGATCTTCGAGTCCCTGCAGGGTGAAGGCTACAACACCGGGATGCCGGCCGTCTTCTTGCGCCTGGGCGGATGCAATCTGGCCTGCCCTTGGTGCGACACGGCCTTTGACAGCTTTGTAACGCTTGAAGAGGACGAGGTGGTTGAGCGGGTTGCGGCGTTCGCGTGTCAGGCGTTGATCATCACCGGCGGCGAACCGTTGATTCACGCGGGATTGGGCGGTCTTTTGGAGCGGTTCAAGCTGCTGGGCCACTGGATCGGCGTCGAGACGAACGGCCTGGTCGCGCCGCCCGAACCGTGGCGGCGCCGCATCGATTATCTGGCGGTTTCGCCCAAAGCGCTCTACGCCGAACTCTACGACGACGACCGGATGGTGCGGCAGGCCGATGAAGTGCGCATCGTGGTGGATGGCGACGTACAGGGGTTCTGCAGGAGCATGCGCGACCGGATCGACGCCGATCACTATTTCCTTTCACCCTGCGATCGCGCGGGAGAGGTCAATCTGGCTGACACCGTGCGCCTGCTGGGGCTGCTGAACCGGGGGCGACGCTCGAAAAAGTGGCTGCTTTCGCTGCAGACGCATAAACTGGCGGGGTTTCGCTGATGGCATGTATTGCGCAAACTGACGCTTTCCCATATACTGTGCACGGACATTGAATAAAGGAGTGATTATGCGAGCGGCATATTGGACTTGCGTAGTGGCCGGGTGCCTGATCGGTGTGGCCGGTCTGCTGGTGGCACAGGATCTTTCCAAGCTCACCGAGGCGCAGAGAAAGCAATTGAACGACTGGATGGCGGAACGCGCCGAGCGGATGATTGCCGTGCATCGGCTGGAAGGCGAGCTGGCCCAGGCCGTGAACGACACCGCCAACACGTCGCCAGAGATCGAGGCGCTGCGCAAGCGGTGCCAAGAGCTGCAAAATGAGCTGTCGCGCGCGCAGGCCGACCTACAGAAAAAGGTCTTGGCCCTGCCTGCGCTGCAAGAAAAGCGCACGAAGCTTGGGCAGGAGCGTCAGAGCATCAAAGAGATCTCGAATAAGGTGAAGGCGTTGACGGACCCGGTGCGGTGATCCGGTCGTGTTTGTCGTTGAGCGCGGGAGAAAGGTGTACGCATGGCGAAGCAGAAGAGCAGCAACAACGGTACGGATAATCGCAAACCGCGTATCCTGATTGTCACCCCTGAGATCACCTACCTGCCGTCCGGCATGGGCAATATGGCGTGCCGGCTGACCGCCAAAGCAGGCGGTCTGGCGGATGTCTCGGCGTCGCTGGTGGCGGCGCTGTTTGACCTCGGCGCCGATGTTCACGTGGCGCTGCCGCACTACCGGCGCATGTTTCATGTGGAGGTGGGGCAGTTGATCAGTGACGAGCTGCGCGTCTACAAGAGCCGCCTGCCCGACACGCGCATCCATCTGGCCGAGGACCGCTGCTTTTATTATCGCGACACGGTCTACAGCTATTCGCAGAATGAGAATCCCAAGCTGGCGCTCGCCTTCTCGCGCGAGGTGATCAACAACATCATCCCGACGGTGCAGCCCGACCTGATCCATTGTAACGACTGGATGACCGGGCTGATTCCCGGCGCGGCGCGTCGCATGGGGATCCCCTGCCTCTTCACGGTGCACAATATTCACACGCATCATCTGACGCTGGCGCAGATTGAGGACTCGGGCATTGACGCGGCCGAGTTCTGGAGCAACCTTTACTACACGCGCGTGCCGTACAATTACGAAGAGTCGCGCAACTCGAATGAGATCGACATGCAGGCGAGCGGGGTCTTCGCCTCGCACTTTATCAATACGGTCAGCCCGACCTTCCTCAAAGAAATCGTCAACGGCTGGCACGATTTCATTCCGCGCGCGCTGCGCGGGGAGATCCGCAACAAAGACCGGGCCGGCTGCGCGGCGGGCATCCTGAATGCGCCCGACGCCGGGGACAACCCCGCGGCGGATCCCAACCTCGAGGTCAATTACACCCCCGAGACGCATCGCGAGGCCAAGCGCGCCAACAAGATCGCCTTTCAGCATAAAGTGGGATTGGAGGAGGATCCCGATGTGCCGCTCTTCTTCTGGCCGTCGCGGCTCGATCCCGCCCAAAAGGGTCCGCAGCTTCTGGCCGACATCCTCTACCGCTTCATGTCGCGCCACTGGAAGCGCCGCGTGCAGATCGCCATCGTGGCGAACGGCTCGTTTCAGCAGCCCTTCTACGATATCCTGCGCCACCACGACCTTTACGGGCGTCTGGCAGTGTGCGATTTCAACCAGGGGCTTTCGCAGCTCGGCTTCGCGGCCTCGGATTTCACGCTGGTGCCGTCGCTCTTCGAGCCGTGCGGCCTGCCGCAGATGGTGGGTCAGCTCTACGGGTCGCTGCCGGTGGTGCACGATACCGGCGGACTGCACGACACGGTTGAGCACATTGATCCGGCGCTCGGGACCGGTAACGGCTTCGTCTTCAAAATCTACGACTGCCGCGGGCTGGAGTGGGCGATGGACAAGGCGATGGAGTTCTACGGCCGCCCGGCCGAGGATCGCGAGGGTCAGATCGCGCGGGTGATGCGCGAAGGGCTCGCCCGGTTCAACCATGAGACCTGCGCGAAACGTTATATCGAAATCTATGAGAAAATGCTCAAGCGGCCGCTGGTGCGGTCGTTCGCGTAAGGTCGGGATTCACCCTGTATCGAGGAGGTCAGGCTATGGCACTGTCGGCTTTGCGCGCGCGTCTGTTGGACGACCCCTACCTCGCGCCGTATGCCGAGATCATCCGCAGACGCACCGGGAAGGCTGCGCAGCGGGCCGCTGAGCTCGCGAGCGTGCCGGGGTCTTTGGCCGAATTCGCCTGTGCCCACGAGTATTACGGGTTGCACCGCGCGGAAGACGGATGGATCTTTCGGGAGTGGGCCCCCCATGCGACCTCGATGTGGCTGGTGGGCGACTTTTCGGAGTGGCAGGTAAGCGACACGTTCCGCCTGAGCCGGTTGCCGGGACGCGATGTCTGGGAACTGCGGCTGCCTGCCGACCGCCTGCGCCACGGCCACTGCTACCGGCTGGAAATGGCGTGGGAGGGCGGACGAGGCGAACGTATCCCGGCCTACGCGCGGCGGGTGGTCCAGGATCCGGGCACGCTGCTTTTTGCCGCCCAGGTCTGGGATACGCCCCCGTATGTTTGGCGCGTACCGTCGTTTAAGGTGCCCAAACGCGTGCCGTTGATCTATGAGACCCACATCGGCATGGCCCAGGACAAATTGGGTGTCGGCAGTTTCGACGAGTTCCGCGAGAAGGTGTTGCCGCGCATCGTGCGCGCCGGGTACAACACCATCCAGATCATGGCGGTGATGGAGCATCCCTACTACGGTTCCTTCGGCTATCACGTCTCGAGTTTTTTCGCCTGCTCCTCGCGGTTCGGCACGCCCGAGGCGTTCAAGGCGCTGGTCGACGCGGCGCACGAGGCCGGCGTCGCGGTGATCATGGACATCGTCCACTCGCACGCCGTCAAAAACGAGCGGGAGGGCCTGTCGCGGTTCGACGGCTCCCCGTATCAGTATTTCCACGACGGACTGCGCGGGTGGCACGAGGCCTGGGATTCCCGCTGTTTCGATTACGGCAAGACCGACGTGCTCCATTTTCTGCTCTCCAACTGCCGCTACTGGCTGGATGAGTTCCATGTCGACGGCTACCGCTTTGACGGCATCACCAGCATGCTCTACCTGCACCATGGCTTGGGCGTGGATTTCATGGACTACGGCCAGTACTTTGACGCGACCGTTGACGAGGACGCCTGGATCTATTGTGCGCTCGCCAACCGCGTGATCCACGAGGTCCGTCCCGACGCCGTCACCATTGCCGAGGACGTGAGCGGCATGCCGGGCATCGCGGCGCCGCTCGCCGACAACGGCGCGGGCTTCGATTACCGTATGGCGATGGGCGTGCCTGAGTGCTGGTTCCGGCTGGTGCGCGATGTGCGCGACGAGGACTGGAGCATCGGCTACCTCTGGCACGAGTTGACCAACCGCCGTGCTGACGAGCAGACGGTGAATTACGTGGAGAGCCACGACCAGGCACTGGTCGGCGGCAAAACCCTCTTCTTCCAATTGGTCGACGCCGCGATTTATGACGCCATGTCGCGTGCGGCCGCCAACCTCAAGGCCGAGCGCGGTGTGGCGCTGCACAAACTGGCGCGCCTGGCCACGCTGGCCACAGCCGGCCACGGTTACCTCAACTTCATGGGGAACGAATTCGGCCATCCCGAATGGATCGATTTTCCGCGCGAGGGCAACGGGTTTTCCTACCACTATGCGCGCCGCCAATGGGCGCTGCGCGATAACCCCGACCTGTACTACTGGTGCCTCGGCGAATTTGACGAGGCCATGATCCGACTGGTACGCGACTGTCACGCGCTGGAAGGCACCGTGCCCCGCCGGCTCTTCGTGTCAGACACCGACAAGCTCCTGGTCTTTGAGCGCGGGTCGCTGGTCTTCCTCTTCAACTTCCACAGCGAGGCCTCGGTGACCGACTACCCGGTGCTGGTGCCGCCCGGCGCCTATCGGTTGGTCATGGACAGCGACGAGCCACGCTTTGGCGGGCAAGGGCGCATTCAGCCGGACCAGACGTTCGAGCTGCTCACAGAAGTGCGCGGCAACGAGCTGTGCACCGTCATCAAAGTCTACCTGCCCTGCCGCACCGCCATGATCCTCGAGCGCGGCTTGGCGTGACGTGCCGTCAGCAACACCGTTTTTTTTACCGCGTGGCGTCCATGACGCCGCGGAAGTAACCGATCGACTCAGCGATGCCCAGCAGCGGATCGGACATGTCCTTCTCATACTCCAGGCTGCAGACGCCGCTGTACTTGACTTTGCGCAGTGCGCGCACGAAGGCCGGCATGTCGATTTTGCCGCGCGGCATCTCAATGCCACGTCCTTTTTTGGTGGCTTCGGTTACATTCTTGATGTGAATGTCGTGGACGCGCTCGGCATACGTCAGCATCGCCTGGACCGGGTCCCTGCCGTCGCGAAGCTGATGGCCGATGTCGAGGCAGAGCCCCACGCGCACATCCATGTCTTGGATCAGTTCCATCGCGCTTTCCGCAGTGGGGAAAAGCTCCGGCATGTCCGGACCGTGGTTGTGAATCGCGTACTTGATGTCGTACTCTTTGACCTTCGTATTGATCAGGGCCAGCAGCTCGGGCGAAGAAACGCGCTTCTTGTCGATCATCTTGAACGGCACGCCGACCAGCGTCTTGACGCCCACGCGCTTGGCGTACGCGAACGCATTGTTGACCTCCTGCTCGCTGCCCATGTAGATCGGCCCCACGCCGTACCCGGTGACGCCGGCCTGCTTGCAGGTCTCGTGAAAGGCCGCGATCTGCTCGTCGGTACTGGTCAACGGCAGGTGGAAATCCTTGATGCACAGATCGTGCACATCGACGCGCTTCAGCATGTCCAGGGTCTGGTCGAGCTTGAACTTGTGAAACGTGTAGCCGGCGATGCCGAGCCGGAACGTGTCTTGCGGGTGACCGCCCTGTCCGGCGGGGGGCTGCGCGTGCGCCCGCTCCGTCATCAGCGCCGGTGCGGCGGCCGCCACGGCTAATCCGAGGCCGGCCTGCTTGAAAAAGGAACGTCGAGACGTCATACCCAATACCTCCTGATAAAAAGATCATGCGTTTGTAAACGGCGCGGCGTTTAAAGTCAAGAGCAATCGCGCCCGAGCAAGAAAGCGGTTGCTTCCGATCGAAGGCAACACGTATACTAGGCCATCTTTTATCTTCTTTGGAGTACGTTTCGATGGCTGACAAGAGAGTGCCGTTCACCTTGGAGCACGTGGAAAAGATTGCCGCGGCCTATCCCACGCCGTTCCATCTGTATGACGAGCGCGGCATCCGCGCCAATGCGCGCCGTCTCAAAGCCGCATTTGCGTGGAATCCCGGCTTTCGCGAGTATTTCGCCGTCAAGGCGTGCCCCAATCCGTTCCTCATGAAGCTGCTGAAAGCGGAGGGGTTCGGCATGGACTGCAGCTCGCTGCCTGAATTGCTGCTCTCGGAACGGATCGGCGTGACCGGCGAGTCGATCATGTTCACGTCGAACGACACGCCGGCCGATGAGTTTGTCAAGGCCAAGGCGCTGGGCGCGGTGATCAATCTCGACGATCTGTCGCACATCCCGTTTCTCGAGGCGAGTGCCGGCCTGCCGGAACTGGTTTGTTTCCGCTACAACCCCGGCCCTCTCAAGGGCGGCAACGCGATTATCGGCAATCCCGAGCAGGCCAAGTACGGCTTCACGCGCGAACAGCTTTTCGAGGGCTACCGTCAGTTGAAGGCCAAGGGCGTGCGACGCTTCGGCCTGCACACAATGGTGGCCTCGAACGAGTTGAACCCGCAGTATTTTATCGACACGGCGGAGATCCTCTTCGATCTGGCGGCCGACATCTCGCAAGCGGTGGGCATCGCCTTCGACTTCATCAACATCGGCGGCGGTATCGGCATTCCGTACCGTCCCGAGCAGGAACCGGTGGACCTCGAACGCGTCGGCGAGGGCGTGCGGCAGGCCTACGCGTCGCGGCTGATCGCCAAGGGCCATCCGGATCTCAAGCTCTACATGGAGTGCGGCCGCATGGTGACCGGCCCGTACGGCTACCTGGTTACGCGTGTGCGTCATGTCAAAAAGACCTACAAAACGTTCGTCGGGCTCGACGCCTGCATGGCAAACCTGATGCGCCCGGCGCTGTACGGCGCCTATCACCACATCACCGTTCCGGCCAAGGTCGACCTGCCCTGCGACACGGTCTGTGATGTCACCGGTTCGCTCTGTGAAAACAACGACAAGTTCGCCATCGACCGCGCGCTGCCGGCGCTGACCCCCGGCGACCTTGTGGTGATTCACGATGCCGGCGCGCACGGGCACGCCATGGGCTTCCAATACAACGGGAAGTTGCGCTCAGCGGAGTTGCTGCTGCGCGAAGACGGCAGCGTCGTGCAGATCCGCCGCGCCGAAACCCCTGGCGACTATTTCGCGACGCTCGACTTCGGCGCGCTGGCTCCGTTCCCGGTTTAAGGCACCCGCGCGGCCAAGCGCGTTCACGATGATTACAATCCTTTACCGCGATGACGACTGCGTGGCCGTGATGAAGCCGGCCGGCGTCGCCTCTGTGCCCGAACGCCGGGATGACAATGCGTGCCTGTGCGCGCACCTGTCGCGCCAACTTGGCCAGCGCGTCTACCCGGTGCACCGGCTTGATAAAGAGGTGAGCGGCGTGATCCTCTATGCGCTGACCGCTCCGGCTCACCGCCTGCTGAACAGCGCCTTCGAGCGGCGCGAGGTGCAGAAGACCTATCTGGCCGTGACGCACGGCGCACCCGCGGAGGACGCGGGCGAGATCAACGGTCCGATTCACGCGTTCGGCTCCGGCCGCATGGGGGTGGACGCGCGGCGCGGCAAGCCCTCCCTCACACGCTTTGCGGTGCTGCAACGCGGCGAGCGTTTTGCGCGGGTCGAAGCCTTCCCGCTGACCGGGCGGCGGCACCAGATCCGCGTGCATCTCTACAGCATCGGCCATCCGATTGCGGGCGACCCGTGCTATGGCGATGCGGCCTTGCGCTGCGGGGGCCATCCGCGCCTGATGCTGACTGCCACCGGGCTCGCGCTGGCGCTGCCTGGCGGCGCCAGGCTCGATCTGCGCGACAACGTGCCGGTCGATTTCCGGGAAGCCGCGCGCGACGTCTACGGACTGACCGGCTAAAAAAGGAGTCTTCGATGAGGCATGTACTCAAGGCGTCGATCCAAACGGCTGTGCTGCTGTCGCTGGTTGGCGTATCGACGGGCGTGGCGGGAACGTACTACACGCAGAGGCTCTTGCAA
>Ga0265294_10001555_pt1 | contig 30899 bp, 64 predicted proteins | sample MunlanPumphouse3_FD_192504 | JGI IMG/M metagenome (GOLD analysis project Ga0265294, IMG submission 192504) | Groundwater microbial communities from a municipal landfill in Southern Ontario, Canada - Pumphouse #3 | ecosystem: Environmental > Aquatic > Deep subsurface > Groundwater | place...
CTCCCCGAATATTCATTGCCTCAAAGAATACATATGTTGCCACCATGAACCAGTTAGCATCATAATAAAATCCAATAGCAATTACGAAATTTGAGACTAACCACAGACTGAAGCCCCATTTTCTAAATACCGCTCGATGATCAGAAGTTAAGTACGCCCCGCTTATACTTAAGACCATCGCCAAAAAATACCAAGGCTTGGTTATTGCTTCATAAATTATAGCGGAAACAATTTCCATTCCTCAATACCCCTTCCTTGCGTGTCCATTATCACATAAGTCTGCGTTACAGTTCTTTTCGGTACAATATTCATAGTAATTACAATCAAAAGGAAACGGGCAGTAGGAAAATGCCTTATTGATTTTAAGGGTTCTAAAAACTTCTATTTTTGGGAGAAAAATAGAGTCATCAAAGCCATCAAAATTCCTACTCTGTAGTTCTTTTCTGATGATAGAAAAGAGTTTCCCGTAAGCGGTACCAATATTTTCAAGGTCTTTTACATCAGATGAAAGGGACATAGTTACCACAATCCCCATGTTTTAATTCCTTCTTTACCTCTAAAATGTCCTCTAATTATTCTCCCGAAAAGAGATCTTTCTTTTTCGGAGGACTCGCACAATTTTTCAAAAAGATCCGCCGCCATATCTCTTTGTTCGTCCGTCAGTGACTCTATAAAATTAGATACCATGTTTATAGCCCTCATATCTTCCATTTTTAAATAGCACGGCCAACAAATAGCGGGATCGGATCTATAATTATCCGACTCTTCGTCCTCATAGAAATCTTCATCTCTAACTCGGTGTTCGTTGCCACACTGAGGGCATACCAATTTAAAGCAACCCATGTTCATTACTCCTCGGGTTGACAGGCATAAGTCCGACAACAATTGCCGCGATCAAATACATTAAAAACTTAATAAACAAATCAGCATCCCAAGCTAACCCTCCGTTCCAGAACATTTGTACCGCAGGCATAAATAAACACCCAGACACAAACGCCGCAAATAGTTTTTGAGATGTCATAGTAATCCATCCTCCTTCATCCTTTCTATATCTTTAGGAGAAACCCCCGCCGAGAGTAGCATAGCTTCCGACCGCTCTCCGGGACATTCAAAAACAGAGAGAAGACACTTAAAACCTTTCCCTTGTCTCCTCTCGCAATCTAGTTTAGAACAGAGTCTCATGTTATATAATTCCCGATACTTGTAATTTCGTCTATATTAATTAATTCTCTAGAGTCCGGAGTCAAATAAAATTTTCGCTTTTCGAAATACTCCGCATGTTGCACATCCTCGAATCGCCTATCGATTATGTCGGGCCTCTCTTTAAAATGAATTACAATAGCCATCTTTCTCAGATCCTGTACGTCGTAATCTCTAGTTCTCTAATATTCGCTGCCTCTTTTTCTCTGAATCTCTTATTTATCTCAGACAGTCTCTTCCCCGCTTTATAAGCAATATTCATCATATCTTCCATATCGCTAATAGAAATTGCATCATTAAAGGCGGGAACATCCTCTTTGCAAACTTTAATCTTGTAAGTAATAAAATTAGATTCTTCGAAAAGGTCGCAGTTAAAACTCGACTTATCCATGAAGAGAATTACTTCTCCATTTCTGTAGACACGAGGATAACCCTTTAGATATTCTTCGGGAAGATATTCTTTTGGTAGTACCCCATTTGCTTTTATAAGAACTCTGTAATTCTCTACAAATGGTTTATAGTCTCCACATTCATATACTACCTTCTCGGGAGCATCCCTCGGAAGGTCCCATTTAAATTCCATGTCACTTTTCATGTTACAATCACTCCTCAATTGGCACAAATTTTTTCAACGGAAGCGCTCTATTTTCTAGCTGTTTATCCCACTCGGATCTGAGCATCACGGATACTTCGGTGGTAAAATCCTCATCAATATCTAACCACTCTTCAAAAACAATTTCTTGCCCTGCGGTTCCGCCCATATTTTTCACAATTTCTTGTGGTATAGTTATTGTCCCATCAGAATTAATTTGTGGCATTCTTCGAATCACGCCCATGAGGTATAAGTTGTTCCCGTTAGATATAAAGATCCAAAAGTCGAAGTCGAAGTTGAAGTCGAAGTTGAAGTTGAAGTTGAAGTTGAAGTTGAAGTGTAACTCGCAAACACTCCCTCTGAAAACCAAGTCCACGCTCTTTTAATTTCTTCCATAGACATTTTGCATTTAGAACTAAGTATTCCAATAATTTTATCCATCTTTTTAGTATACTTAGACCAATGTTCCTTTCTTTCGAACCACCACTCTTCAAATCCGCACGCAAAGGCTTCATACCTATTTTTCAAGGCATAAGTTCGTTTTACTTCAGTGTGTGTTTTCGGCCTACATTTCACGGTAAATTTATATATAATTTTATATAATTTCGAGTTCTCGAAATACATATGAAGCAGATGTCCCAATTCATGGACAAAAGTCTCTATAACGACAACTCCTTCCTCTGATTTTAAAGCTATGCTCCGCCCATCAGCGCTCAAAAAACCAACGGTTTCGGTATCTGGCATTTTAACTCCTATGTCTACCAAATCGAGATGCTCCGCTGCCAGAGGGAACTTACTTTGAAATTTAAAAAATATATTTTGTAACCGAAAAAGTAAATCTTCTCTACCCTCAAAGTTATTCCAATAGACTCCCTCTTGTTGATAAGAAATTAATCTCTCCTCTCCCATGTTTCATAACCTCCCTATACTGCGCTTCTTCGCACTGTCCTCTTTTTATATTTACGCTTTATTGGCGCGGGATTTTCACCCTCAGAAGATTCTTTCTCGGAGTCCTCATCTTCTTTCCTCAGCGTCCCTTTTATCGCAGCATGTTCCACATAATTTTCTGCCGTGACAAGTTCGGACGCAAATTTTCCATGATCTAATACGCTTTTAATAGTTAATAAATGTTCCGCTTGAAGTTCTCTGATGGCGTTGGCAATTTTCTCTGTAGCTTTATAAGTTTTATTTTCGAATAAAGAATCAGCGGTTACTATCCCTTTTTTGTTTTTCTCCTGAATGCGGAGATAGAGTCGGGAGGCGTAAGAACTAACTGTCATTTATAATCTCTCCATAATTTCTAAAATTCTCTTAGCTAAAAATTCAATTACAGGTGGGCAAACTGTATTTCCATAAGATTTTACTCTAGATCGAGCCAGCCGTAAGGAAATCCCATCGCCCATTCGTATATTTGAGATATTCTCAAGCCACCAAGACCCGCAAGCAATACTTCGGTTGCCAAACTCGGTTGATGTCTGTTCCTCGATGCTGCATATGCCTCCTTCAAAGAAAGGTCTCTGTAATCCCTTGCCGATGGGGTAGGCAACGACAAAGATCCGATCCCTCTTGTGAGGCGCACCAAAGGCTCTCGCTGGAAGCACTTCCCACTCTGCATCGTACCCGATGGAGGCCAGGTCTGATAAGATTCTCCCAAAGATTTCCCCTTTTTCTGCGGTAAGCAGCCCTCTAACATTTTCCAGGATAAACCAGTCTGGTTTAAGACCGCGAATAATGTTAAAGGTTTGGGGCCATAGGTATCTATCGTCGCTTGATCCGTTGCGTCTTCCGGCGAAAGAATAGGGCTGGCAATTATGGACAACGCATCCCTCTGCAATATATGTTTCATCTTCCTCCACTGATATATTATAAACCTGCTCAATTTGTTTGGTGTTTATAACAGAATTCACCCTACACCACATCATATTTTTGTCATCAATAAAAAAAATCTTTCTTGGGTTTTTACTTATTCGAATTTGATAAAATGGGTTTTGGTTAACTAATCTATCCTCTATATATTTCTGCGGAGAAACTTCCGCCAACCTTACCGAAACGTAAGTCCTATAAACATTTCTGGCTATTCGCGCCATACTTAAAATCAGTAATTTACTAATCGATGTTCCACATGTTAAGTCTTTGGTTCTATACCCATCGGCATCTACCCACCCATTAAATATAGATTCCTGAATTTTTAGTGGCGCATAAAAAATATATCCGGGAATTGTTTTGTGTTTAGCCCCACGTCCGAAAGGAGTAAAAAATTCTACAAGTTCTTTGGAATTTATGTGAAATTTTGTCGCGGTTCGATCTCGGACCTTTGTTGCGTGAAATCCAGCCTTTGCGATATATGATTCCAGAGAGTTTTCATCGCTTTTCCCTGTACAAATGACGACTGAATACCTCTTCCCATTTTTACTATCCCTTCTATCGCTTCTTTGATAATCTACTATCCACCCATCTCCAAGCCACCTACCTACAAGATACCAAAAATCCAAAGATCCCCAATTTTCAATATCATCACTCGCATTATCAAGGGGGAATCCAATATAATGTGATTTATTTAGATCTTTTGCAAAAACCCACTTAGTTTCCGAGAATGAATGCGAAATTGGACCTCTGTGGGGTTGTCGATCGGTCCTCTCGCGGACCAAAAATGGGTGTTCTTCCGTAGTTCTTATTGGGATGGTGCCACTTACTTTTACCTTATAAACCTCACTTTCTCTCGTTATTATGTTTTTGATTGGTTTATAGCAAAAATTATGAGTTTTTACTAAATCTCCCGCGTTTAAATTCTCGATAGGTTTTAATCCGTCTTTAGTATCAATTAAAGTTCCTTTGACAAAACACGGCATTCCTGCGCAGATAATGTTCGGTCGCTCAAGTTCATTAATATCAACTTCTTTAATATCCGTATATTTTTGGGTGTTTGGGTAGTGTTTTTCTAAAATAGAAATACAAAACGGATCATTTTCTATTTGCCACGCGAGTTTAAAAATATTAGAAGCGTTCTGAAATCCAAGTTCGAATCCTCCTATACCAGAAAAGAGGGAGCCGAGGGTTAGAGTCATACAAAATAAACCTTCTTAATTCCGCACTTATCCATTACTCTTTTACATTCATCACAACAGTAATAATGACCGATTATAAACATTATCCCTCCCTTAATTTTATTTATCTTTTTACAAGCATCTACTTCAGCGTGATTTTCTTGCTTGCAAATAGATTTACATAATTCATACCCCTCTCCTGTTGGGAGACCTCTTCTGGGACACTCTTGTTGAGAATTACCACACCAATTACTCCCAAGTATTATGTCGCTTCCCATAAGGATTATAGCCGTTACCTCTTGTTTCGCACAAGGACCTTTCAAACTCTTCCCTCCTGCCTTTTCCAATTTAATCCATCTCTCTTTACAAGAGATTCTATCTTCTCTAAGCTCTCTTTACCTGGATAATCAGGGAATACCGTTGTTCGAACCTGTAAAGGAACGTTATACCAAGCACACGATAAGATTACATTTCTCATATTTTGCCAAGAATCTTCAATCCCAGTAAGTTCAAAATAGTTTTTCTTCCCGTAAGTCTTCATATCTAAAAACACTTCATCAATTAGATAATCACGCATAAGTGAATTCAATTCAAAAGAATCGTACCCCGATGTTTCTAATCCTACTTTTAAACCTATTAAGTGGCAAAATCTTGCAAGTACTTCAACTGCCTTTGGCTGTAGCATTGCCTCTCCTCCAGAGAAGATTATCTCTGAAATTAAATAATTATCTAAAATTTGTTTCATTATATCTCTAATGTCTACAAAACTCTTTCCAGATTGTAATTCTTTGTTGTGACAATAAAAACACCTTGAAGGACAACCTCTAAAAAACAAGACTAAAGAGGAGTGGTTAGAGTCGGAGCAGGAGAGTTGAGACCCCCCAAAGTTAACTAACACGACGGAACCTCTCTTAACTTTTCTCCATCAAATAAATCTTTTATGGTATAAAACTTATCTCCCACTTGGAGGACCGGCGCTGATAAAGTAAATACTCCATTAGAATATAACTCTGTTTGCGATTCTGGAGTGGACATATCCACCACTTCGAAAGATGACTCCATGCCCAATAAAGCGTTTCTAACCAACAAACATTTTGGGCAATTTTTCGTAGAAAAAAGTTTATATTTCATATTTTAGTCTCCTTTTTCTCTCTTCTTTTTTTGCTTCATTATACGAACTTAAAGAAGCCATGTATCCTGTAATTCTCGCAATTCCATCTACATTTGCGGAACCACAAAACTCGCAAACGTCTTTAATTCCTCTCCCCGTTTTCCCGCAATCTAAACAAAGAGTGAATTCCATTCCAAAATCAAAATACTCAACAGGTGTATTCCAAGCAATGTGTAAAATTAGATCCAACAAAGCTTTTGCGTCGGGTTTCTTTTCTCCCAACCAAATGTGAGTAATGTTTCCCCCGTCCGTAGCAGGAAAGAAAACCCCCTCTAATCTGATCCTTTCTGGAATAGAAACATCTGCGGATACATCCAAATGACATCCATTTGAGTAATAAACAGGTAGATCTTTGGTCTCTTTTATTTTATTGACTGCGGATACTACGTCGCCTTTTATAACCTTTGTTGCTTCATCCTTATATCTCTTGTCTAACAGATCCGAAACGGCGAATCTCTGCGCTGTGCTCTCGGCAGGAGTTCTCGCTAAAACAAGTTTTAATCCAGACTCCTTTGTAAGTTGGTTAATATACTGTTTCAACTCCATTACAATTCTAATCCCAAACTTCCACGCTTCTTTGTTCTCATGAAGTTGGAAACCCGTATGGACTTGAACCATTTCGTTTAAGCCTACAAGACCGATTACATAAGACTGAAAATCGAGATCAACTAATGGGGGAGCCCTCTTAGATGAGTCGTTCGGATCTCTTGGAGTCTGCATCGCGAAAGGAAGTCCTCCATGAGAAACTATATCATTTATTCTTTCCCTCTTTATCTTAAACATCTCAATTGACTTATTACAAAGATGTTTAAGATATTTTAATAACACCTCTGAATTTCCAGAGGCGACATACGCCGCTCTCGGGAGATTTAAACTTATGACCTGTGCAGATCCCAAACTAAAATGCTCGCCGTCCTCAAAATTCATCTTCTTTTCAAAATTGGGATCGCTTTCTTTCTCGGAACCCATACTATAACTGCAACACTGTCTACAAAGCTGGATATCGCCCCAATTCTTTTCAGATGACAACTGACTTTCAATATATGTGGCTCCAAATTTTGCAGCTAATTCCGCGGCGAGTTCGAATAATTCCTTATAGGATGGGGCAATAATTGTAGGTTTATCTTTATACCAATGTTCGCTACGCCCATATTTTTCGTTTAACGATTTTATTTCTTGTACGTTCTTTATTTCCTCGTATTCCAAAATTGGATTATCAAGGGGTTTCTTCGTCTCTAGATCAAAAAATTCTCTCATCAAAGTTAATTCGCACTTAGGAAACGGGAAAGCTCGGCCAAATATATCGCCTTGGAGCATAACTTCTGTAATAGCCTTAAATCCAAGTCTTACCTCCCTCTCAAACTCTCCATAAGTCCTTAGTGGGGCTTGGACTCCGTTCCACACCTTTCCTTTATAAACAATTGGTCTATTTTTCCAATTATTAGGAACCCCAGGAGTTAACTGGATAGAAGAAAAGATCACTTGCCCGAGCCGGGAAGTCATCATTTGACACATTTCCCAGATGTACATTTGACAAAACTGGTAAATATCTTCATAAGAATACCCCTCGAAGTAAGGAGACAAGAAAGTTAAAAAATTCTGATAACCCATTCCTCCAGAATGACAAGACTGTTGCGAGCCCAAAACCTTCGCTAAATGAAGAATAGCAACTTCGGGTTTTTGGGCCGCTCTGGAGACGCTAATATAGTTTCCTAGACCATCGGGATATAGACCGTAATAAAAGGGATACCTTGCATCTGTATCCTGGCAAAAATTACGTTGCAGCAAATAGTTTAGATCGTGAATATGAATTGCGCCTTTCTTATGAAGATTTGCTATCTTTTTAGGAATCATCCTTAAATTATATTCTTTATTCATTTTATCGGCTTTCTTCTGGTGCGCGGCGTCAGAGTTATTAGAGTGGGTATTTGCGTTTTCTTTAGCCTCAAATCCGTTTCCTATGTCCGTTGCGTACACATCATAAGAACTCATTCCGTTTTTAATACAACAATTGTACCATTCTATTTTATCTAGATCAAATAGAATTTGGTTCGTTGTTTCTCTGATGAATGCTCCCGTTAAAGATTTACATTCCTCTTTTATAATTTTCTTTTCTACTTTTTTTGCTATTTTCTCGGCCTCTTCTCTGGTACATGACGAAACTCCAAAGAATTTCTCCGAAATAGAAGTGTCTTTTATAAGTCGCTTAATGATAGCTTCTCTGTTCCATCCAACTAAATGTCCATCAGAAGTAAAAACTTGCGGTAAAATATTATCCATAATAATTAACCTCTATAGCCCTCAAATTCGGGCAGCCTCAAACATAGTTTTACAATGTTAAATACTTGTCGCTCAGAAATCTAACGAAGTAAAATACTTATTAAATTCTTCTTTACTTATTAAATTATCTCCTAAAGCGCACTCTAAAATCCAATTTTTTACAAATTCGCCCTCGTATGTATGTTCTGGATATTCCTCATAACGTTCATCATACGCCCACAAGTATAACATTAAACGATCTATGAGAATTCCATCACTAATGCTGCCGTCGTCTATTAAACCGTTTAACATCTCTATCTCTCCCAACCTACATTCTTACTCGCGCGGACTTGCTCACTATCAGATAATTGAGACTTCTTAAGTTTCATATTCTCCGCAAAATAATCTCCTATTTCTCCCTGGAACAGAGCGGCTCCTACGGGAGCAAATCTCCGCGCTCTAAGCATTTGCTCATAATTCATGGCGTCGATTCGGGACTTAATAGATTCATCAATCATTGAGATCATTCCTCTGCCTGATTATACTCTTTTAATGTACATCCATATGCTTCGACTATTGGCTCCTTCAAGGCCTCTTTCTCGAAAGCTAATTTAAATGCATTCTTTACCTGATCACCAGTAATATAGTCCATCTCCTCCCTTCCAGAATTGATAGCTTCCACCTGTTCATTTCTTATCTGCCACTGGGCACATTCTATCTCGTCGCAGATCAACGAATATTCCAGGTCTAATGATCTCTTTTTAACCTCTAAAGATTCAAGGATGGAAACTTTAGACTCAGTGTGGTTAACCATATAGGCTTCCCTTTCCTTGTCGTTAGTGCCCAACTTCTTCTTGTCTGTTGTATTAATAATGTGGGCCTTCAACTTTTTAAGATTTGCCTGAGCAGTTAAAACGTCTTCGTTAATTTGATACAAGTCTTTCCTTATAAGACCCTTCTTAGCGTATATTTCTTTAAGTTCTTGATTAGTTGGCATAATTAAATCTCCTATCCTATACTCACCACTACACCTAACGAAGTTTCTAGCCATTCTCCAACAATTCTTCGATGACAAAATTCTCCAGCGGGTTCCCAACAAAGAAGGACGGGGTTCTCATTATGAATTTTAAACAGATCCTCATAAACTTTCTTGGGGTCCGAGGTTCTTAACTGCATCATATACTCTGATGTATACTTTTCTTTATCAATCTTCCCATCTTTGTAGTCTTTAACTAAATTCCACGGAGGAACAAGAGGTTTATAGGTCGGACCAACATAAAACTTCGGTGCAGAATTAGCTATACTTACACCTAGCGGCCCTTTATAAGAAAAGAACGATGAGGTTCTAATCTCGCGAGTTCCTTTAAGGTAATTTGACATTCCTACATCTCCTTCGCGCACGCTTCCAATTTTACTACATCCAGTCCCGACAGAATAGTAGCACTATGGGTATAATTATGACAGTGAGGACAATGTATTTTAAAGTATTTAATCTCTACGTCGGTAGTGGGTTTATCGCTCCGATACTCGATAATTTCAATGTCAGGCGATCTACAAGCCTGACAGACAAGAACTATTCTAGCGTACATGTTTAACTCTCCCCCGGCCTGTAAACACAATCTATTGCGTTCTTATCTGGCCTGAATCTCAAGAATCTCGGATGTCTGAGACGGCCCGAGACCAATCTTTCTTGACACTCAACTTCTATGACTCGGCCCAGATACTTCTCCTTATTAAGGCTAATTTCCTCTCTAAGAGCATCGTCCATTCCAGAGCAGGACCCAAAAATCATAAGTTTTCCCTGGAAATACTGGCCAAACACGATAGCGCCGATCCAGCCGTTATCATAGAGTCGAGATGTTGATTCTTCCCCGGAGGATTTCTTTGTAATCTTAGTGGGATCTTCAAAACCTGTAATAATTACATCGAATGTGCTCCGTCGCTTGACTTTTGCCCAACCAGTAGCATATGGAGCCTGGGTATCCTTGAGAATCACGCCTTCTCCTCCGGCTTCTATAATCTCTTGATAGAATCTTTCTTTGTCTTGTCTTTCTACGGGGATAATATTAAAATGTTTCTTGGGATCGGCAATACCAGAAAGATAATTTAGCATAATGTTTCTGCGAGATTCGTAAGGTAAATGTCGAATATCTTTTCCTTCGTGGTCAAAAAGAATATCGAACACGAAATAGTCCACCCAACCCGATTCTTGTTGGATCTGTACCGCTTTTTCCGGGAGAGATCCCATGATTTTTGTGACTTCCGAACTTTTAGATAGGAGTCCGCCCCTCACAATTTCCCCGTCAAATACGCATCCAGCGAGATCAACGTCCACATTTTCATTCATAAATAAATCGCTTAGATGTGGAATATTTTTACTTTTTTCGACAAAAAGTCCCGTCTTCTTTGACTCATGACGGGAAGTAAATCGACTTCCTCCGATGCCAACATGCATTAGGTAGCGACTTCCGTCGATTTTGGGCTCGCTTACATAGCGACCATCATTCCACATCCTGGAATTAAATTTCGACCGCGCTTTTCCCGGTTCTATTTGTTGTAAAATTTCCATATTAAGTCTCCTCTACCCATACCTACGTCTTTGCTACTATTTATACTTAACCTAGTTCAAATGCGCCTTGCTTTTTAGAAACTCTGTCTTGAATATAGAGTCCTCTATTTCAGGCTCAGGACTCCATCCAAGAAATTCCCTAGCCTTCTTAATGGTTCTCATGTTATTAAAAACAGCCCTTTTGAGATACTCAATTTCTGATTCAGAAGAATCCTCACCCGTGTCTTCATCGCTACAAGAAATTACTCCATCCTCAATTCCAGTCTTCAGATCTCGTTGGAAGGCAACTTTAGATTCCATCTCTTTTACTAATTGAGGTAGATTCTCTTGAGTTGTCAAGAAATTGTCTATATTGGTAATCTCAAATTCCTTTTCAAGTCCAGTTTCATCATGAGTATAAATGAAATAATTACTTTCGTCCACAGTAACACCCTTTTGTAATCTCTCGCGGAACTATACATCCGTCCATGATTTTTCTTACTCGACCAATAAGGATAGAAAGGTCGCTGTCCCGATGCACGCAGTAAAAATCTTCCCCAACCATTGGGACCCTCTCAGTCAAAAGATCTATACAGCCCCAACAGGGACGGCCTGTGGGATTTATGGTTACGCCATCTTCAATGTCGGACATAAAAAAATGATGGGTAGATTTTCACCTACCCAAAGGGACTATTTTCTCTGATCCTGTCAGATCCGATACGAGGGTAGTTACGTTTGCGCCTTGGGGAACGATGATCTTGGAATTGTTCTTAAAGATCTCTTGACCAACCTCAAGTTGTTTAAACGTAACCGCAGGTCCCTTAAATGTCTCATTTACTGCGGTATTTACCTTTGTAATTGCATCAGCCTTAGCATCGGCCTCGATAGTAACGGCTTGGGCTCGACCTTCGGCCTCTTTAATAGCAGCTCTCTTTTTCCCATCTGCCTGAGTCTCTACTGCGGTAGCAAAATCAATCGCGGCCCTCTTTTCAGATTCAGCCTTAACAATCTCATTCATGGCTTTTTGAACATCCGCAGGCGCATCAATTTCCGCAATTTCTGTTCTGACTACATCTATACCCCAACTAATTGTTTCTGTTGCAATAGTATCCTTAAGGCTTGTATTAAGTCCCGCCCTCTTACTGTTTGCATCCCTTAGAGTCAATCCACCTACCACATTTCTAAGAGTTGTTTGTGCCAATGAAACTATCTGAACAGCAATGTTATCTACATTATACTGAGAATTTTTAACACTCTGTTCGTCTCCCTTGATTCTGTAATATACCTGAGCCGAAACTCCAGCATTAAGATTATCTCCAGTAATTACTTCCTGTCGCTGGCACGTAACCATTTTCTCGGTTACGTTAACGAGTCGGATTCTCTCAATAATCGGGATACAAATAGCGAGACCAGAATCAACATACCTATTGAATTTCCCGGCCCGCTCAATAAGGGCTCTATGCGTAGGTCTCACAAACTTTACACTATTGGACATAATAGTCGCGAAAACTCCAACAAAGAGCGATAAAGCGACTACCCAGATAATTATATCAAATGTTTCCATATTTATACATCTCCTCTAATATTCCTAAAACGGAAAGGGTCCCGCAAGAACCCCTCTTCGACACTCCGTTTAGGCTTTAACTTATCTCAGAATTGGCATCCTGAGCACGTCTAACTATAATATCTCTATACTACTTATACTTTTCTGAGTCCTTCTCCCATATATTGTCCGGAATAAACACTATCCGTCGGAGTTCCTTCAAAGAAAATCATTTGCCCGAAAGAATCTCCGTGTTTAATTTGAAGAGGAACTTCAGAGGTTCTTACAAGTACAACTCCAGATCCCTTATATCCCGCGTCCCACCATGCAGAATGGACCGAAATACCTCTGCGCGAGAGGGAAGACTTGGGGAGGACGAGGGCGTTAATCGTGGGGACTTTTAAAGATTGTTTCCCCAAGAACAAACTTAGAGTGTCCGCCATAAGCTTTTGTTCTGGGTCGTTCACGTTAAGCCGTTGTAATGGATCGTAGGTCTTCTTCGATAGATCTACCGTCTCCATCAACTTGAAAAGAACGGAAGACTCTGGAGGTATCCAGTAATAGAGAAGATTTCCGGCGTCATTCCAAACCTGAGCTATACAGGTTTGTCCAAATACCTTCTCGTAGGTCATTATAGGCTCTACATAATCATCTTCCTTAATCTTTTGACCCCAAGGTTTATTTACACATCTATAAACCTTATCTAGTCTCACATCCCATCCTTGGGCTTGCATGTTCGACTCTTCTGCATTGAGCAAAAGACTATACTTTTTAATATCTTGTCCACTAAGAATCATAACATCTCCTCCACATAATCAACTTCAAGATCTTGGACAGGAATTAAATTGTTTTCAATAATTCTGGCATTTTCATCTGGCTGATCCGCCCAACCATCCAATCGAGAAAGTCTAGATCCCTCTACTAGATTCCTCGCGATGTGAGCCGCAATTTCCTCTGGAGTGTGGAGATCATACAATTGAGATCTCCATATATCATCTACGACACTTATTACTTTCTCATCCAATTCAATTATGACATCCCCTCTTGCGCCGAAATCCACAAAAAATGTACGTTTTGCTCCCATAGATCATTCCTCCTCCATAAACAATTTTAGGCCCTCGATCAACTTTGGAATATCTTCCTTATGAATATAGTAATCTTCTCGGGAAGGAGACCAATCTTCATCTTCACTCACATCCGTCAAGATAATGTATTTTTCTGGATCATCCTCATCTTCGATTATCTCTAGACCAACCATATCTTCGGTTTCTTCGGCTACCAAAAATTTTTTCATGTTTAATCCTCCATAAACAACTTTAAACCCTCGATCAACTTTGGTATATCTGATTTAGGAACGTAATACTCGGCTTCGGTTCCCTCTAGAGTGTCGATATCTCTAATAATTATACTATCGCCATCGTCTACAATCTCTATACCTATCATATCCTCGGTTTCTTCCGAGACTACAAATTTATCTTTTATCAACAAAAATCAACTCCTATGGAATTATAAAATCTTATGGGGCACTCTTCAAGGATTTGATTAAATTCCTCGATGGTAAATCTCCGCCCATATTCGTCTTTCACGACCTTTATTTTCTTTAACTCGGATTCGGGAATTGCCCAAGAGAACGAGGAACAGGAAGATACGCCCGTTTTCTTTCCGTATGGCTCTTTATTAAATCCCAATTCCCTTCCTACTGCGGAACTATTTAAGTCTTCCTCTTCTGGGGAATCACCACAAACAGGACATTTATCATGCCATTCCATTTTATGTGCCTCTCGATCGAATGGGGATGCTCTAGAACTGTGAACAAGAGATTCTCCGCCGATTCTTAGTGACACGCCACATGTCCAACAAAAGAGTCCGGAAGCTGATTTCTTGCCAATATGCCTTCTCTTTTTAAGAAAACTTCCTAGTGTATAATAATTAGTTCCCATTAATTTCGCCCTCCCAAGGTAATCTCGGAGATTTCCAATTGAATCCCGCAGCCGCGCGATGTCCGCCGCCTCCGTATTTCTTCGCCAGAACCGATAGGTCTATGTCATCTCTAAGGGTCCGCAGACTTACCTCCCAAGATTCTCCTTTTATATTTGCGTAATTAATAGCTATGTCGCAACCATCAAATTCCTCGCTTCGGGTCATATAGTTTGCAATATACGGATCTCCGTTAACTACAAGGCAGGTATAGCCTTCCCAGTCGATTTTACAGGATCTATCCGCGAGAGTAGATTCGAAACGATCTTCAACGTAGGATTGGATTGGCTTCCCATCCAAAGCAATTGAATGGACAAGAGAGTATTGGTCTTCCGTGCCCATCTTCACGGTTGTAAACCAATTCTTCCAAAAACACATATCGTCTTTCGGGTCTCTTGCCTGGGCCTTAAAGCCATACTGGAACCTTTCAATATAATTCCAGTCAAAAATATTATCATTATGTTGCCACGTATCATACAAACTTAGCAACCGAATAAATAGCGGGATTTTTGTTTTTGAAAACTTTCTTTCCCACGTAAGTTCACACGCAGCAACTGAAGTATCTCTTTTCCCCACTATAGGAAGATACCTCATAGGAGTATTTTCGTATTCCCTCATTGCGCCGACATGATGATCAATCCAAATTAAATTTTGTTGTAAATAATCATTTAACCTGTCCATCTCTTCCATAGGTAGACTAAAATCTACCATGTAAATCGTGTCATCAAATTTTATCTCATCCCACGGAAATTTATCTCCATAATTTATGGGGAACATCTCCGCTTCAGGAAACTTATGTTTCACAATCGCACCACTGGCCCAACCATCAAGATCTTTGCTGTGGTAGAATACTTTTATGCTAGACATTTCTCTTTCTCCTCTCTAATCTTATCTTCCAAAATTTTCTGGATTTTCCTCTCAGATTCATAAAATTTAGTCTCTCTGTCCTTTAAAACGTCCATATTGTCGTATAAGTACATTAAGTTTTTAAATTTACTTGGAGGGTTCTCGATGCATTTATTACAGAACCGATCGTCGCTACTAGATATATGCAACGACGAAGTTCTCTCCGTAAAATGATCTTTCTTACATTCATAACAAGCGTGAGCACCGCATATGGGACATCCTCCATATGTTTCTTTGTGTTCGTCCCCGCAGTAGTCACAGACATTTCTTTCCTCTGTTATAGTTACCATCTTCTTCATTACTCTATTCCTCCATCGTGTTTATACATCCATATGCCACTCTTTGATACCTGAGTAATCTTCTTTCCCGTAAGAGTCGTAGTTACTCGTTCGCAACCATCGTCACACAGAGTATACCCTCTATCATCTATATCAAAATCCATGTTCCAGACAGGACACCAACTATGATAATCTTCCCAGTAGCGGGAATTAAGATCACATGTGCCGTATTTTCTTCTGCCACCCGTCGGGATATCTTCAAACGTGGCAACCCCGCAAAAATGCCAATTTCTACAGTTTTCACATCTTTGTCTTAAAATGTGGTGTTCTATTCTCCACCTTATGTTGTCTATATACCATTCCTCTATCAGGAACATAAAATACCCGAAATCCCGATCCATTATCGCCGTCTTTATGTTTTTAAAAGAAAGGCGAGAGAAATCAGAAACCATTACTTTTACCTCCCATAATCTCTCTATTTAGTCTCTGCCCCTCAACCTTTCTCTCATTAAAAAATCGTTCCTGTTCTCTTTTAAATTCCAAAAATTCCCTACTCGGAATCGTCTTATTAAGAATTCCATTACTTTCTGTGATTTTAGTCGGGGAATTATAATATTTTGATCTTCCGGGCAACACATTATCTCCATTGGTCCCCTTTAATATATGTCGGCACCCTGATCTAGAAATGATTTTTGCATCTCCGAATCCGTATCCAATCTTGAGTACTTCTCTCCTAACTATTCTCCCTTTATGGAGTCTGACTATGTGAAGTTTTTCTCCATTATCAAAAACATCAACTATTCCTGCGTTAAATACCTTTCCATTTCCTAGCGCGATTTTCACGGTATTTTCTTCCTTTGTGGCTTCCTTCGGGGTATAGTTGCACATTTGTAATTCTCCTCTATCATGTAGATGGGTGTACTACTATTTATACTTTATCTAAATCGGCCTCCTTCGCGGCTACATATGCGGCCAGGAGGGCGGCGGCGGGCGTATCGCCTTCGCATGGCTCTTCCGCCTCATTGATCGAGGCCAACCAACCATAATGCGTGTCCCATTGGATATAGAAAAACCACTTATTAGCCGCTATCGCTTCCTGCAAACATGCCTGCAAGATGGCATCTCTAAGTGGATACGGCCCCCGTTCTAGGAAATATCTTTCGGGGTCTTCCTTTATCAGATCCCACACAATGTTTTTGAGCCAATTAAACACGCGGTCGTATGTGGCCGGATCACATTTCTGCAAGCGGGTGAGTGAATCCTTCATTTATACACCTCGTCCAACCACCATGTTCCGACTCGTTTTCTCTGCAATACTTTCTTATGGGCAAGCCAATCGCAACACGCGGATACATCATCGCTTGGTAATCTCATGTCCCTTGCGATCTGTTCTATTGTGGTAGTGCCTGATATGTGGCGCAAAATTTGGTTAGCGACCGTTTCAAAATTTCTTAATTCGACATCAATATTTTTCATGTCACTTGCTCCTGTGAATCTTGGCTAAGGCGGCTCGTGCCTCCTGCTCCACCAGTTCGCCCTTTTCTTTTGCGGGCATCCAAGGCAAATCGACATCCTGGTAATGCGCTGCTATTTGCTCTCTGTCGATTTCTTCCCAAATCAAAGTCCTTTTGGCCGCGAGAAATGCGGCCTCTAAGCGATCTATGTAGCTGGCGTCTTTGGCCGTTTCTAGCTGAAGCTCCTTGGCTGCCCATGTATTCCAGCCGTCACGGACACATTGCGGTATATCTCGCGACCAGTCGCAATAGTCCCATCGTAGGCTGTCTGGCAGGCGGCCACAGTGACATGAGGTCATCCAACCGATTTGCGCCGTCCTGTCTTGGGCGATCTCTCGCAATCTGGCAATCTCGATATCCTTGGCGGCGAGTTCCCTTTCCATATCTACCATCATTGCGTGTTGATCACGACACAATTCGGAATATTGTTTCATTTCATCGATCATAATTTCCTCCAATGCATCCGGCAATAATATCGCTCATAGCAAGCCCTCTGCATGTAGCTGCTCGCGAGCCTTCGCGATTGCGTTTTCATGCATCCATTCAAACGATCTGTTTGGATTATTTTCGATGTTTTCCGCTCGCGATTCTATTAGTGCCCTTTCTAGCTCCTCGATGTGATCCAGGGCGGCGGGCAGCATTGCAGCCATCAATCGCTTATAATGACAGGAGTTTCCCGTATCCTCTGTCTCGTCTACCTTAGATTCTGCATATTTCGCGCATATCTCGCGAGCCTTCTTGCTATCGAATGTCATTCTTTCGCCTCGCCAAATATTGCAGGAAACTCCTGTGCCAATTGCTCCTCTGACATGCGATTCAACTCCTCGATGGTTTTGGGATATACCCCATAATTGATTATGGTAGCACGGTCGTCAATGAGGGCCGCCTTCAGGGTCTCGATGGTCGCGGCTTGCTGATCGATATGGGCAACAATCGCATCTGCTGAATTGTCCCATCCCTCGCCGAGCAACCTATACAGCGCCTCTTGGATCTCTTCGGGCAATGATAATTCTTCTGGATTCATTCTCCTTTCGCCTCCATTGAGGTCCATATAACACGGTCTTTTTAATCAATTTTCTATTCTCTCTTCGGATTCGTTCTCTATTACCGGCCCATCGTCAAATTCTGCTCTATGTGCGATCATCTGTTTACCTCACCATGTCGCGATATCTCCGCAGGACATCGATCTGCATTCTGAACTGTTCTTCTCGATTAAGGATTCAGATGTCATACCTTTTTCACCTTTATCAACGGCGTATCCTTATCTGCATGAAACGGCTCATCAAAATCTACAGTATATTTTCCCTTTTCCCATCTATTCCCCGGAGTAATTCCAGGATTGGAATCATACGCCAATCTATTTCTTATTACTTGATGTATATCCCACAGCGTTCTTGCCGTGTTTGGAACCTCTGTAGAAAATATTCCATAACTAGCATTTGATGACATTCCCCACCAAGATTTTAGTCTATCAAGATCACCTCTAAATTCCCAAAGCCTTTTAAAGTCAGGATCAAGACGAGATGGCTCTATTATGTCGGCCACTCTATCGAACTGACAAATCTGGATTCTGGAGATTAGATCACAGGACCAAGATAAAGTCCTTAGTTGAGACTCGCTACATGCAATGGTGTTATTTACGATAGTAAATACCTCTCTGTTTCCCTCAATAGGGAGAGGATACATGTATTGCGTTTTTAACCGCAGGATGTCCTCTTTTAGACCCCTTAATTTAGACCCATCAAGATCATTAAACGGTTGAATTATCTCTGCAATTAATTCTATCTCCCCGTTTCCAATACGGTAAACAAAGTCATACGCCTCCAGCATGAGATTTAGTTGGTCTGGTGCTCCCTCTATAACGTATTCGTCCATACACTCCTCTTGTTGTTGATACTATTTAATCTCGTCGGTAGAGATAATGGTAAACGGCCCATTAACGTTACAATTAAATTGCTCGGATGCCCGCAGTGCAATTTCAATTTTAATACGAGGGCGAAGTTTTACTATTTTTTCTGCTTCCATCAAGTCGTTTAACCCATATAAACAACCTAAAGCCGCGTCCATTCCACTTCCTAGGGCGTTGTAATCCAATATGCTTTCAGAAAGATGGAATCTAGACTCCAAAATAAATAATCTTCCCTCGATACCAATCATAACCCACGCATCGTTACTAGAAACTACTTCGTCTCGTTTTTCTAGTACTCCATTTTGGAACATAGATTCTTTTAATTCGGGAATAAACTCTTGGTGCATATATTCCAAGATGTCCTGTTTCTTCTCCTTGGGAGGAATCTCAAAATTATACCTCAGAACATCGCTCATCCGAGGATTTCCACTTACTCCAAACAAAAAATTATCCTTTTGGAATACTTTCGAACCTCTAATAATTATAAGAGATGAGTCGTCACATGCTGCGCTATCTCCACCCATGTAGACTATCCCGTCTTCAATAATACCTATGATACAAGTCACCCCATCACTCCTTAAAAAGCGTTATCTTGTTTGAGACATTGTTATGTAATAATAACGACCCAATCATAACCTTTTCTTTATCGTCAAAATCGTGAGACTGGATAAAATCCAAAATAGACCCATTCGGATTCTCCTTTAAATAAGATGTCCACAAAAGATGAAATCTCCCCGTGGCTTCTTTTGTGATCCCTAGAGATCGAAACAATTCTCCAATACTGGAATCAAGTACGGAAATATAAAAAGTTTGCAAAACTGTCATTATTCACCTTCCAATTCTCTCATCTTAGATCTCCTAGCATCACATTTCATACGCCTCCCTCCTTAATTTCGTCCCCATCGCACATAATCTTCTCTGCCAAAATATCTATTTTCGTTCTCGGATACGAAGTCGTACTATACCTAGCGGACTTCTCGGAAAGATATTTCTGACTCGGCTTTCTCCATCCTACGGGTATCTCATATACGTAAGTAATATCATGATGCCAGTTTCTTGCACCTGCGGGGTCTGCATACGTTAGTTTCATTTTCTCTTTTAGAGTATCTTCAACGACCCGTTTAGAAGTCGTAAATTCTACTTTAGATCTAGGGTTCCTAGAATCTGTACTTTGTCGAATGATGGCAAATCTCATAATTCTATCCCCACCTCTTTCATCTTTCTTTTAATTACTTCCGAGATTCGCTCAACATAGTCCATCTCATTTTTAAAATCGGTATATCCCAATCCGATGGTTTTACAGACAACCTTGGACTTTGCATCCTCGATAGAGGTATCTAAAACCGACATATCCAACTTTAATCCCTTGGAGGAGTGCATAGAATTATGTTGTTTATAGGCGATTACTGATCTCTTTGGATAATCTTCTCTATAACTCTCTAGAATATAAGCAAAATAATATCTCAAGATAGATCCGTCTCCGTGAATTCTTTTAATTCTTCTTGAGTTAAATAATCTTCCCAAGGTTTTTCATAGATTACAGATCTGTATTCCATAGGATACCCATTTAAAGTCCACTTTACTACAACACTCAATTCCAATATCTCATTATCTATAACATCTATTTCTAGACCAAAATATTTTTCCAAGGAAAAGGATGCAATAAAATCGTTCATACTTTAAACACCACTCCACCGTTTCTAAATATTATTCTTCCAGCCGTAATTTTAGGGATGATAGGGAGGTGATTTATTGCACTGCTAGACACCGCCCTTTTATTTTCTGTTAAACGCACATTACATTTTGGGCAATCTATTCGAGACGAAGCAAAAAATCTATTACAGGACGGACAATAACTCATGTTATACACATCTCCTCGGCCTTAAATCTCGCAGGCATAGAATAAATAGTTGGCGGTAGATATGTTTAAATAATATTAAGATATATTCATTTTCTATTATGACGCAAATGGAGTCTGATTTGGTTAAATCCCTAAATTTGTACTATAAATCTAACGGGATTAAGGCCTTAGCACATAGATTATACCAAAGTCGTTTCTCGCGTGGGCAATTCTGTGATTTTCTCTCGGACTCCGCAGACAAAAAATATTACTTCGCCGCTGAATGTAAATCTATGGATGCTTCGCAGTATAAATCTCTAAATTTTAAATCCAGATTCTCGGAGTCCGACGGAGTTCATCAATTAGATAAGGAACACTTTTTTACGGAACAAACTGGAAGAAAAGGCTATTTAATTGTAGAGTGCCGACTCGGAGCGGGGAAACCAAAAGAATGTTATTTCATAGATATGAATGAGGTATACGATCTCTGGAAATCGGGAGAAAAATCACTAAAAATGAAAGATATAATCAGTTATCCAAAATTAAAAAGAAAAAAAAGTTTATATGTGGTTGACGAAGAGATATTTAGTTAGGGGGTTAGTCTATTCGCGCTCCCCACATAGGCCCTCTTGGGACTCATATTTCCCAAAGGCTTCCCATCTCTTTCGTTGTTCTTCATAAAAGCTCTCTGAGAAGGAGTCCATTGAGACATTAGCCCGCCGCTCATAAACCAATATCCGTCTCCACCACTAAAAATTGCGTCAATTTCGTCCAGCGAAAGATTTCCAAGGTCCTTAACTAGTGGCATTCCACCATTAGTCGTAATAAGATCTTCTGCGGAGACAGTACCAATTACTATTGCCAAAGCAATAATAGCTAGAATCAAAATCGTCTTCATTTATACACCTTTTAAACATCGGGAAATTAACTTTCTTTTACTTAAAGATTGCGGTCGTAACATTCTTCTCTTGTGATCCGATGTTTCAATTTATTTTCTTTTTCTTGGCAAATGGAGCAAATTATTTCATCGTGTGGTTTTAGATGTCCGTTACATTCAAGAAATGCTTGCATGAGTTTTAATAACTCGTACATATTAAAAAGAAAAGTTTTAAAAAAGTGAATTAAATAGAATAGTCATCCATTTAGTATCTCCCAATTCTAATAAACCGAGGCGGAAATCTACCCAACATCCTGAGTACCAGATCTGGAGGCCAGTAGTTTGGATACTTGGTGACATAAGCAGCCTTGGTCATGGCCTTTGTCTTATCTCCATTACCATCTATAAACTTAATCCAACCCTTTTGAATCGCCTCTTCTATTTGTTTCTCAGACGGATTCCTATTCCAAAATCCGGGAGGCGCAATCGAACCACTTGGATGAGCTTGGTCTTCTTCGTTCAGGTGACAAATTCCATCTTCATCGAGCCACCCTCCTTTAGTCATTGCCTCGTAAAGCTTTCCGGGGATCTTAATCTCTTCTCCGCAACATCCAAATCCTACCATGTATCTACCACGCACCTACATTATGCTTGTTATCTATCGCAAATTTTCCACTAATATATGTTCTGGATAAGTCCCTTGGCTGACCCTTCTCATTAGAAGACCCAATAACCATTTTCAATCGTCCGGTTCCGTTCATTTGTGCCTCTACAGTTTCATTACTCATCTTTACGGAAGCATAAAAATTTGAAAGATTCGTAGCCTGTATATTCTGAGAAATATTTCCCTTATTTATCACAGAATAAAACCCATCGGAACCAACAAATTGGTACAGAGACAGGAGGCTTGGCCCATTTACCATCGCTCCGTATGTCCACTCTCCGTTTCCGCCAGCTCGATCATGATTTGCGCCAACATCGCTCGCGGTCCAGAAATAGCCATCCCCTTCCATGTCTAGTGTATGAGAAAGGGAAGCGTTCGATATCGGAATAAACATCGCAATTAATAGCAAAAAAAATATCGGTTTCATGAACCAAGTTATGAACGAAGGTGTATTTATAGTTTTCTTGCCTCTATAATGGAAATATTTACTTATCATTTATTTCCGGCTCCCACAAAACTTTATATTCTACGGAAACCTCTATTGGTAATGAATACGGCGTTCCTTGTCCAGAGGCGACATACATTATCCCTCCATTTACATGTTGATTTTCCATCTTAAACCCTCAAATTACTATAATCAGCGGCGAAACATCCACAATTTTCTTCTCGTAAGGATCGTAATATATCCTTGTTTTTTCATCCATCCAAATTACATTATACGTAGCCCCAGGATCTCCCTCTTTATACCCACCAACCACTCCGATCGGACATCCTGCAAACTTTTCTTTAACTTTGTCTCTAACCTCGTAGAGATCGGTCGTTTCCAGTCCCTTTAAAAATGTAATCAAGGCTTCGCGGGAGCAAAACTGATATTGTGAAGGGAATATTCCTATATAACAGCCTTTAGGAAAGATCAGCCCAGAAGAACCAAATGTTCGCTCCTTTTTCTTTGGTTCCTGAAAAGAGAAACCAGAGTCCACGAATAGCGTATCTGAGTATGGAGGTCTTCCAGTCTCTATCACACTATTTACGATATCTTGAACAAGAAGAGTAGCGGGAGAGATTTCTTCAAGGTCGTTCCCAAAAGATTTTGGAAAATCAAATAAATCTTTTCCGGATACGCCCAACGCCTTCTCGGCGAAACTTTTTCGGGACATAACCCAGATAAATGGGTTAATAGTATTTTAATCTTGCGGTCTAACAAAATTCCTAGCGAAACCTATTTAAACCATTGGGACAAAACTCAAGGTTCACCTCTTTATAGGTAGGTTAGGTTTACAATGGTCTCTCTTATTCAACAATATATAGACAAAGGTTGGGGCATTATCCCGATTAGGCCCAAAGGACATATAAACGAAAAAACGGGGGAGTCAGACGAAAAAGCACCCTTTGTCACTTGGGGAGGCTATAAAAGTAGTAGCGGTCACAAGCCAGATGAAGACCAAATTCTACAATGGCTATCTCAGTTTGATCGCGCAGACTGGGCCGTGCTGACAGGCTATGATAATCTTGTATTAGTAGATATAGATGACCCTAATCTTTACGACCTTTATCTTTCTGACTTTAAGAAATGTTTAATGAGAACACCATCGGGCGGAATGTCTTTCCTTATTAGAAGCACTGTAGTACCTAAGTTTCATGCCCGCATAAATGGAGTTGCCGTAGATATTAAAGGTATAGATGGATATGCTATTCTTCCGTCTCGCGACTTGAGTCAAGAAGAAATAGATCAGGAAGAAAAAGAAGAAAAAGAGGGAACTAAAAGAGACTTTATACGCCATTGGATTAATTCCGAAGAGCCAGAAGAAATAGACGACATTCTAAGGCATCTTGAATCGGTGTTACCCCTCATTAAACCAGACGTAAAACCTGGAAAAGGGATTCCAACAGCTCTTCAGTGGGCGAGAGAGCATAATCTTGATATTGCTTATGACGGCGGAAGATATATTCAAGTTTTATGTCCCAATCATGGGGATACAAAACCCTCAATGAGTATATATGCGGATGGATTTTTTTGCCATTCCTGCCATTTTATGGGTGGTTTGTTCGCATTAATTAAAGCTTATACCCGTAAAACTGACGATGAGATCTACGCCGATTTTCCAGGAATAAAAAAGCAAAAGAAAACTATTACTGATAATGTAATAGAAATAGTGGGAAATAATGTTTCCTTAGTAAAGGATCAAAACAATAACAGTTATTTTAAACTTCACGACTATTCCGAAATAGGAATAAATCTATTACCAATCACTTCTAAGATCACAAAATATTGGATCGCGACTACCGCAGAAAAAGTTATAGATAAGCTCCCCTCTGAAAGTGTTTTATCATACGTAATCAAGTATTATGACGGAAAATGTATGGCTACCGGGGAAAAAGCAAAAATATTCCGCCGAGTGGGAGGGGATCTAGCTGGCAAGGTGGTCTGGTATGATCTCGGAAACAACAATTTTGTAAAAATAACACCTGACGGAATAGGGGTATATCCCTATTCGGATGTTACTTTTATTAGAGAAACAAATCAGGGGACTCAAAATGTCCCAACAAAGAAAAATATCAAAAGTATTTTTAAGTTATTTAATATCATAAACGTTAAAGATGAGGCACAAAAAGTTCTACTTTTAACCTGGATTGTGAATTCACTACTTCCCTGGGCTCAGAGCCCCATTCTCCTTTTGTGTGGTACTCGAGGTTCGGGAAAATCTTTCATGGGCCGCATAATTAAAAGAACTTTAGATCCCGTGGAAGGAAATGCATCTGAGCTATTAGTAAACAAACCGCAGGATTTAAATTATTTAATAGGATTACTTTCACATAATGCAGTAGCCGTACTAGATAATATCAGCAGAATTGATAGAGCGACGGGAGATGTGTTATGTAATGTGGTTACTGGTGGTGTAATTTCCACCAGAGAATTGTATACTACCAATGATCAGATATTAATTGATATTCGTTCGAAGCTCATTATTACGGCTATCAATTCTCAAATATTCGATACCGGAGCAGGAGATCTTGCAGAGAGGACTGTAAGCATAGAAATCTCTAGACCGGAATCAAACTATTTGTCTGAAGAATGGCTAAATGAGGAATTTGAAACCTATAGGAGCGAAATATTTGGAGCCATTCTAGAACTTATAAGAGGATATCTACAAAAAGGAATTCCTAGAAAGGGTGAGGTATCCGAATTTAGATTGACTACGTTTGCTTCAGTCGGGAGATATATTTCAGATGTACTAGGATTAAAACCCAGTTTCGATGTTGCCTACAGACTGAGCCAGGCTGGAATGTGCCAGACCTCATTGGAAGCAGAGCCCGTTACTGAATTCTTTGTTGACTTTGTAAGAAAATACGGAGGCGTAGACTTTAACAACAATTCAGGATGGGGAATTTCTTCAGATGTATTATTTGGAAAATACTTTAACCAATGGATGATAGAGAACAATAGCGGAGGCATGGACAAGAAGTTGCCCGCAACCTCAAGTTCCCTATTAAATAGATTAAAGAGAATAGAACCTGATCTAAAGAGAATCTACTCAATTGTTATTGAGCCCCAAGGAGTCCATAGAGGAAAGAAGTGGTACAGGTTGTATTGTAAGGACCTAGAAATGTTAAATGAAGGAGCAGAAGAGGAGATCTTGGAAAAACAGACTTCTATTGAGAAGGATAGTAGCGAGGAGGCGGGATGGTAAATAAGTGTATTTGGTGCGGCTCGGATGATACGTACTTTGAGCGAGATGCACACAATAAAACAACCAAGGATGGAGCAGATTACGGAGTCCTTATTTGCAACGACTGCCATCAAATTCAATTTTGGTTTTTTAAAATTAAAGGAAGAGTTGATGTTACAAACGGAAAACTTACCGTGAAACATAAGGAACCAAAAATTGTTTTTATAGATCAATGGGACGGTCCAGTAACTCAATTTCTTTGGAACCACATAGAACAATCCTCAAAATTAACTGGGAGACCCATAGATACTTACTATACACAGATTATTATTAAAAACGCGAAAGAAATGCTCGCGAGAAGGTTGGATTTTACTGAAGTAATCGACGCTTTTAACAAGAAGGTTTCAAAGGAAATCGCGGAGGATAGAGCCTGATCTAAAGAGATAGAAATTGTGGTCACGACGTTATCTTTAAATAGGATTGAGTAGGAGTTAAGAATATGATGTTCGAACCTGGAGATTCAGATGAGTTAGACTTCGCGATGGCGGTATTAAGGCGCTTAAGAGAAGCGGCGAGAGAAGAGGGATGTTAAAATGGAAGAAGATTATCCCAACCATTATAAGTTTTGTTTAGTATTAAAAGCGGAGAATTTACTAGAGGAGGATACAAAACATGGAATTTGAAAAAGGAAATAAAGTAAAAATTGTAGGACCAAGCATATGTGGCCAAACCAGGGATATTGGACGTGAGTTTGTGATATATCAAATATTCCCAAATAGTGGAGCAAAACTTTATACCAACGGACAGGAATATAATTATCCTGCCAGTTCCTTGCAATTGGTGGAAGATAAGCTGAAGATAAGCGATTGGGTCAGAGTCGTTGGCCCTGATTACAATAATCGGAACGAGGAGCATGGAGAATGCTTCCAGATAGAAAGCTTCACCGCTGAATATGGTTGGTATTCAGCACTTGGAATGAATTTCTATCCTGCTAAGAGCCTGCGAAAGCTCAACCCGGAAGAAATCGCCCAACATACGCAGCCCGATTGGTATCAATGTAAGGGATGTTTGCGGATGAACGAGATGGATAGGCGAGTATCCGACATCGAGAAGAAACAGAACAATATATATAATGAAAAGCCAGAAGTTAATAATAGAATAATATGTCCTCACGCCAGATTTTCACCACACCAGAAATCTATGTTTTGTGGCTCCGAAGGATTTATTTTGTGCCACGATAATCTAGTTAAAGGCGTGTGTCCGTTGTTGTCCGGGAGATAAAGAGATGTTCGATCTATTATCATGGATATTGGGGTTCGCGCTTGGTGTGTGCGGCACGTATTTACTAAGGGATGATCAGAAATGAATGATGATGAACTTATAAAAGTATTTAAGGTATTATCGCACTGTGATAATGGTTGCAATGAATGCGTTAAAAACATATTCTATTATTTCGGTACGATCTTTCCTGAATACGCCGAAAGGGCAATAGAATTTTATCAGGGAGATTGGGAGTGGTGGGAACGCAAAGACCCGAACAGAACTTATGAGATTCCAGATACTCTATTATCAGAGATCTAGGGGATGCATTTCAAATGATGATCTATTGTGAATCCTGCGGACATTCTAAAGATAGACCGCTCTATAACTTAAAAATTTGGTGTTCCCTATGGAAAATTTCGGTCTGTCCGGAAGATATGGACTGTGGAAGTGGAATACCAAAAGGAGATTTAAATGACCGATAAAATAAAAATTACTATTACGTCAATAGACAGAGAACCTTCTTTTTTGGTAGATGAGTATACCTCATCAAGAGAAATAGAAGAATATATAAAAAATAGATATGGGGCTCAAGCACCTCCCAAGAAAGGTATGCAGGCTAAGAAACATGAGTGGATTTCTCAAAAGTCGGAAAGGACTAGGGATAACAGCCTATATCTAGAAGAAGAGATTTCGCAACTGAGAGAACAAATTGCATTACAGGGAAGAGAAGAAAAGAGACTGAGACAAGCGATTAAAAACTTGAATAAGTGTCTCGTGCAAGCTCATACAAAGATATATTACATAGATAGGACACAAAACATTAATTGGTTAGATAACGTCCCATCTAAGGAAGACATAAAATCAGCAAAATTAAAAACGGAGGAAATTTTGGTCAGGTTAAAATTGGAAGACATAGAACAAGAAATAGAAAAATAATGTTTTTTTAAAAATCCTGCGTCACGAAAAATCCCCTGCGGATGTTTTTGGGTCCGTATAAGTGGCTATTTTTAAAACTATAAATTTAAAGATGAAAGTTGATTTTTGGGTAGCCGCTTATTTATAACGATTCCTTCGGTTCATAATTCTTTAGACTTTTATTCTTTCTCTTTTTTATTTCTATGGAATGATCCTTCTTTCTTTTAAAAATATCGTCCCTTATAGATGCTTCTAATCCGTTTAAGAGATGGAGTAAATACTGACGAGGAAGATTCTCCACGACTTCGGGCAGGTCGATAAACAACCTGCTATATTGGGATATTAGGCGAACTCTATCTTTTAGGTGTCTATTGGGAACACTAAATTCTTCTTCAAAGTAAAGTAGCTCACCTACTGGATCTAATAAAAAAAAATCTTTAGCCTGCATTATTCCTCCATCTTTTTAATCCTCTTTTCGATCATTTCTATTTCTGCCGAATTTGCAGCGCCAAAAGTGTCATGTAGAAATTCATTAATACTCAGGGCCGTATTATAATCTATAAGTGCATTTTTCTTATAAGTCGGATCTTTGAGGACTTCTGAGATCTCAATGTTATAATCCGCTCTGTTAATACAGGCCACGGAATATTCCTTCAAAATGTTTATAGCCGTCCTCTTATGAGAATAGATATTGCTATCATATTCCTCCTTGGCGCTAAATATCGCGTCTTTTACCATTTCAAGAACCATAAATTTATTCCTCCTTTACGACAACGTACTTAATATCTTTAACAACCCAGCTAAGATGCTCGTATACTTCAATTACATCTCTGTAAATCCATATTCGAGTTCCGTATTGTCTCATTCTTTCCGTCGTTATTCTGGTTGCGCCATCTCTTAAGAAACAATAATAATCCCGAGAATCTACGAGACTCCATTTTTCATCATCCATGTTTAATCACCTACAGTATACAGCCTTGCATCGTCAGGTTTTCTTAATCTATTCCCGTCTTTATCGTAAAATCCCTCTAGATCTAACCCAACGACCACATCAAGAAATTCTTGGTCCCTAGAGGTTACCGTATCCAATCCTATTAAACCTGGAGATACAATTCTTTTAACCCCTAGTCCCTCATTTAACATATGTTTAATCTCAATTATTTCAAGACCACGTATAACGCCAATCATTTCCTCGTAAAGATGTAAATTCTTAAGACTCATTTATAGACCTCCGCCATTGTCTTATCCTTTTTGGGAGCCAAAGTTATTTCTTTTAACATTTTTATTACTTTCCTGGATTTTTCGTGATAATGCTCATCAAGGCAGGTAAATTCTCCTCCGTCATCATAAATCCTAGTCGCTATTTCAAGCAACAAATCTAATGTAAAGTCCCAATCGCATATCTCAGTATCTATATCGAGAACGAATTCTATCATTTCTTTGTCGGTCAGTCCATGAACTAGGGAATAAATTATATCGTCCCTATTAATTTCCGCTTTTACTAAAATTTTACCCATTATCTCAACACCACCATCAACATTCCTAATGGATCTAATTCCTGGACATTTTCTTTCTTAAACTCCTCGTCCTTAAACGGACAAGAGAAGCAAACAAACCCATCGTTAAATTGGTAGGGCCAAATTCCTGCGTGAGATGGTAGTCTCCGAGTCGTTTTTGCGAACTCCATATACTTTTCTGGATTTGCTCTGATCTCTTCTAGATCAAACTTTCTTACACATGAGATATGACAATCTCCCGGAACTGGTCTTGAATATTTACACATGGTTTAAGCCTCCACTTCAATGTTAAACCTATCTTTGTTGTGATACACGAGATCTCCAACCGCTTCTAGGATGTTTATTCCAGATCCGTAAACGAACGGATTCTCTTTAAGATGGGCTCGGAAAGCGTTACGGTTAAAATCTGGATCTAACTTCTCTATTGTAATCGCTATTGTCACATTCAAAACTCCTTGTTAAGGATCATTTCTATTAAGTTTATTTCTACATCTCTCATTAATTGATATCCTGCGGCCCACATAATAAGTATCATGCAAATTGTGTTCAAAATCCATCATTGCGACCCAATAATACTTGTTATGGTATAGTAATAGCCTTATTACTACGGATCTAAACGGGTTCTCTGCCTTGACTATTTTTGCCCTAAATAGAGGGGAAAGATAGGGATTGGTTTTGGATCATGTTTCTAGTCCAACTCATATTTAAGCCTCCTCCTTCTCTAATATGGAAACTGCCTCTTTAAGCCATCTGATAGACGTACCTATAGACCGATTCCCTTTCGCCATCATTTCAGCTTCGGTTCTTACGATATCAAACGCTTCGAAATATTCCGGACTCACAAATCTCCCTTCTCCATCTGTTGATAATTTATTAAAGATTGTCTCTGCGTCGCATAGGCCACTACAGCCGTATCTAGCATGACACCCGAAGATTGAAGTTCCCCGATATCGCTTACATAGCCGTCAGATTCGATACGCTGCCGCAAGTCGGAGGTTATGCGCTCTACTTCATCTATTTTATTTAATACGGCCCGCTTTCTAAATTCAATCTCAGCCTTTAGCCATGATTCGTAATTACCTGTCACGCTTCGCACCTCTAATATGTATAGTATAGTCTATCCTATTTATAGTTAACGGGAAGGGGGAAAAGATGAGCCGATCATAGCTCATCCAACATCTTCTTAAGATCTGCCTCTGAAAGGCTCTGTAACG
>Ga0265294_10001556_pt1 | contig 30898 bp, 19 predicted proteins | sample MunlanPumphouse3_FD_192504 | JGI IMG/M metagenome (GOLD analysis project Ga0265294, IMG submission 192504) | Groundwater microbial communities from a municipal landfill in Southern Ontario, Canada - Pumphouse #3 | ecosystem: Environmental > Aquatic > Deep subsurface > Groundwater | place...
TTTATAAGTGAATATCCTAAATATAATAAAAAATATCCCCCAACTATACTGACCGTTAAATATAATAAGAAATAAAAGAAATTGTCGCCTCTGATCAATTGAAAATTCTCACCCATAAAAGTCGAAAAGGTTGTGAATCCCCCACAAAACCCTACCGTTAGAAATAATCTTAAATTGGAATTCATTAAGTTGCCCCGTTCAAATAATCCATAAAGTAGTCCAATGATAAAACATCCGGCAATGTTAACAATAAGAGTTCCAATAGGAAAGGGGTTTTTAGTCAAGTCTTGAAAGTAATGAGATATAAGGTATCTGCTGACACCCCCTAAAAAGCTTCCCATTCCAATAAATAATAATGTTTTTATCATAAAGCTAAATAAAATGAAAATATTATATAAATAAATTAGGGATCATTAGCTTCTGATAGCGGTAATTGGCTAATCCCATTATTATTACAAAATTAAGAAATCATTTTTAATTGATGTATTTTTCCACTTATATATTCAAATACGTCAACACCTTTCATTTTTTTCTTCGTATCTTTGTCCCCAAATTAAACAGAATAACTTGATTCAAGAGAGAATAGCTATGGACGAACAAAAGCATCGCTCGGGATTTGTCAACATCGTGGGTAATCCAAATGTTGGTAAATCTACACTGATGAACCGGTTGGTGGGAGAAAAGATCTCCATTATCACAGCCAAAGCGCAAACAACCAGACATCGAATTATGGGTATTGTAAATAAACCTGAATATCAGATTGTTTATTCTGATACTCCGGGGGTTTTACGTCCCAACTATAAGTTGCAGGAGCAGATGCTTAATTTCTCCCTTTCAGCTTTGGACGATGCCGATGTGTTGCTTTATGTTACGGATGTTGTGGAGACTATTGATAAAAATGATGAGTTTTTGTCGAAAGTACAAAATTCAACTGTCCCGGTTTTACTGCTGATAAATAAAATTGATCTTACACAACAGACTGAACTGGAAAATATTGTTTTGCATTGGCATGAGGTGCTGCCAAACGCAGAAATATATCCCATTTCGGCGCTGAACAATTTTAGTATCGAATTGGTTAAAAACAGGGTGGTGGAATTGCTGCCGGATTCGCCTCCTTACTTTGATAAGGATGCGCTCACCGATAAGCCGGCCCGGTTTTTTGTCACAGAAATTATTCGTGAAAAAGCACTGCTTTATTATCAAAAAGAGGTGCCTTATTCGATTGAAGTTTTAGTTGAGGAGTTTAAAGATGAGAGCAACATAATCCGAATTAGGGCTGTGATTTTGGTGGAACGTGATTCTCAAAAAGGTATTGTCATCGGACATAAAGGAGAAGCGCTGAAAAAATTGGGAACAGAAGCCCGAAAGGACATCGAAAAATTCTTTGAAAAGAAGGTATTCCTTCAACTCTTTGTCAAAGTGGAAAAAGATTGGAGGAATAGAGACAATATGCTTAAAAGATTCGGATATAGATTGGATTAATTGCGTTTATTACGTATGTTATTCATCAAAAAATTATTAAACACTAAAATGTCCCTTCAAAAAGGATAATTATATTTATGCAAAACTTAGTAGCTATAGTAGGACGTCCCAATGTGGGAAAATCTACTTTATTTAATAGATTAACACAAAGCCGCGAGGCTATTGTGACAGATATTTCAGGAACCACCCGCGACCGTTTATACGGTAAAGTTCTGTGGAATGGGTATGAATTTTCGTTGGTGGATACCGGCGGATGGGTAGTGAATTCTGATGATATCATGGAGGACGAAATTAATAAACAGGTGCGCATTGCCATTGAAGAGTCTGATGTTATCCTTTTTGTTGTAGATGTAATGAATGGACTCACATCATTAGATGACAGTGTGGGTCAACTTCTTAGGCAGTCTGGAAAACCTGTTGTTATTGTTGCAAACAAAGCGGATAATTTTAAAATTGGTTATCAATCATCGGAGTTTTATTCTTTGGGATTGGGTGATCCCTATGCAGTATCAGCTGTAAATGGAACCGGTTCCGGTGATTTGCTTGATCATGTAACTTCTTTGTTTCAAAAAGCCAATGTAGAAGAAGAATTGGAAGATATTCCGAAGTTTGCTGTGGTGGGACGACCCAATGCTGGAAAATCTTCTATCGTTAATGCACTGATGGATGAGGAACGTAATATTGTAACAGATATTGCCGGAACAACTCGCGACTCAATCTACACACGATATAATAAGTTCGGAATGGACTTTTATCTGATTGATACGGCCGGGATTAGGAAAAAAGGAAAAGTTACTGAAGATCTGGAGTATTTTTCGGTGATCCGTTCAATTCGTGTTATTGAAAATGCAGATGTTTGTATCCTTATGCTTGATGCAACTAGAGGCATTGAAAGTCAGGACCTCAATATATTTTCGGTAATTCAGAAAAATAGGAAAGGACTAGTAGTCTTTGTAAACAAATGGGATTTGGTTGAGGATAAAAGTCCCATTATAGTTAAAACTTTCGAAAATGCTTTGCGTGAAAGGTTTGCACCATTTACAGATTTCCCTGTAGTTTTTGGTTCTGCCAACACAAAACAGCGTATTCTGAAAGTGATGGATAAGGCAAAAGAAGTTTACGAAAATCGCAAAAGAAAAGTACCTACAAGCAAACTGAATGAGTATCTTTTACCCTTAATCGAGAAAACTCCCCCTCCATCAAACAAAGGGAAGTTTATCAAGGTAAAATATATTACTCAATTGCCAAATACGAAAATTCCATCGTTTGTTTTCTTCTGTAATTTGCCTCAGTATATAAAAGAGCCTTACAAACGATTTGTCGAAAACAGGATGCGTGAGAAATGGGATTTCTCAGGTACACCAATCAATATATTTTTCAGAGAAAAATAAGCTCTCAACTTACTTTATTTTCAACGCTGATTGCAGTTTCAATTTATAATTGATTGAAAGTGTTAATGAGCGTTGTTTTTTTCAATATATTGCAATGTTTTTTTAAAGTTTAATTAAAAATAAATAGAAAAAACAATGAAATCACAAAAATATTGATTTAATTTGTATATCATTTCAAGTATGTTGAACTGTAAAAGAAAGATAGAATCAAAAAGTGTCTGCTGAAATGAAACTGTGAATAATGAAATGCTGCATCATTTTGATGTGGAATAACTATTAGAAGAAAAATTGTACCAATGGATGTGAACAGCTCACAAGTAAATGAGGGAAAAAGCCTCAATGAAGAAATTGTATTAAATTCAGAAGATGCTTTAAATCAGGGTGAAAAACTCGAAGTATCGGAAAAAGAGGAGTTAAGTGACGTAATTGAAACGCCGGAAACTGTTACGGAAACTGTCACGGAATCTGTTGTTGAGGACAACGTTGAAACTGTTGTGGAAAACAACGTTGAAACAGTTGAAGCAGACAAAGCAGAAGTGTCTGCTGAAGAAGAATCCGTTGCACCTGAAGTTTCTGAACCGGAGGTTAAGGATACTGTCACAACCAAAGTACAAAAATCAGAATATGATGAATTGGTGTTTCATCCCATTGAATTAGAAGATGAACCGGAGGAAGATATCGATGAAAATTCGGTAATCGATGATTCTTCTGTTGTTTTACCTTCAATTGAAGAAATAGTTCAAAAACTTCGTGAACTGCTGGAACAGGAAAACCCCCAACGAAAAGATGTTGATGAATGGAAAAACTTCTTCTATCGTTCTCTCAGAAACGAATCAGAACAACAGAAAGCTGCGTTTTTAGAAAGTGGTGGCGAAGAAATAGATTTCATTGCTACTGAGTCGCCTTTCTTTGTAGAAGGAAAAGAATTGCTGGCAAAAATAAAAGAGAAAAGAGCTCATATCTCTGCTAATCAAGAAGCTGAGAAAGAAAAAAATGTGACGTTGAAACTGGGAATCATCGATCAAATAAGAGGTCTAATCGAAAATCAAACTTCCGCTGATTTCAATGTTACTTATCAGGAATTCAGAAATTTGCAACAACAATGGAACGATATAAAATTAATTCCTATTGCTCGCGCAAATGAATTGTGGAAATCTTATCAACATTACGTAGAGAAGTTCTATGACTTGGTTAGAATTAATAACGAACTTCGTGAATATGATTTCAAAAAGAATTTAGAGAAGAAGGTAGAGCTCAGCGTAGCAGCGGAAAAATTAGATGAAGAAACAGATGTTATTTCTGCATTTCATCAGTTGCAAAGTCTGCACCAACAGTGGCGTGAAATTGGACCGGTAGCCAGAAAAGACAGAGAAGATATTTGGAATAGATTCAAAGAAGCTTCAACAAATATAAATAAAAAATATCAGGATCATTTCGAAAAAATCAAAGATCTCGAAAATGAAAACCTCGAACTGAAAACTACATTATGTGAAAAACTTGAGGCAATTGATTACACTCAATTAACTACTATAAAAGCTTGGAACAGCAAGGTTAAAGATGTAATGAATACTCAGGAACTGTGGCGTCAAATTGGTTATGTACCCAAGAAATTTAATACAAAAGTATATGACCGTTATCGTGCCGCGTGCGACTTTTTCTTTCGTCATAAGAGTGAATTCTTTAAATCGAAATATGACGAAATGGAGTCGAATTACAAAAAGAAATTGGAACTTTGCGAACGTGCCGAAGCTTTAAAAGACAGTATCGATTGGCAGAAAACCACCCAGGAAATGATTAATATTCAGAAGGACTGGAAAAGTATCGGTGCAATCCCATATAAGTATGTCGATTCAACATGGAAACGTTTCATTGCTGCATGCGACTATTTCTTCGAACAGAAAAAGAACAGTGTTAGTTCACAACATAATGAGGAAATCCAAAATCTGGAAAAGAAAAAAGTTATCATAGAACAGATTGTCAACCTCAATCCGGAAATATCTGTTGAAGAGGCAATGCCAATGCTTCAGGTGCTAATTGAAGAATTCCATCAGATAGGTTATGTCCCATTCAAACAAAAAGATAGGATCTATAAAGATTTCCATGCTGCAACTGATGCACAATTCAATCGCTTAAACATCGATAAAGCTGATCAAAAACTCGTGAATTTCAGATCATCTATTTCAGAAATTGCGAAGAACGAAAATACAAAAGGACAACTCTACCGAGAACGCGAAAAGCTTATGCGTCAGTTTGATAGGATGAAAAGTGAGTTGCATACTTACCAAAATAATATCGGGTTCTTAACTGTATCATCCAAAAAAGGAAATAGCTTAGTAGATGATATGAATCAAAAAATAGAAAAGCTCAAAGTTGATCTTGATTTTATTGTCAAAAAAATTGACGCAATCGATAAGGAACTATAATTTGATATTAAATAATAATAAAGGGATGATTTAATATCATCCCTTTATTATTTAGAACAATTCTTTCTATTTATTGTTCTAGAAGATAAATCAATCAGATTGTTATTTAATAGAAAACTGTATGGAACCACCATATTTCTAAAACGGCAACGTCTATGATTTGAATAGAGCGTCCGTCTTTTAACGTTATAATATTTACTTATTTATGTTGTGTGATCTGCAACACTACTATAATTCTGTAGTAGTAATTGTTCATTGTGACTATTGTTTTAGGGTATATAATTACTTTTTTTAATTTACTTGTTAAATGAAAAAAATTCTTTTTCTATTAATTCTTTTACCCACTTTTCTCTTTAGTCAGGAAGATTTAAAGAAATCATCCGAAGCTTTTTTAACCGAATACTACAAACTCTTTGAAGATAAAAAGTGGGATCTTATTCCAAGCATGTATACTGATAATGCTAATATGATATGGTATAATGGTGTGTCTATGCCTATGTGTGACTGGATTCAACCAGTTTTGGAAAGTTACATAGCCGACACAGCCGACGTAAAAATGGATGTTAAGTGGGTTATAACTGACATTGCCGATGATCAGACAGTTATGATTACAAATAACTATATAGAAACGACAACTCGATCAGGAAATATTCGCGTAACTGATAATAAGTGTATATATCTTTTGGAAAAAATAAATGGTTCCTGGAAGATAAAAACATGGATACCTATACAAAATTATCCTCTCATTTATGCTAGCAGCGTTGATAAGAAGTATCAAACTGATAATATGTCAGTTCTTGCTAAAGCTACCAGAGGAATTAATCAAGCTTGGAATCTTATATATTATAACCTTGAATGTAAAAAGGGATACGGAATACTTCCTAATGAATGTGGCAAAATGATAGGTGCAAGGTTTGCAAAAACCTGGGATAAATCAAAGGGATTTGATGGGTTAGCATCAGGTCTTATAACTGAACTTCAAATTATGACATCTTATGTTGAGGTAATGGAAAGAAATGAAGAAACATGTAAAATTAAGATTCTTCCCCCGACTATCTATAAAACCTGGAATTTCACAAAAAATGATTTACTGTCTTCAACTAGTAGTTATTTTAGTGAAATTGCAAAATACATGGGAGCAAAAAGTGATTTAATTGAAGATGGCAGATATTGGGTATTAACGTTGAATAAGAAGTCCGAGTAACTGCTTATTTTTTTTAAAAAATATCAAAAAGCTTGTGATCTTTTGATAACAAGCTTTTTTTATTAACTTTAAGACTTATTTGAATCAATCATAAATGAAAACAAAAACAAAAACATTTTTATCAATTCTAATATTGACATCAAATTTAATTCAACTCACAGCTTGTAGTAATCCTGTAAATCCAGATATTATAGATAATCCTGTTAATCCTATTAATCCCAAAGAGAAAATATTCACTATTTATTCGGCACCAAAAGAAGAATCGCTGAGCAAATTGTATAAAGTAACAGTAGAAAACAAAAATCTACCCGTTTACAAATTCAAAGTAGCCCCGGCAGAGCCCGAATCCAGATGGAGAGCCATGGATAATAAAGAAACTCCGGGAAGTTTGTACGAAGAAGCTGCTTTCGCTTATTTTGATATCAAAGATCAAGTAGAAGTCACGGTTTCAACAAATGAAGCAATACATTCCGTAAAAATATTACCAAGTTCATCAGGAATCGTCGCAAATTTTAAAGATAAATCACTTTCTTTTAAAATAGACAAACCCATGAATCTTACCATTGAAGTCAACGGCAAATGGGTCAGTGCACTGCATCTTTTCGCAAACCCTATCGAAGAAAATGTGCCCGATCCAAATGATCCCAATGTTATCTACTTTGGTCCCGGCATTCATCAAGTAAGCAACATGATGATTGGAGATAATAAAACCGTATATATTGCGGGTGGAGCCATTGTATACGGAATTGCCACTGAACAAGCAGAAGCCATCTTTGATGTTCGTGGAAAAAATGTCACTATCCGCGGACGAGGCATTATCGATAGCAGTTTGTGTCCACTATATTCTCGTTTCTCCATAGCTGTAGCAGGTTCAGATATTGATATTGAAGGTGTAATTATGAGAGATGCAAGTCATTGGACAATCCCAATCAGATGGGGGTCGAACGGAGTTCACGTTGATAACATAAAAATTCTTGGCTACAGACCAAACACTGACGGAATAGATATATTAAACAGTTCAAATGTATTAATTGAAAACTGTTTCATTCGAACGCTCGACGATAATATTGTTGTAAAGACACTTAAAAATGAAGGTAAAGTAGGAAATATCACTGTCCAAAAATGTGTTTTGTGGAACGAGGTAGCACATGCTTTGAGTGTTGGTGCAGAAATCAGAGAAGATGTCAGCAATGTTCTTTTTGAGGATTGCGATGTCATTCATGATAAAGGCAGAGAATGGACTTTGCGCGTTTATCATACCGATGCCGCTCGAGTTTCAAATGTTCGCTTCAAAAATATAAGGATTGAAGAAACCCAGAGACTTATTTCACTTTGGATAAACAAGGCATATTGGTCAGCTGATACAGAGCGTGGCCATATAATTGGAGTAGAGTTCAGAAATATTTCCGCCAAAGGCGATAACCTGAAAATCGAATTATTAGGATACGATCAAGACCATTTGATAGAAGATGTAACATTCAAAAATGTCACATTTAATAATAATGCTATTACAAAGGGAGATGTTGTAACCAACAACTTTGTTAAAAACGTGATAGTAAATTCCAACTAAAAAAACAGGAAGAACTAACTTGTTCTTCCTGTTCAAATTTCAGATCAATCTATATCGTTAAAGATCATCTCCCCATAATGTTATCTCTCCGATATTAATACAATTAGATCCTTGCCAGTTACTCTTAATAATCAGGCGGATATATCGTACACGGTTGATGCTTTCATTCACTTTGAATTCAGAGCCAGATGACCAAGCGGTACCTTGATCGCTTCCGGGGCGAATAATTTCATGGTTTCCTATTAGCACCCAATCATTTTTCCATTCATCTGTTGTCCAGTAATTTTCGTCAGTTGAGTTAGACTTTAGTTCATTGGTACCCCAAATCTCAAAATTCTTAGGACTATGTCCGGTGAAAGCACCTGCATCAGTTCTTGGCCAGATCCTAAAACGGCTTAATTTGGCCGATACACCCATATCGAACGTGAAATGATGTGGAAAATTGAATCCCGGTGCATTTTCTATTGTATGTAAAATACCAGGGTTAGAAATTGCTCCATCCCATATTTTGGATAAGTCCCTAACTCCGTTCACCGACGTGTTATCACCAGCCATTACTAATTTTGAAAATTTTGCTTTGTTGATAATCCTTTCGAAAGTAGGCATTGTATATTCCGAATTGAGAGCATTCAATTCGTCCAAGGCTCCTTTCGGAATATAAGTAGTGGATACTTGGATCTTATCCCCGGTATTCAAACCCGTAAGGATTGTTTCTGTATCTTCATTCTCTACCCGTATTGATTGTTCAACACCTTCGGTCTCGTATTTTATAGTGACATATTGAATTTCAACACTTGAGATCGGATCCCATTGAACCAACATGGATCCATCTTCAAGGTGCAAAATGGATGATACCCGTCGGTTCCTTAAGGTCTTCTCATACTTTTCTCCGTATATTTTAGTTACTACTTCTTTTGGTAAGGAAAAATGACCTTCATTGTCTCTGGTAATAAATTCAAAAATATAATCACCTTCACTTAAGTTCTCCAACTGGTATGTCATTTGTAAGCGTCCGCTTTGAGCGCGGTTTACATTTATGATCGCTGAATCTGCCCGTTGGTTCCAAAAAATCACTGTTTTGGTTATACGTGGGTCTGCATTTAGTTCCCAATCGAATTTGACTTTTTCGTAACCACCATAGGCTTTCAACGAGTCCACTACACCGGTATAGACATCTTCTCCCCAATCATAGTATTTTTGATGAATACTATTCATATCGTCACAGGATGCCATCCAAAACATGAATAGTGGCAATGCTATCAGGAAGCATCTTTTAGTGCTCTTTTTAAGAGCGTTTAAAGTATATTTTTTCATTTCTTTTTCTTCATTATTATTTATTCTGTAGCATTATTTTCCTCAACATCCCTGATGCCATCATCTCCAAAGATTGTTACTTCCGCAATATGCATTGCCGCTGTTCTGGCCCATGTCTCTTTCACTACAAAGCGTATATAACGTATTTTATCTACTCCTGACTCGAATATAAATTCGCTCCCAGCGACGGTAGCTGCAACATCATCGGCATTCGACTGTCCCAACGGGAGTCCCGACGGTTTTATTTGCTCAAAATCTCCCAGCAGCACCCATTCGTCTTTCCATTCATTTCCCAGCCAATATGAATTATTTCTGTCGCGACTCAGTTCTTTTGCTCCCCACACTTCAAATAAATGAACATTGTGTTGAGAAAAAATAAACTCGCCTTGTCTGTTCCATAACATCAAGCGACTTAGTTTAGCTTCCACGCCAAGGTCGATTGTGAAGTTTTGTGGCGGGGTGAAACCTGCGGTCGGTACCGTATGCCAGATGACACTTATTTGTCCATCCCATAAATTTTCGATAGGGCGGTTGTTATATGAAGTATAATTATCACCTAACAAATGGCCGTTTCCAAAATTATTTTTATCCAGTTCTTTTTCATACAGCGGTGTCGCCGACATTACAACTGTGTCGGAAGTATTTCCGAACCGATCTAACAGAACAACGCCAAAAGTACGTTCATCAGTATTATATCCCCTGATCGATCGTTTTTCTTCTGTAATTGTAGAGAACACCAGGTCGTTTTCAATCCATTCCCCATCGTCACCCTTTGCCAATAAGAACGCACCAATCATCGCATTGGTTTCGTTGTTCCATCGAATCACTACACCGCCAAAATCCGGTTCCATGGTGATTGTTTTTGATATTGTCTGATAGGGAGGTTCCAAGGGTACAAAAGATCCGTCATATAATTCGGATTTGTTTTCGCTGTGGTCTATCAAATAGAGAGTGAAATCGCATGGTGCAATATCCGGTAAACCCTCTACAATCACAAAATTTGAATAAATGGAAGATCGTACAATCTTCTTTATTCCCTTAAACATATATTCGCAAATCACGTATGAAATATCCGTTTCATTCGGCAAGTCGTATGATATTTTTGCTCCTCCAGGTAATGCTTCAACCTGCACGTTAGATATGCTTGATGGAGAAATATTGTCTATTGGATTCTGTCCAACCTTTTCCTCCTGGCAAGCGAACGCGAAGAATAAAATGATGGTCAGGAGTCCTGCGATACCCATATGAGTATAGACTTTCCCTGTTATTATATTTTTCTGCTTCATATTTTTAATTTTTGAAATTGATTCATTATCCGATTACCAACCTGGATTTTGAACCAAGTTTGAATTCTTAATGATTGAATTAGTCCAAAGTGGCTGTAAGTAGTCTTTGGTGGTGAAATTTCTAGCATTGAAAATAGTGATAACCTGATAATACTCCTCAGGTCTCACCCCTTGAATGTCCCATCCCTGTACCGGTTCATTTTGGTAACGCATGGCTTCTTTCCATCTACGGAGATCGAATGGCCTCTCTCCCTCGAACGCTAATTCTATCAAGCGTTCTCGTTTGATAATCTCCCTCATTCCATCTTTAGTAGTTGGTTTGCCCGGTATACTGGAATATTTACTCCATGAGTCGACCACTCCCTCCAGGCCAGCCCTCAAGCGAATGCTGTCAACCCACTGGAATACGTCGTTATCGGGTACCTCTTTTACTTCATTTTCCGCTTCCGCCCTTAAGAGATAAAGGTCGGCTAACCGGATATTGGGAATGGAAAATCGCCAAGGGGTAGCCGATGTTGTGCTTGACCCTGATCTAAAACTGACCAATTTTTTAATAAAATATCCGGTGGGTATATATGACTCGCTGAATACAATACCATGCGTATCACCACTTCTACTCTTTATAACTATGCTCTCCGATTCTTTTTGAGCCAACATTTCATATATGCTGCGATCGAAAGCCAGGTGGGCATAGAACCTCGGTTCCCTGTAATAGTTTACGTTAGCCGTAATCTCTCCTTTACTTATATAATATTGATGAAACGAACCAGAGTCTCTCCTCATCTCATAACGCTTCGAATAATTCCAAGAAGGATCTTCGTCGATGGGCACGCCATTATTTGTATAGTATTGTTCCGCTACTTTCAGTGTTGCACCTATTTCGGATATACCGCTCCAAGAACTAAAAGTTGCAAATCTAGGAGTACAATAATTCTGAAACTGATTAGTGTTTTGGAAAGCAGGGTGCGCCCAAATAATTTCCGGATTCTGCATCGGTCTCTCGCTTACGGCACCTCTTAGTGTATATTTTAAAAACGTTTTGTCAGACATTTCTTCAAAACCCCGTCGATATCGATATAATGCATTGCCGTTCTCGTGACAGATGTCTATTGCCTCTTTAATAGCGACTAAAGCTCTTTCCCATTTGGTGTTATCATGTTGAATTGATATCAATTGAACACCTCTTTTATCCTTGAAGTTCGTGTAATCGGGATTCCCGTTCAGTAGTGGGCTTGCCGCCCAGACAAGAACCTTTGCTTTTACAGAAACCGCGATCGGTTTTGTGATTCGTCCCATTTCTGTTGAAGTCTCTTCTATCCTGTCGGGAAGATTGATCATTGATTCATCCAATAAATTCACTACGTAGTTTATCACAGAGTCCACAGGTTCACGGAATACGCGTACCTGTTCGGGATCTGCGTTTACCGGTAAGTTGACATCCACGATAGGGATGGGACCGTATAATTGCAGCAAAAAATAATGTAAGTAAGCCTTTATAAACTTCACTTCAGATACCCAACGTACCCGTTCCCATGCTTGAAGATCCGGTACCCGTTCAATATTTTCCAGGAAGATATTGCAATCACGGATTCCGATCCATAGATTTCTACCATCTCTCCTGCCGTCCCAATAGTTATGAAATGGATCGGCTGCATTTTGATCGTTTCTTGCGATTCGTGCTCCACTTCTGTGTGAATGATTGTTGTGATACCACATTTCATCTGCACCCATGTTACCCGGATAAGTATAAGGATCATTTTGATTTGGTATCATATTGTAGCAAGAGAAAAGGAATTTTTCTGCATTTGTTCTGTTTGAAAAGGCATTATCCAAAGTGGCTACCCCGTCGGGTACCACATCCAGATAATCCGAGCAGTTGATGAAAAAACCGGTACAAAATAAAAGTACCAGAATTTTGCTTTGTTTTATTATATGTTTCATATGATTTAAACTGTTATTCTTGAATTAAAACTCAATATTCAATCCGATATTAATCACTCGTTGTAAAGGGTAATTAAACGGATTACCTGCTTGTTCCGGATCCCATAATTTAAACTTGCGTACTTGGAACAGATTGCTTCCAGACAAATAAATCCGAGCGTTTTTTGAATGAAGGGGTTCAATCATTTTTTTCGGCAATGAATAACCGAGTTCAAGTGTTTTTAGACGCATGAATGCTCCATTGCGCATCCACCAAGTGCTGGTTACGTTATTATTACTGTTTTCCGTATCAGATAACCGTGGCCAAAATGCATATATATCCCTATTGTCTTCTGACCAGTGACTGTCCGCAATGATTTGCAGCAACGATTTTTCTCCTATGAAAGGTGCAGTTGATTCGGGGCTGATCCAGAAAGAAGAACGGCCTGATCCTTGGAAGAAGCAAGAAAAATCGAAATCCTTGTATCCTAAGGTTAGTCCGAATCCGTAGATGATTTCCGGTGTTGTTGGATATCCGATAGGCACCAAGTCATTTTCGTCGATTCGTCCGTCTTTATTGATATCTTTATATTTAATATCACCTGCCCCATATTCACCGAATGTTTGAGTTGGAGAGTTCTTCACTTCTTCGTCATCCAAAAAAAGTCGCTCAGCGATATATCCCCATCTTTGTGAAATATTTTGCCCTTGATGTGATCTCCATGGAGTATTTATTGATGCATAATCAGGTTCCTCGTAGATTTCGAATTCGCTAGATGCGTAAGTAAAGTTTCCCCTTAGAATTGTATAAAAATCTTTGTTGAATACCTTGTTATAGTCCATTGAAATATCTATACCACTACCGTTAGCCGAGCCAATATTTGCTTTAGGTGTTGCTTGCAATCCCATAGTGGTAGGGATGTCAGCTCTGGTTTGAAGGATATTGCTTCTGTTCTCTCTGAAATAATCCGCTTGAATTTCCAAGTTGTCCCATAAATTCAATTCTATCCCATAATTACTTTTTCGGCTGACCTCCCATGTAATAAAGGGGTCTTCGTATCTTGATATGGTTATACCAGGACGGTTGTATCCCCACGTGTCACCGAATGAAATTCCACGACCACCATCGTTCATATTGAGGTTAGATAAATAGTAGAAACGGTCTTCCACTGCCCCGATGGCATCATTACCCACCAATCCGTATGTAGCTTTCAGTTTCAATTTAGAGATGGTGCTTTTGAAGGGTTCCATAAAATCCTCGTTGGTTACAATCCATCCTATACCTGCTGATGGAAAGAAGCCCCATCGTTCATTTTTAGAAAAACGTTCTGAACCATTATATCCAAAATTTGCCTCCAGAAAGTAACGATTGGCATACGCGTAAGTCGCCCTGCCCGCTATTCCTGCATTACGCTGTGGTAATGAGAGTTGTAGTGAATTGTATGTGTTATCTTTCTTTTCGCGTAACGTGAATACCAACAGTCCTGAAAGTGTGTGATTTTCAGCAATGGCTGTGTTGTACTGTAATGCCCCTTCAAAATACATGGAGTTTTCCATTTGTCTGTTTCCAGGTACATAATCCAGATAATCCGTTCCACCATCTGGGTTTAGGGCAATTAGATTATAGTTCTGCGAATTTGCGATTTGTGGTGACAATGCATAGAAGAAGGGATTATATTGCCTTCTTACTTCCAGTTGTGCAAAGCGGTTCACATTGAACATTGCCCTAGCCGACAGTCCTTTTGTGATAAAGTCCAACTTCTGTTTCACTTCAAATTGTACATACATCGACGACCGGTCGTTTGATTTATACCCTTTCAGCATTTCCGCGTAAGGGTTAAGATAGTTGCCGGAAGATGCATTTCCGAATAATATATGTTTGGTGAAAATGTTTGCCTCATCCGGTTCGTAATAGGGTAGGAAGAGTACCGGATTTGCCCGGACTGCTTTATTGTACAGATCTGTTCCCCCGTCCAGCGGTCCCTGGTAGTCATCAAACACACCGTTCAACCGGATGATTGCTTCGGTTGTTGGTGTCAGATTCACGTTGACATTCGAGCGAAGAGCAAATTTGTTTAATTGGATATTATTATTAAAATTTTGTCGTTTATCGACTTTAAGAATTCCGTTGTCCAATGAATAAGATGCAGCTATATAGTAGCGGGCGATCTTTCCTCCACCACTGATGTTCAGGTTGTAACGTTGATTGAACGTGTTTTTGTCGAAAAGGAGATCTTGCCAATCGATTGCTGGATAACGAATAGGGTCAATACCTCTTTCGGTGTAATTGATTTTCTTTTCATCATAGGGCAGTCTCGTTCCCGGATTCCTTGTTCTCACCGCTTCGTTATGCAGTTTCATGTAGGAGATTGGATCGGCAAATTGCACATTTTCAGTAGGAGAAGAGAAAGATCCTTCCGCCCTGAATTGAATTTTCACATCACCTTCTCGTCCTTCTTTAGTTGTCACCATTATAACACCGTTTGCCCCGCGAGCTCCGTATAATGCGGTAGCGTTTGCATCTTTCATGATAGAGAAACTGGCAATATCGTCGGTAGTCAACCGCGATAAGTCTTCTGTTGACATCTCAACTCCATCAATCAAAATTAAAGGGTCCACTTTTCCTGTACCGAAGCTGGTTACACCGCGGATGAAGAATTGGGCATTATCTTTCCCTGGTTCTCCTGTGCGTTGATAAGATATTAACCCCGCTATACGTCCTGCAAACGCAGTAGTCAGGTTGCTTGAAGGTACCTGTAATTCAGAGGGTTGAACTGTAGAAACAGAAGCGATCACGCTTTCTTTTTTCTGCTTACCAAAGGCTACAACTGTCAGCTCATCGAGTTCACTTGACATTGGGCTAAGTGACACTTCAATGTTGGTTTTATTTCCCACTGCAATGGTTTGGGATTCCAAACCAAGGAAAGAAAATACAAGCTTATCAGTGGGGTTGGCCCTGATCTCGAACGTACCGTCTAAATCGGTAGCAACACCCCTTGTTGAATTCTCAATCAGAATGCTTGCTCCAGGAAGAGGTTCTCCTGTCTCTGCTTCTTTTACTATCCCCTTGACCACTCCACCTTGTGCAGATAGGTAGAGAGGAAATACCAGGATGGCACAAAGTACAAAACATAATTTACTTTTCATCTCTTTTTTTCATTTGTTTTTAGATTAATAATTGATATACATGTTTTATTAATAATTTTAAATAAAGTCCACCTCTTTAGATATAAGTCAATAAATAGATACTCGTATTAAACTCATTTGTTAAGATATGTCGATAACTAATTTTCTTTTGTGAAATCTTAACGTGCACGTGCACAAAGATAGATCTATTAATAAATAATCAAAAGCAAAAAAAGCTTAATTAATCTTAAAAATAGTTTTATTATACTTAATTGGATAGAAAAACAATAAAGATATGATGGTTTACGGAGGTTAAACTATTTTACGAATTACCATGTACTATATTGGGTACGTTAACATAGGTTGAATGGATTCATGTATTATTTCTTTAATATTCTCAATTTTTGAAAACAAGTATGCTTGAAAATCAGGAGAGTCGATGATCTCAATATCTTCAATCAGTCCAATCACAAATCTGCCAACACCATCAAAAGAGCATACCTCTGTATCCAGAAGCCATTTATTGTCCGATAATTTTTGAAGTTCTTTTGATGCAAGTGGAAATTCTTCAGTCAACAAATTAGCCGACCTAATTCCCAGTCTCAGTCTGATCCGAATCTTTTTATTGCTGTGCATTCTGAAGACATCCATAAAACCCGCTTTGTGAGCGGATTCATTTTCCCATGACTCCGTCAATAGTTTCACACTTCCTATTCTTGACAATCGAAATAGTTTATTCTCATTTTCCTCAAAGCAATAGCACCAAACCTGCTCGTAGTTAGTAGTAAAAGCAAACGGTTCCACTTTTCGGTCGCGTATATCATTTCCGTGTGAAGAAAAATAGTTTTTAAGTATCACGCACAGTTTATCTTCCATTGCCTGTACAAGTCGTTTCACAGTCAGGCTATTTTTGCTGTTCACAATTGTTTCAGCAAGAATTTTATAATCATAAACAGTATAAAGTTTCTTTTTCAGGTTCTGTTTGAGCAAGTTATTATCGTCGATACTTTCAATCGCCGATTTTAAGATAAATGCTTCTTCTTTCGTAAAATGAATTAGTTCGCTTATATCCTTGAAATAGGGTGATGATTTGTCCAGTTTTATGTATCCGTTCATTTTTTTTACTACAAACCCCGCTTCCCGAAGTGTATCGACATATCGATAAACTGAACGGGGAGAAATAGATAATCTGTCGGCAATTTCTTCAATTGTTAACGAGTTATTTGCCGTTAGCATTTTAATTAGTCGGAGCATCCGCTCAATTTTAGGTTGATCCATGGTTTTTAATATTACTGTTGGTCAATATTTTAAAAGGCAATTATTCCAAAGGTATGAAAATTATTTATTTAAAATACAATAAATTATATACTTTGACAAAAGATGTCAAACAAGCACAATAATTTTGTTCAAAAGAGATGGTCCAAATTAAATAAATAATAATGAATCAGTTACTTGTATTTATCATTGGCTTTGTAGCAGGCATATTATTTTTTCTTTTAGTTCAATTAATAATTGATTCTATATCTAATCATTCAGAAAAAAAAGTAAAACGCATAGATGTTAAAAGTAAAAAAGGAGATGCGACGCTTTACACCGGTATGACAAAGGAATCTGTAATCTTTCTTATTGGAGAACCCGATAAAATTAATTCAAAAACTATAGAAAGTATCACATACGAGGTTTGGGGTTATTTGTTGACCAATAAATATTTCAATGATTTAGAATTGGAATTTGTCAATGGGGAATTGAAAGGGATTAAGGAAAAATAAAAATTGGAATGAATAATAAAATTAAATGTATTAAAGGAATTGAATTTGATCCCTTTTGATTGGAGGTTTTCCACTGAAATTACTCAACATATTTAATTGTTTGATTTAAAAGACGTAAATTTCAAATTTGGAATTAATTAGTTTGTGAGGGGAGGTTTAATTATCACCTCTCAAAACTGCAATGTTAAGTTTATTTCAAAACATTTCGTTTATGAAAAGAAATTGACTAAACTTGCAGCAATAATTTTTATTTTGAAGATATACAAAAGCTAAATAATATATAATATTAAGGGTTAACAATACAACATTAGACTATTCAACAGTCAAATTTATCAGAATGCAATTAGAAAGTGTAACTGAATGAAAAAAATAATTATAGTGCTCAGTTATTTCCGGCTAAAACAAAGATATGATGGATGTATTCTACCAATAAAGATATAGTATTTAAATTCACTACCACTATATGCAGAAATTGTTCTGGCAAATATCTAACGTGGATATAAGTACTATGATAAGTATTTGATTTTCCAACTAATAGATTAATATTCATTGATTTAAAATTGTAATTAAATATTTTAATTTTGTAAGTTTGTATTTTTACCGAGAAACTATGGAAAAGAATAATCTAAAAGTCGAGTTTATATATACTACTGCTGTAAACTACGCTATACAGCAGAATAAAATTCCAATTATTAGAAAATTAAATATTGAAAATCTGTCGGATAATGATCTAATAGGTATCAAGGTGAAAATCAATTGTGAACCTGCATTTGCAAGTAATTGGGTACAAAACATTGATATTTTGCCATCTAATCAATATCTGATTTTAGATGTGAAAAATTTTATACTTTCTCCCAGCTTACTTTCCGAATTAACAGAGAAAATAGTAGGAGTGATAAACTTGACAATATCAAACAATAATAATGAAATCATTTTCCAAGAAAATTATGCTATCGATGTTTTAGCATATGATCAGTGGAACGGAATCGGTAAGTTGCCTGAAATGATTGCTTCATTTCTAACACCTAATCATCCCGAAATTTAGAAAATCTTAAAGTCAGCTTCTGATATTCTTGGCAAGTGGACTGGGAATCCATCTTTTGATGGTTATCAAAGTTCAAATCCTGATCGTGTTAAGAAGCAAATGGCTGCAATTTATGAAGCAGTGACTAATCTAAGTATTATATATTGTTCACCACCTGCTAGTTTTGAATTAGAAGGTCAACGCATTCGAATGTGTGATACCATTTTTACTCAAAAGTTGGGCACATGCTTAGATATGGCATTATTATATGCAGAATGCATGGAAGCCATTGGATTGAATGCTTTGATTATTATACTTAAGGGGCATGCATTTGCAGGTTGTTGGTTAATTGATCAATTCTTCCCAGATAGTGTTAATGATGATATTTCATTAATCAACAAGAGGATTGCAGCAGGAATAAATGAAATTGGACTGATAGAAACAACATGTATGAATACCGGTCAATCGTTTTCATTTGATAATGCAATGAATCAAGCGAATTACAAATTAGTAGAAGAAGATAATTTTATTTTATTCGTTGATATTAAACGAGCCAGGCTTATTGGAATAAAACCTTTACCACAACGTATAAAGACATCTAATGGTTGGGAAATAACAGAATCTATCAAGGATGAAAGACGATATATTGCACCTGAAGAAATTGCAACTGAAGAGATAGATTTATCACAACAAAGTAATAATCTTTCTAAGCAAAAATTATGGGAACGTAAATTACTTGATTTAAGTCTCAGAAATAATTTGCTTAATTTAAGAGTTACAAAAAGTACTATTCAATTAATATCAATAAATCTAAACCTTTTTGAAGATGCTCTTGCTGATGGGGCTGAATTTCAGATTCTTCCAAAACTAAACGACTGGGATAATCCACTTAAAGTTTTTGGTATATATCAGAAATTAAATATGTCTGATCCTATAATAAGTTTGATAAGAGATGACACTAAACAAAAAAGATTACGTTCTTATCTTTCAGAAGTTGAATTGAACTCAACATTAACACATTTATACCGCTCTTCTAAGATTTCACTAGAAGAAAATGGTGCTAATACTTTGTATTTAGCGTTAGGATTTTTAAAATGGTTTGAAACTTCAAAAAGTGAGAAACCATTATATGCACCTTTATTACTGCTACCCGTTGAAATTGTTAGAAAATCGGCACAAAAGGGTTTTGTAATTCGAAACCGTGAAGAGGATACAATAATGAATATTACATTATTGGAAAAACTAAGGCAGGATTTTGATATTCTAATTCCTGGATTGCAAGATCTTCCACGTGATGAAAGAGGTTTAGATGTTAGGAAAATATTTAATATTTTCCGACAAGGAATCATGACACAATCTAGATGGGATATCGAAGAACATGTTATTCTTGGAAATTTTTCATTTAACAAGTTTGTTATGTGGAGTGATATCCATAATAATGCTGATAAATTAACAGAAAACAAGATTGTAGCAAGCTTGATTTCAGGTAAAATTGAATGGGATGTTGAAGATTTTTCAAATGAAATAAAAAATTTTGATCAAAAATATACACCAAGTGACGTTATTCTACCTATAAGCGCAGATTCATCTCAATTTGAAGCAATTTTAGCTGCACATCAAGATAAAAGCTTTATTTTACATGGCCCTCCTGGTACAGGTAAATCTCAGACGATTACAAACATTATTGCAAATGTTTTATATCAGGGAAAACGAGTGTTGTTTGTTGCAGAAAAAATGGCTGCGTTAGAGGTTGTACAAAAGAGATTGGAAAATTTAGGACTTGACCCATTTTGTTTGGAACTTCATTCTAATAAAGCAAAAAAATCAAAGGTTATAGAACAATTACAGAAAGCTACTGAATTGTTAAAAAAAACGTCACCTCTTGAATATCAATCAGAAGCTAAACGACTTTATGATTTACGAATTGAATTGAACTCTTATGTGGAGTCTCTTCATAAAAAATATCCATTTGGTTTTTCATTATTCGACTGTTTCAATGGTTATGCTCAATTACACAAAACTGAATATTGTGTAACTCTTAATGAAAATCTTCTTCATGAATTAACGGTTGAAAAATTCATAGAATTAACGGAAATTGTTGAAGAATTAAATAATGCAGGAACTCTCTGCAAACACCCTAATGATAATCCTTTAACGGAAATAAATATCACTAGTTATAGCCAATCTGTAAAGACTGAAGCACAGAAATTAATTCAAAACTATATAGAATTGTTGCTAAATTTGATAAATCTTCGCAAGATAATTTGTAAAAGTTTAAAAATAAATATACCTATTTTTCTAAAGGATCAGGATTCTGAAATTGTTGAGTTAACTAAGGAGGTACAAAAGATATCTAATACACCTGCAGCAATTTTTCAGACTGACAATATTGAACAGAAACTGGGTAAAATTATTGAAATTTTAGAACATGGTATAAAACGTGATGAATATAGAAGTCAACTATTAAGTTCTTTTAAACATGAGATATTAAAGTATGATGCCCAAGAAGAATTATCAAATTGGAAATTATCATTAAGAAAATGGTTCATACCACGCTGTTTGGATCAGAATAAAATGTTGAGATCTTTGAATAAATTTGCTAAATCGAGAAAAACTGATAAAGAGAATGTGTCTTTTTATCTTGATCTAATTATACAATTTAAAGAAGAACAAAATATTTTAGATGAAAACAGTGGTTTACTTAGCCAAATGCTTGATTTTCTATGGGATGGAGATAGATGTGAGTGGTCAAAAGTGATAAAAAATTGTGAATCAATTACTAAAGTACATCATTCACTGATTACTATAACCAAAGATCCTAATGATGCAAAAGAGATACGTAATTGGCTCGCATCAGTATTTGCAGACGGTTCTCAAACATTCAAAAGACTTAATGAAGATACTTTTCAATCTTATATCTGCACATTTAGTAAAATAATAGAAACAGAACGAAAGTTGCATGATTTACTTGGAATTATTTTTGTTTTTGAAGAAACTGAAAATATGGACTGGGCTGCAATTCAAATTCGAAAAGCAAGTAAATGGTTAGAACATTTAGATGACTTACGTGATTGGGTAAGTTGGAATCTTGCATCTGAAAAAGCGATTAATAAAGGACTTTCTTCAGTAGTTGATAGTTATAAGGGTGGATTTTTAAAAAATGAAGATGTTGTAAACTCCTTTCATAAAGGTTTTTATCGTTTATTAGCAGAACATATAATTTCATTAGACTCTAATCTATCAACTTTTAATGGAAAAATATTTGAAAACAAAATCAATAAATATAAACAGAATAACAATTATTTTCAGGAACTCACAAAAGCAGAACTTTTTGCTAAGCTTGCATCAAGTATTCCTTCATTTACTCTTGAAGCTGTACAAAGCTCCGAAATTGGAATTCTTCAACGTGCCTTACGTAGCAATGGCAGAGGCATGACACTACGAAAATTATTTGATGGAATTCCAAATTTATTACCACGCTTATGCCCATGTATGTTGATGAGTCCGATTTCTGTAGCACAATATTTTCCAATCGACCAGTCAAAATTTGATTTGATTATATTTGATGAGGCATCTCAAATGCCAACATGTGAGGCGGTTGGAGCAATTGCGCGCGGTAAAAATATGGTAGTGGTAGGTGATCCCAAACAAATGCCTCCTACCAATTTCTTTTCCTCAATTAAATTTGATGAAGAAAATTATGATTTTGAAGATTTAGAAAGTATTTTAGATGATTGCCTAGCACTATCCATTCCTTCAAAACATTTATTATGGCATTATCGTAGTAAACATGAAAGCCTTATTGCATTTAGTAATGCACAGTATTACGATAATAAGTTAATGACATTTCCATCTCCCGATGATCTAGAAACAAAGGTAAATTATGTACATGTACCTGGTTATTATGATAGGGGAAAAACACGTCAGAATAAATTTGAAGCAACAGCAATTGTTGAAGACATTATAAGTAGATTATCAGATCCATTCCTTTCTCAAAGAAGTATTGGTGTCGTTACATTTAGTATTGCTCAACAAAATTTGATTGAAGACTTATTAAACGAAACCTTGCAATTGCGTCCGGATTTGGATAAAATAGCCATGGAATCTGTTGAGCCAATATTTATTAAAAATCTCGAAAATGTACAAGGTGATGAGAGAGATGTTATATTATTTTCAGTAGGTTATGGACCTGATAAAGATGGCCGAGTCAGTTTGAATTTTGGTCCGTTGAACCGTGATGGGGGTTGGAGAAGACTAAATGTTGCTGTATCAAGAGCAAGATACGAAATGACGGTTTATTCTTCATTATGTGCCGATCAGATCGATATCACTCGAACAACTTCAGAAGGTGTTTTGGGAATAAAAGCATTTCTAGAGTATTCAGAAAAGGGAAAAAAGGTTTTACCTAACATCAATTATTTAAAAAGTAACAAAAAAAACTCGTTTATAAATGTTGTGGCTGAAGAAATTCGAAAATTAGGATATAACGTAAATACTGAAATTGGCTGTTCTGGTTACAAAATTGATATTGGTGTAGTGAATTCCTATAAACCAACGGAATATATACTCGGAATATTGACCGATGGTGAAAATTATCGTTCTGCCAAAACAGCCAGAGACCGAGAGATAGTTAGACCGGATGTCCTTAAAATGCTGGGATGGAGAATATATAAACTATGGTCACCTGATTGGTGGGACAATCCGCAAAAGTCTCTACAAGAAATAATTGTTGCAATTGATGATGCTATTAATAATAATCGTCAAAGTTTACCAACTTTATCTATTGAAAATCAAGATGAATTATTTCCTTCAAACAAACATGATCAATTTGCAGATGTAAAATTTCAAGGGATTACACAACATATAATTGAAAATGTGCAATTATACGAAACTTATAAAATTTGTGACCTATCAGTTACTGTTTCAGATGAATCCTCTAATTTCAATGAATTAGAGAAAATTAATAATCAAATTAAAAACGTATTAAGTATTGAAGCACCGATCAGTAGTAATTTACTTTCAAAAAGAATATTAAATGCATGGGGAATTTCAAGATTGGGAGTAAGATTGAATAATTTTTTAAATATACAATATCAGCAAATGAATTTAAAAAATACTATTCAAAATGGTTCAATCTATTATTGGAGAGATGACCAAGATCCTGAGAATTACAATATTTTTAGGATACCATTAGACGATAATAACAAGCGTAATGCTGAAGATTTACCTAAAGAGGAAATTGCTGCAGGGATTGTACATATTCTTTCAAACCAAATAAGTTTACCTATTGACGATCTCATACGTGAAACTTCTCGCTTGTTTGGATATGCGAGATTGGGAGGAAATGTTGAAAAAGCCATGAAGTTAGGAATTAAATTTGCTCTTGATGAAGGGATTGTTTTAGACAATAATGATAGATTTGTAATTAAAACGAACTAATTATTGAAAGAATGTGAATTCAAAAGAGATGCAAACCATTCAATCGTGACGAAAATTTCAAATTTTGAGTTAATTAGTTTGTGAGGGGATGATTCAATTATCATCTCTCAAAAACTGTATTCTTAAGTTTATTTCAATCAGACCGATACAAACTTTTAGTTAAAATAAAAGACCAATTTTGAGGTAATTATGCTAATTTAAAAATCGGATATTTTATAAATTAGTATAATATAAAGTACGATGGTTTATGTGTTGTTGATTCAGATTACATTCTTTCAATTTTGCATGCAAATGACATTGTGAAGTATTTGGATCTCTTTTGATTTAAGTGTAGTTTTATATTTCGCAAAAACACTATAAAGTTTAATAAATATCAAATATAATAATAATAACAACATTAAAGTTGTATAATATAATAATATGTACTATCTTTACATTAATTTTAAAAATGATATCAAAACAAGAAGTTGAAATATACTTAAAAGAATTAAAGGTGAAAATGAAAATTTTCGGCATATTGTTTCTTGATGATCGAGGCAAGAACCAACAAACGTTGCTGGATTTGGAGATTTCACCTGCTAAGCGTAATGAAATCATAAATTCTCTAGAGGTAGAAGATTATTTGCAAGGCCCATTAGACGAAAAAATGCATGGTCTATTACCTATGTGGGTTTTCGGGAGAAATGTAAAAGAGAAAGAAGTGTACATTAAAGTGAGTAAGGGGATTGAAAACAATAGAGCTGTTTGTATTTCATTTCATATTGCTGAACATAAAATGAATTATCCTTTTAAAAAGTGAACAAAATGAAAAGTCCATTTACAGGAAAAGAAATGAGCATTGTAAAAGAGTGGAGAACCGTGAGTTTTCGCAAAGATGAATTCAAGGTGTTATCTCATTTTTACAAATGTGAAGATACGAGCGAACAATTTGAGGATGATGCGTTTTCGCAATTAAATTATAACCAATTAGTTAATCAATATAGGGTAAAATATTGTATCCCTTTTCCTGAACAAATTATCTCCGTAAGAAAAAAATATAATCTTCCAGCTGCAAAAATGTCTGAAATTTTGGGTTTTGGTACAAATGGTTATCGTCAATACGAAGCCGGCGAAGTGCCAAACCAGTCAAATGCCAAATTAATTCAATTAGCTGAGAACCCTCATGAATTTAAAAAATTGGTTGATTTTTCTACCACACTCGAGTCTAAGTTTGTTGACAAAATTTATCGTACAATAGATAATTTATTAGAAGAACAAAAAAAAAATAAAGTTGAAAAACAACTTGAACATTATTTTTTTGGAACATCTGTACCAAACAGGTTTACAGGTTTCAAAATACCTGATATCAAGAAATTATCTGAGATGATTATTTATTTTACCGAAAAAATTGAACCATGGAAAACGAAATTAAATAAGTTGTTATTCTATGCTGATTTTATGAATTATAAGAAAACTGGCTTTTCAATGAGTGGTTTGCAGTATCGTGCTATCACAATGGGACCTGTACCGATTAATTTCAATAGTATTTTTGAATATTTAGTAAATAATAAAGAGTTGGATATTTATTATAAAAATTTTGATGATGGTGGCACAGGTGAACAGTTTAAACCAAATCTAAATAGGATTTTTAATAAAGAATTATTTACTGAATTAGAGATTCAAATATTAGAATTAGTTGCTGAAAGATTTAAAAACACAACTACTACTGAAATAATTGAAATTAGTCATAAAGAAAAGGCGTGGATTGAGAATTATGAAGAAAAAAAACTAATTGATTATAATTATAGTTTTGAATTAAACTAAAATAAAACTATGATAGGAGCAATAATTGGAGATAATGTTGGATCAATATATGAGTTCAACAACCATAGAAGCAAAGAATTTGAGCTATTCACAAATGATAGTGAGTTCACGGATGATACGGTTTGCATAATAGCGTTGGCGGATTATCATTTAATTGCAATTGATAAAGAGATTACATCTCAATTGGATGTAACACTGAGTTTGGCTAAATGGTTCAAAAATTATCCTTTCGAGAGTTATGGAACCGGTTATTTGAATTGGGTTAGCAAGATTAATAAGGATAATATAAAAGAAATTAAGCATTACAATAGTTATGGGAATGGAGCAGCTATGAGGGTGTCGCCTATGGGTGATATAGCGAGCAGTATTGAAGATGCTATCAGAAACGCTATTTCGATTGGAGGTGATAGTGATACATTGGCGGCAATTACCGGCGGAGTAGCTGAAGCTTTTTACAAAGATATTCCTGAATGGATATTAGAAGAAACGATGAATAGGCTTCCGGAAGATATGATTGAAGTGATTAGTGATTTCCATTCCTTATCAGGACTAAAGAATAAATATCCTAAAATTGTAGAGTCATTGAATAGGTTATTTCAAAGATAACGCTAAAGATACCATGGAAGTAACGAACTATATATTAACATAAAAATTGACGAAAATTTCAAATTTGGAATTAATATATTTATAGAGTGGTGATTGTTTTTGATAATGCCTCGCGAATTTACCTGACAGTTCAAAAATAAATGTTATTTTTACATTTTATTTGAAAAAACAACGAACCACATTAATTAACAATTTGTAATTTTATATCTGCAATAATGAAAAAATATAGTGTGATACTCTTAATAATGTTGAGCACATTTTTGTATAGTTTTGGAAGTGAGAATAAAGCTGCTAATGCGGAACGTGACTTGATTCGAGCAATGGAGATGGTTGATAACACAATATCGACTCATTTTACCGGTGATGATATGAAAATGGCGCGGTTTTATAATCCTTATACTAATAAACGTTCTGATGAAACGGGCAGCGTTTGGATGTACACAAGTGGTATTGAGGCCGTAAATGCGGTATTGCACGCGTTGAAAACACACAAAGAGGTTGTGAATAAAAAAATGTATAAAAAGTATTATCAAAAATATGAACGTTTATTGTATAATTTATATGATAATGCTGATTATTATCTGGGTACTTTCACGCTAACTTCATATACCCGCACAAACGAATGGACGGTTTACGGGGTAAATCGTGGTGCTACAAAAGGAAAAGCAAAGGTTGCGGGCATTGAAAATGTTTATGATGATCAGATGTGGTTGGTACGAGAATTGATTGAGTCTTACAAGATAACAGGGGATAAGGCTTTTCTTGAAAAAGCGGAATATCTGACTGAATATGTCCTAGACGGATGGGATTGTACAATTGATGAGTCAGGTAATGAACGTGGTGGTATCACTTGGGGACCAGGATATGTATCGAAACATTCTTGCAGCAATGGTCCAATGGTTAGTCCACTTGTTTGGCTCCATGAGATTTATAAGGATGAAGATGCTACTATAACACATTACTTTATTGATAAGGAAGACAGGGTGACACGCAAACAGAACCAGATGAAAAAAAGTGACTATTACCTGATGTTTGCCAAAAAGGTTTATGATTGGCAGAAAGAGTATCTGATTCGTGAAGATGGTGTTTATGCAGATATGATGGGTGGGTGTTCGCCAAGAAATCCGGAAATTGAAATGGTAAACGGGGTTGAATATCGTAAGGGAATTTTGTGTCGCGACAGGGTTGGTCCTGCCATTTCATATAATAGTGGTACTATGCTATCGGGAGCAGCTGATCTGTATCGCGCAACGAACGAGAGTATTTATAAGGATGATGCGGTTTCTTTGTCAGATGCAAGTTTTGGTTACTTTGCTAAAAAAGATAAAGAGATACCAGGCTATTATTCTTACAAAATTGATGGCTTTAATAACTGGTTCAATGGGGTGATGATGCGCGGGTATGCTGATTGTTATCCATTTTATATTAACACAGGTGGATATTTAAAAACTTTTCAACAAAATCTTGATTTTGCATATAATAAATTCCGCTACAAGGGATTATTTCCTACAAATCTACTTATGGGATGGAACAAAAATCGTGAGGAAAATAATCTCGAGGGGATGTTTAGCTTCTCGTTCGCAGCGGAATATGCCGTACTTTCCCGTTTAATGTTGAATAATAATATAAATTTAAAATAATTAGGTAACACTATTAAACCTTAGATTAACAGAAATGAATTGTTTTAATAAGATTAATACAGCATTACTTATTTGTGGAGTGAGCACTGGCTCCGGTTTATTGAAAGCTCAACAATCTGATAATGAAAGACCTAGGAACATACTCATGATTTTGGTGGATGATTTGAAACCTAATCTTGGGTGTTATGGAGATAGTGTAGCAATAAGTCCCAACATTGATAAATTAGCAAATGAAGGAGTCAGGTTTAGCCGTGCTTATTGTAATCAAGCTGTAAGTGTAGCTTCTCGTTACAATCTATTAACAGGAGCTCGTTCTACAACTTCAGGTCTTTACGATTTTGGTTTTCAATTTCGTGATGTATATCCAGATGCTGTGACTTTACCTCAGTTTTTTATGAGTAAAGGTTATCACACAGAAGCAATTGGTAAAGTTTTTCATGTTGGCCATGGTAATACAAATGATGAAGCATCATGGAGTATTCCTCATCATAAGGAAAAAATTGTTGAATATCTGTTACCTGAAAGTACTGATCGCAAGTTGACGCGTGAAGAAGCTTTTTTTGAGAATACAAGGATGTTTATTCCTGATCTTCCATCTAACGTAGAATTGCCTCGCGGTGCAGCGTGGGAGGCTCCCGATGTGTTGGATGAGGCTTATGGTGATGGAAGACTTGCGACATATGCTATTGACAGATTGCGTGAATTAAAGAAAAATCCTGATCAACCCTTTTTCATGGCTCTTGGATTTGCAAGACCACACCTTCCCTTTTGTGTACCCAAAAAATATTGGGATATGTACAATTCTGAAGATCTTCCCATGCCTGAATATGAAAAAGATCCTGAAAATGCACCTGGAATGGCTATTAAAAGAGGGGGAGAGATAGATCAGTTTAAACCTATTCCTGCAGGGAAATATGTTTTCCCAGATTCAATTACTCGCAAACTGATTCATGGTTATTATGCTTCCATGAGCTATATGGATGTGCAGTTGGGTAGGGTTATAGACGAATTGAAAAGATTGAATATGTTAGAAAATACAATCATTGTTCTTTGGGGAGATCATGGTTGGCATTTGGGAGATCATGGATATTGGACAAAACATACAAATTATGAGCAAGCCAATATTATTCCCCTTATAATTGTCGCACCCGGTGTAGGTGAACCAGGTAGTTCAACGAGTCAACCTACAGAAACAGTGGATATATATCCGACATTAACTTCTTTAGCCGGATTTGGGAAGCCTGAAGTTTCGCAGCCGATAGATGGATTGAGTTTAGTTCCGGTAATGAAAAATCCAGATAAACGAATCAGAGATCATGCATATCATGCTTATCCTCGAGGAGGATATATTGGACGAGCTATTAGAACAGAAAGATATAGACTAGTAGAATGGAAAAACTGGAAGGATGAAGATGATATTGTTTATGAATTGTACGATTATGAAGTGGATCCATTGGAGACAAAAAATATTGCTAATGAACAGCCCAAAGTTGTAGAACAATTAAAAAAGATCCTTGCCAAACATCCCGATGCAAAAAGTCCTCCAGCAAGATAATTTTATAATACTAAATAAATGAATTACAAGTCTTTATTGATAACCAGTCTTTCTTTTGCAACCGTAATAGGTACAAAAGCTCAAAATATTGAGAAACCAAATATTATCTTCATACTTACAGATGATATGGGCATAGGTGATTTAAGTACCTATGGTAGCCAAGGAATTAAAACTCCCAATCTTGATAAGATGGCTGAAGAAGGACTTAGATTTACACAATATTATTGTGCCTCACCAATAAGTTCACCCTCAAGAGCGGGTCTTTTGACAGGAAAACATCCTGCCAATTGGAATATCACAAGTTACCTTCAAACGAGACAAGGAAATAGGGCAGCAGAAATGGTTGATTTTTTGGTGACTGATGCTCCTACATTACCTCGCATGTTAAAAGAAAATGGCTATAAGACGGCTCATTTTGGAAAATGGCATCTGGGTGGAGGAAGAGATGTACTTGATGCACCATCAATAAAGGACTATGGTTATGACGAATATACCAGTACATATGAAAGTCCTGACCCAGATTCTTTGCTCACGGCTACAGATTGGATTTGGTCGAAAAAAGACAGCATTAAAAGATGGAACAGAACAGCATATTTTATAGATAAAACATTGGATTTTCTAAGGAATAATAAAGGTCAACCTTGTTTTATAAATCTATGGCCTGACGATGTACATACTCCCTGGATTGGTAATTACGAACAAATGGAAATGTCTCCAAAAGGGGATAATAGCAAAAAGAATTTAAAAACAGTTATGAGTGAGTATGACTATCAAATAGGAAGATTATTGAAAGAACTTAAAGATGAGGGATTAGATAAAAATACTATTGTGATATTTACAAGTGACAACGGGCCAGCTCCAAGTTTTAATCAAAATAGAACCAATGGATTGCGTGGTCAGAAAGCTTCGTTATTTGAAGGAGGGATACGTATGCCTTTTATTATTTGGGGACCAAAAGCTTCTGTTCCAAAAGGGAAAGTCGATAATATTTCTGTAATTTCAGCATTAGATATTTTAATTTCAATATGTTCAATGACAAATACTCCATTACCAGATAATTTTGATACAGATGGTGAAGATATGAGTAGAGCTTTATTTGGTAATCCTCATAAAAGAATAAAGAATATTTATTGGGAATATAGAAGAAATGATAATCAGGCATTTCCAAAACCTCAAGGTTTAAATTTAAGTCCGAATATTGCAGTACGATCCGGCGACTGGAAATTATTAGTAAACAAAGATGGATCAGATGTTATGTTGTTTAACTTAAAGGATGATATTAAAGAAACAGATAATTTGGCACAACAGTATCCTGAGATTGTATATATGATGAAAAATTCAGCAAT
>Ga0265294_10001557_pt1 | contig 30895 bp, 42 predicted proteins | sample MunlanPumphouse3_FD_192504 | JGI IMG/M metagenome (GOLD analysis project Ga0265294, IMG submission 192504) | Groundwater microbial communities from a municipal landfill in Southern Ontario, Canada - Pumphouse #3 | ecosystem: Environmental > Aquatic > Deep subsurface > Groundwater | place...
ATTCTGAATCTACTAGGGGGACGGAAGGATGTCTGGTAGAATGACCGTCGATTCCGGCTTCATGAAGTATGAGGTAGTCAATCCTTTCGATTGCTGCTACGTGTATTCTGATGACCCGCGGATAGCGGCCGTCGCCGTGGCAGTTGCATCGAGGGGGAAATACGGTCTCGTGTCCGAAAGCGGAAAATCCGTTCTGCCGATCCTGATTTTTTCCGATTTAGGAGAATGGCTAGCCAGCGTCGGTATCGACCCGGACGGGCTGCTTGATTACATCGAAGAAAACGCAGCTAAGATCGCAGAGGTGCTATGCAGCGTGACCTACAGAGGTGGATGCAGAACGTCCACTAACAATATCTCGAGGGCATTCGAGGAATGCGCAGATCAGATATTGGAGAGGCAGAAAGTCCCAAAGTACATTGTGAAATGCCCCCGGTGCGGATGCGACGACCATATCAGAACCTACTATGAGCGGAAGTCACAACACACGTACGTTACGGGCGTGTGCGACCAATGCGAGCTCAGATATGCGCAGTATGATGGTGAGATGGTATGGGACAGATTCCACCCTGAAGGGGAGGCGAACTATGGACCCTTATGAGGGAATGACGGCCGTGATATACGTCAGGAGCTCCACCGACGATAAAGGGCAGCGCCCGGAAATGCAGGTTGAAGACTGCCGCAAATTCTGCGACCTCAACAAGATGCAGGTCATGGAGGTATTCCGGGATGAGGGCTTCTCCGGAGGGAACCTCGACCGTCCGGGACTGCAGCTTATGATCGGATACCTGATGACGCATCAGGTCTCCCTGATTGTCGCGCAGGATCCTACGAGGATCTCCCGTTCTAATGACGATATGGAATCGCTCCTTAAAATCATCAAGCCGAGGGGGACAGTCCTCCGTTACACATCGATGCAGATCCGTCCGGAGGATGGGATCGAGAAGACGATCAACTACATAGCAACAAATCAAGGGGAGCAATGGAGGGAGATGCACAGCCTCAAGGTCCGGAAGGGACTGAGCTATGCGAAAAAGCACGGCACTAAGTCCGGCCGCCCTATAGGGCGGCCGAAGGTGGACGTCGACATGGAGCTTGTGGCCGAATGTGCCGCCAAAGGCATGACTCTGTACGCCGCATCCAAAACACTGGGCTATAGTTATTCGACGATGCAACGTAAACTCAGAGAGAACGGCCTGATCACTTTGTTCACGAATTGTGAAAAATAAATGCGAATTTCAGGCGTATGCGTTTGCCTTCTTTACAACATCAGCAATGCCCATGTGCACTATGTCCGATTTATTGATGATCCTGTCCATCGTCTTTTTGGGTATGCCTGCATCATCGGATATGACCGTCATGTAATACGGGGTCCCTGGTTTTCTATGATACTCTCCCTTACCTTCTATTAAACGTTCGGTCTCTATATTGAGCAAAGCTATGGATGCTTCAGTTCCGCGATCTTTGGCATGAACGCTTAAAATGTAAATTGGACTCCTATCTGCGCTACTTGCTTCGATGTATGCATCGAAAGTGAAATCCTCATCGCGGATTCTCTGAACCATATTCAATTTACAGCGAGTTCCGAAGGATTTGTGTAAAATCTCCTTTAATTCTTCATTGAAAGTACTGCGAACTGTCTCCTTTCTGAGGAATATCAAATCAGACATCTGCTGTATCGTCTGTATGAGTGATTTTAGTGCTTTGCCAGCGTTGTTCTCGTCGCATCTGACATATACTTCTCCTTCGTCGAATTTTGCACCGTTTGTATTGAGTACGCGTCTCAGAATGTCTTTCCTTGCGTCTGTGATTTCGAAATCCTCATACGAAAGCCACATAGCAGTATGGCCGTCATCTGTGATGATCCATCCGTCTTCTTCTCTGTATTCCAGGACTATTCTGAACTCGTCTCCATCCGGGAAGAAATGACCGGTATGCAACAATGTTCTGTTAATACCGAGTTCGGTGTATCCGGTATCGGCACACATCGAACGTCTTATCGCGTCAATCATCTGTTCGGAATTTCCAGTCATAGGAGCCACTCTTCCAATTTTGTATTGTTCTCTTCCCCTTTGAAATATATGCTCATATCTGACATAAACACTTCTACTGCTTTTCTCCAGGTATTATACTTAGTTGTAAGACTTGCTTGGGCTTCTTCTTTTAGTCCGTCTCTCTGAGCTCTCTCTGTAATCCTGTGTATGTGGCAACCAGAAAAGATGCTTCCATCCGGATTTTCATGGTTACCGTGGAATCCATTGTATCTTGTGATAATATATGCGGATCCTGAAACACTTTTGTAACGGAGCAACACTGAAAAATTACTGCTGTCCTTCGCCGAGACTCGTATATTCATATATGTTTCATATTCTCCCTCAAGCTTCACATCGGATCTAAGGTGCTTGTTTTCAGGAGTGAGTTTGAAATCTTTCCGTTCGAAAGGGATACTCTTTACTGATTTGATTATCCTCTCTATCTCCTCTTCATTGATTATGGTCTTTCCGCGAACCTCGTCCGGATCGATCTCTATACTGCGTGCCATTGCCCTCAATCGACATCGAACCGATGAGTAGTGATATAACTCTTGCTTCTGACATTTCTTCTTTATAGATTTACGCAGAAAGTCTAGGGGTAACAACCTCTTTTTACTATTCCAATAACACCATTGACCAAAACCACCTTCCGCTTAAATATTTCGACGATTTTTCACTAGATTTTCCATGTTAACCAAAAGGATTTCTTTTTGGGCAATAGCTTTTACCTTTTGGTTAACTAAAGGTATCAACCTCTGCCACTTGAAAAAGTAATATATAATCCTGACTTTGACAGGACGTTGTGTAAATGCTGATTCCGAAGTGTGATCTCTGATGGTTCGGGGCAAAGAAAATAGAAGCGTTCTGAAATATTCTCCAATTTCAACACGATGAACCATCGATATTGGGTGTTCGGGATATTCCGGGGGTGAAAGCAACGTGAACGCCCATCAGGAACGGTGAGAAGAGACTGCCGAGGGTTCCGCGCAGCGGAACAGGTCAACTGTCAAATCATTCGTTGTCAGAATGTTTTGGCAGATGCTTCTGTTAAAGTCAGGCTGTAAGGAAGTATGGTAATATTCAATGGCATTTTCGTGGATATTGAAGGCCTTTGTATGAATGAAGCATAACAGGCATAGATATGGGAAATGCACTATTCTGCTATAGTTTGATTCATACGCAATCGCTTATCCTGACTAAAAACTACAGAATCGTTAATGGCCATGGTATCAGCCTTTAATATTATGGCAGGTAAAGATTCCAAGATTCTTCTAGTAATTCAGAATCGACGTATCCAACTGGCAACGGTGGCCCTGGCGTTGTTTCACATCCATAATACAATGAAGAAGACCCTCCCGTTATATCATTTGAAAAAGTAAACACACACTCATCTGGATTTAGTTCAATAAAGTCATCTAATTTCAGTGCAGACATTACATGGTTGTCGAACACTATAATTCCTGATTCGTATCCATTTATCGCCATAATTGAAGAGTACAATATTGAAAAATCTTCACAGTCTCCTTTACCATGATATATTGTTTGAGATGTGAACGCAATGTAATCTGGAATCCCGTATAATTCAATATCCTAACAGTACATAAAATTAGAATGTATAAAACATAAAACGAAATTAGCAAATGACTGATCGCCGTCTAGATTAGACTTATCGAATACTGACTTAAGTTCTTTGGAAATATAATTTACACACAAATTACCATCTGAAGAATATTCCATAAACGAAACGATGTTTTGTCCACGCAAACCAATTTCTTTAGATGGAACCCTTTCCACAAAAAGTGAATTATAATATTCAAACTCTTCTTCTTCCATAGTCACGCTTATTTCATAAGGTATTCCTAGATATTCCCAGCTATAATTTATTGTGCCAGGTTCTTCAGAACCATTATCGCCATTATCGGTACTCATCTCCATATCGAAAATAAAACCAATAAAACATACGAAAAGTAAAGATGCCGCAAGCAATATGGCTGCAGTCTTATTATTTGGCACATTAGCGCATCTTTGTTTCCCGATAAAATTATATCTTAATGATTTCCAGTAATTAATGTAACACAAATATAGAAAAACAATAGTGTGGTAAAGTTTAAAGATATAAACTTAACATCGCCATAATATTATATTCCGGGCAATTGAAAGAGTCTTATATATGCCTGCTGTTAACAAACATTGAGCCGGGAGCTAAACCGTTCAATGATTATTCAACAGGACGACGTTGGCTCCCCCCTTGAACCAGTGGAGATTGTAATATTGTCTCGTATTACTGAGAGCTGTGAGGGAAATACGTATGAGCCAGCGGATTAATTACTTAGTTTATTTCTTTGGATCGATACTTGTAGGGATGGGTATTGCCCGCTTTATTGCAAACATGGCTATTTTCGGTATTCATTTGAGCATCGAATATATGGTGCCGAGTTTGATTATAGCCTTGGTGGGCCTGCTAATGTTGACGGTGGGAATCCTCTCTATGAAAGAAAATATGAAAAGTGCGACAATCTACTCGATTCTACTTATCTCATGTGTGATGGTAGGGATATTCATATATTATGTTTTATTCGAATCTAGTATCTGGAAGAAATTTCTCTCTTTGACTGTAGCTTCGGTATCAGTGACCGTTATTTCTCACAAAATGTGTGCAAAAACGGGCACATATGACATAATGAATAAGCTCAATCCTTGGTACAGGGGCCGGGTTGATAGATAAGAGGAAAAATGGGTATAATTGAATTTGACAATGTAACGAAGGTTTACGGATCTTCGAGAAAAAATGTGGCCATAGATTCATTGGACCTCTCAATAGAGAGAGGTAGTTTCGTAGGTATAATGGGTCCAAATGGTGCAGGGAAAAGTACAGCATTGAAAATTCTTACGAATATTACAATTCCAACATTCGGTTCAACAAAAATACGTGAAATCGATGTATATAAGAATCCAGGATACGCCCTTACAGGTGTCGGGTGTTTAGTAGATTTGCCCGGGTTTAATTACAGTCATACCCCTCGCCAGTTTTTTATGAGTATGGGCGCTCTAATCGGCCTGAGCCGCGAGGAGACGGATTCGGAAACAAAGCGGATATTGGAACTCATGAAGATGAGTCAATGGGCGGATCAAAAGATTAAGAAATTCTCAAAGGGCATGAAGCAACGCATAAGCATAGGGCAGGCCTTCATGGGGGAACCCGAAATTATGATCTTTGACGAGCCCATGTATGGTTTGGACCCCCTTTCAGCTGCCACAGTATCAGATATTTTGGAGGGTATGAGGAGAGATGGAGGCAGAAATACAGTCCTTATGGCAACCCATAATTTCTCAGATATAGGCACAATATGTGATTCTGTCGCTGTCTTGAACAAAGGGAAACTGGTTGCACATAGCAGCCTTGAATCATTTTATTCTGGAAAGAAACTAAGCGAGATAACCGTGAAGACCGTACTTCCGTTTTCGAAAAAAGACATAGATGACCTATTTTCCGAAAAATACGTGAAGGACATGATAACTCACGACAATGAAGCGAAGGTAACGATCGAAGCAGGAAGGATGAACAAATCATGCCTTGTAAAAAAGATCATAGGGATGGACGTGGGGGTTACCGAGATAGTAGAAGAAAATGAAATGAGTAAGGCCTATGAAGAAGTTTTAAGGAGGTCAGAAAATGCCGATTGACGCGACACTCCAATTTAAAAGGGTCTTAGAGTATGAAATAAAGTCCACGTTTACGAACGTCAGGTTTATCTTCATTTTTCTTTTGACTTTGGTTTTATCCATTTTTACAACTTACGCTGCTCTGACAGCAGCAGATGTCTCTGTGAGAGACGTAATAACATCCACTGTCTTATTTTCATTCATTATTGTATATCTGCCGGCGATAGTATTGGTACCCCCCATACTATCATCCGAATATGAGGATAAATCCTTCCTATTTATTGCGTCTAAGCCGTATAGCAGAACAAAATATCTATTCACAAAGGCTGTCTCCATCATTTTTTTACAAATGATTGTATTGCTGATTTATTTTATCGGAGGTGCGTTCGCCTCAATATATCACTTGAATTATATCCCGGAGCATTTGATTGTTGATTTCCTGTTGATCGCTTTAGCTATATTCGCATTTACTGGCATCTCCACTCTGATAAGTACTGTGACGAACAGCTCTGCAGCCTCTGTAATCACATCCCTAATCCTGATTATACTCATGGGATACCTTGTCCAATACTCCACAGATATCAGCTTCTTGAGTTATCTGCCAACAAGCATAGTCAACGATATCAGTTTCGGTAACGGAAACTTTTCACCGGATATTCCCTGGGAAACGTTTATATCTCATTCTTTGACCGCCGCATTTGCATTGATCATTACAGGTATCGTATCTTTCATCATTGCGAACTATGCTTATTCCAGAAGAGAAATGTGATTTAAATCGAATTGAAAAACAGAAGAGTTTATGATGAAAATGCCTCAAATATTCTTCGATGATGTCTCCAAGGTTTACGGATATACAAAAAAACATCATGCTCTTCAAAATTTTGTACTTTCTTTGGAAAGGGGGGAATTCATGGGCCTTGTGGGTCCGAACGGTTCGGGTAAGAGCACCGCCCTGAAGATACTTACAAACGTGGCATTTCCCACAAGCGGTAGGGTTGAAATCAACGGAATATGTGTCAATGAAGATCCCGAAGGGGCCCTTAGTGGTGTCGGCTCCCTTGTGGACGTACAAGGTTTCGATACATATCACACCCCGCGCAGTTTTTACAAGTATTGTGGAACGCTGATAGGATTGGATAAAGAAACTATCAGTAGTGAAATCGATAGGGTCCTCAACTCACTGGATATGGATAAGTGGGCAGATTGGAGGATTAACAAATTCTCAAAGGGTATGAAGCAGAGGATTGCATTGGGACAGGCATTGTTGGGTGACCCGGAAATTTTGGTAATGGATGAACCATTGTCGGGATTGGACCCAGACTCTAATGAATCGATATCGAAGATGCTGGCTTCATTGAAGAACGAGATGAATAAAAAAACTGTGATAATGACAACACACAATTTATCTGAAGTATATCGGCTGTGTGATTCCATCGCAGTCATCGATTCCGGAAGACTTGTCGCTAAAAAGTCGATAGATGATCAAGGTCATCAGGAAAGATCCATTAGGATGAGGGTTAACTCTCTCCAACCGTTAGGCGATGTAGATATCTCAAGGCTACAGTCTGAAGATTTTATATATAAGGTCGAAACAGGAGGTAATGAAACGATTATCTCAATCTCCAATGATGAAGAGAGTAAATCGCGTCTTATCACGCTTCTTGACAGATTAGGTATTGAAATATATGAGATAAGCGAAGAAGAAGATTACATCGAAAAATATCGGGAACTATTGAAATCAGGAGAGCACCCCCAATGAATGTGCCCAGATTTTTCCGTTTAGTCGGAAACGAGATTGAAAGGATGGCGGCTGTAAAAAACTCCCTTTTGGTGATTTTTACATTCATCATTTTACTTCTGATGCAAATTAGTACAATATTCACAAAGGACCTCGGCCCCGAGGCGATGACATTTTCTACGATAATCTCGGCCTTGATACTAATGGTCGTGGGGATAGTGGTTTTTTCATGTCCAGCTTTCTCTTCTGATTTTGAGAACAAATCCTTTATTTTCATTGTTTCAAAACCAATCAAAAGGACGACATATTATTGGTCAAAGGCAACTGCGACATTATTGGTCCAGACTCTTACGATATCGGTATTCTCCTTAGTCTCGATGATTTTAATTATGATTGCTTCAGGATCGTTCCCGGTAAGATTATTCATATTTCTGCTGATGGCCATAGCGATGAATTTCTTCTTGAACGGGATGGCGCTTCTATTCAGCTCGATAATAAACAAGAACGTTATCTCTATCATTCTATTTTTCATCGGATTTGGAATCATCGCAGCTGTTGGTCTATCGTTGCCAGACAATGCTTTAATCAAATTACTACCTAATTATTCTACGCTCATCAATATGATTGGCGTTTCCTCACCGTTGGAGGATGTTCTTATGATGACCCTCAAGTCGATTGTATTTCTGTTAGGTCTGGGCATCATTCTTAATTACTTTGCTGCTGTGCTTTATTCAAAAAGAGAGGTATAATTCAAAGTCTGACTCACATGAGGTTAACTGACCCCCACTAGATTTTATTGTTTTCTGTGTTTAAACCGTGTTTTCGCCCAACGAATTGGGTATAAGAAATCATCAAAGTAGTCTGCCTGGGCGCTTTGACACTGGACCATATTAATTTTCACACAATAGCTACTCGACGATACGCCCAAAAACAAAAAACATTTCACCCCCCCTCCGTTCGGCCAGATTTATATGCGGGAACAGGCACCTCCTGGTTTTCTTGCCGTTTAATACATCATTAATTGTCTGTATCTTGTTTCATCCTGTCCCCTTGCAATGAAATCATAAAGAACTTCGGAATGTAGCTTCAAGTAGGGAACATTTATTTCATCCGCTTAAATTACCCCTTTTTAGTATGAACAACATATTCTAATCAATAGATTCCGGACCCGAGACCCTCATAAAAATTATTATTAGAAGAATTCTGTCGCAAAGGAGTACCTAAAACTATACAACCAGAATCCAGTAACTTCGCATTATCAAACTATACGTCGCTGCTGAGCCCAAAGTGCCAAACCTGAATTAATAAAGCCCACAGCCTTCCTGAGAATAATATCTGTACAATAAATTCATTTTGAGCCTGTAACAGTCAAGAACAGACAAATTATAACTTGAAAGGTTTGGTAAGGGGTTTCGCGCATCTTTGACATCAATGGCCTATCTTTACACCACTATCACTGAGAATAACTATCAATAAGCACAGGATCCTTAGGAAGTACGATTTTATGTCCAAATAACCAGTGTATGCTATATACAGCAACTTTAAACACCCACCCGTTGCTGATATCGATATTGTCTTTGATTATATCCGATATGACGCCACCGATTATTACACCAACGAATGCACCTATTACTGCGCCAACAGGTGTTCCTCCGAACATTGCAGTAACTGCTCCGGTTATTATTGCTCCTGCACCTGCGGGCCCTACTTCGACCAATGCATTCATCGTCACGCTGTCAAGATAAATGTAATAACCAGCCTGTCCTCCCTGTTCCCAATGTTCCTTTCCCACTCTGCCCTTATCGAGCGTGTCGTCAAAGTTTGCGACAAATGAGTCGGTTTCGGGGACATAGGATATCGTAATCACCTTGTATGAGGTGTCACAGTCAAAATTTACAATCGAGCTCCCGAGTTGCTCCATGACATATTGTTCCGAACAATACTTTTCAAGTTTCTCTGTACCATAATTATCTATATAATTCACGATACCAAACTCGTTAACATAGTTCTCTATCGATGCCTGCTCTTTTGATGCATCATCACTTGACGAGTCATATGTTGATAAAGGAATCGCCACCGACATAAGAGCAACGCACAAAGCTACAATTACCATTTTTTTCACTGGATTATACCTCCAGTTAATTAACGGCTATTTATGTATTTAACAACAATGGTATGAAAAATAGCGATTTTCTTAACCTGGGTATTCGAGGACAATAGTACAATATACATAATATGGCAATAAAAAAGAAGGACATGATCGAAGCTACTATCGAGGCCTTTTCTATTTGCGGAGAAAAGCAGTTATTAGACGATGTAACGAAAGGTGTCAACCGTTCAAAGACGTAGATCATACAGTATTGCAATAACAAAGACGATCTGATGTCCAATTGTTTTGATGAAATATGCCATGAGATAAAGACACCTTTATCCTGCGTTCCATTTCCAACCGATTATTCGACTGGACCTATGGGGAATTTTCTTGACAGAATGTGGTAGCATTATTTCCAGTATCTAATAGATGATCCAGAACACGCAGGGCTATTAATTCAATATTCAACAACACATCATCAATTGCCATCCGGTTGCGTCTCACCATTGATTTCTCCTTTTGAATTATCTATTGAAAAAACAACAGGTAATTGCTTACGCGATGACTTTGGAAAGATACTGAAAGATCTATACGACAATTATTGGTCCAAAGGCGTTGATGATTGGAACAACAATTGTGTTCCATGTCCATATAGGTACAATTGCCGTTCATGCAGGAAGTATTCCGGTTTGAATTGTGACTATAATTTGGAGGGTGCAACATGGAGATAAAAGTGAACGGAGTCAGTAAAACGATATCCGGCAAACAGGTATTGTCCGGAGTATCATTTGATATTGGCGATGCCGAATGTGTCGGTCTGGTCGGCCCTAACGGTGCCGGAAAGACGACATTGATCAGATCCATGCTTGGACTTTATGCTGTGGATGGGAAGATACTCTACAATGGCGTGGATGTGAAGGACATGGACTTCCTGAAAAGCAAGGTGTTCTTCATGTTGGACAATTTTGGACTATTCAAGGAACTGAATGTTCACGACAATCTGGAATTCTTTTACAGAGCATACAACGGCCCACGTATAGATAGAAAGGAGATGGGTGCGAAGATCGAAGACATTCTGCACGACATCAACCTTTCAGAACGCTCGAATGATACGGTAAAATCATTATCCAAAGGAATGAAACAGAGATTATCTTTGGGAAGGACCATGGTATCTTCGCCCAGCACGCTGATACTCGACGAACCGTTCTCATCCCTGGACGTCGAGGGGCAATTGTTCTTGGTGGATCATTTGAAAAAACTAAGAACGGCGGGGACAACTATTTTGATAAGCTCCCATGATCTCGGTCATTTACAGAAGATATGTGATTCGATCGTTTTCATCAAAGAAGGAAAAATGTTGAAGAAGATGGCATTTACCGAATACGACAGTGTCGAATCGGCATACATCGATCTGATGATAGGCAACAGAAATGAATGAATTTGGCAGGCAATATGTGGAGTACGTCCATTCTTTGACGCAGAGACAGTACCGGGCAGGTCTGCTGATATCTATGATACTGCCTGTCATCGTAGTACTTCTGTTCAGGAATACCGAGATCGTATTTCTTTTGCCGATTGTATTCTTTCCGTTCATATCACCGAGAGGCATTATACAAAAGATGCGGTCAGATAATCTTCAGACCTGGTTATGTCTGTCCGGCGATCTGAAAGATGTGTTTGCCAAAATGATATTCATGACCCTCAAGCGTGTGGCAGTGCAATTGTGCGTCAGTCTATCGATGTTGATGTTGTCCTACTACATACTTCACGGCATCGATATCAGTCCATTCAATCTGATTTACACATTGCTGCTTATGGCCTTGATATTGATAATGAACGTTCTGATGTGGATCTTGTACGCGAGACTGAATAAATCCAGAGTCCAAATCATTGAGATGATATCGATGCTCATTGTTTGTATCTTACCGGTCGCGACAATATTCATTGATACATCGTATTTCATCGCTGTAATCGGAGTGACGGACGTACTATTGGCATACTGTTCACTTCATTTGATAAACAATTTGACGGTCAATAAGGAAAAATTCATAGAAGGCGATTGAATGAATGTGTTGATCTGGAAGAAATGTAAAGAGATAAGGAACTCCCCCATGCGGGTTGTTGCCTTCATCATGTTGGCTGTGTTGTTCGCATTGGCATTTGTCAATCTTTCAGGATTGCAATTGAACATCATATTGTGGGCATATCCGATAACGATGTGTTTTATAGCCGCGTTTGTCCTGTTCAATGTAGATGACATTGCACAGGCGATACTGTATAGAGCAATGGGGATACGGATGCGTTCATTATGGATCAATAACTGGGCCTTCATATCTCTGCTGTCATTCGTCACCGCAGGGCTGATCATGCTCATATACGGAATCATCTCGTCTTGGGATTTCGACTTGTCCATGGTTGTAAATTATTTGCTATCATTGCCCGTGATTGTTGCGCTTTCCGCTTTAAGCACACTCCATTACAAAGGAAACACGAAGATGGAAGTATTGATTGCAAGCGTATTTTCGATTATCAATCTGGGAATGCTGATGTTGCCGTTCATTCTTCCCGTGGTCCACATCAACAACGCTGCAATCGCAATAATTGCCATATTGTCTATGGTAGGTTTCATCATTTCTGTGTTATATTTCTCATCGAATTACAACGAGGATATCGTTCGCAATACTGAGATGTTTGCCAAGGCATATGATGATAAGTTCCTCGGTGATGAATGAATGAAGAAACTAAATGAGGGTTATATAAACCGCGAGAATCTAGAACTAATATTGAGACAATATGAATCGTACTATTATTCCGATGAAGTACGTGATTGCACTGAGCGTGAAGATGAATTATTGAACTTAAGGTCCGTGAACATGGATAAATGCTTCCAGGGACCTGAAGCACGGGATCGGCCGGGACCGGCCGGGTGCACAAGCGAAACGGCCATCGAAGCAGGATTTTGATCGGTTTCCCGGCCCTTTTCTGCATGCCTATGGTATGGTTCCCTTATCCCCGATACCGTAATGCAACAGCGGAATCTTTGTGCGAAGAACCGAGCCCGTTCCCGCTTACGGTTTCGGTGCCGAAAGGGGGACTGAAGAGGGCGCATTTTCAGCAATTTCGGGAAGCTTGTCCGTCTTGTCCGGGGGCAAAAAGCGCCTGAAAGGGTGCCGGAGGCACCCGGTCAGGCTACGATAGGGTCTTTCTCGGAATGAAAACCGCTAACAGAGAACGGCAACCGCACCTGCAAAACCAGCATGTCTAGCGGACGCTGGGTAATTCAGATACCGTAAGTGTCAAACTCAGGTTAAAATCAGTCAAATATTATCTAAATACGCCTCAGAAGATAATGTCGCGACCTCTCGACGTCAGATCGGGCGGTCGGACTATACTCAATGTCAAAAACACAGACCAATAGAATCATGGCACTCGTAGCCGTCTCCCTTCTTTTTGCGGGAGGCGGGTCGATGTTCCTCATGTCCGGTATCGACGAGGCTGAGGCCGCCACAGCGACGGAGATCACGATTGCCCCCGGAATGCGATACACCTACACACCTACGTTCCCAGCAGACCTCAATCCCACTGTGACCATCAAGTCGCAGGGCGTAGGAACTAACGGAACGGGCGGCAGCTGGGGAACGCTATCCGGCAAGACCCTTACGGTCAACGTTCCAGCGGGGACCGCCGCCGGAAGCCAGTATCAGGTAACATTGCTTGCAACCACCACCAACCCCACCCAGTCCGTCGAGATTCCGATCCTGTTCAACATAGTCGCCAACATGTCCGTTTCCGGATCCCAGGCCAACATCGTCACCGGCGGGGCCATCAACATGACTCCCACCGCAACCGGAATGGGAACGTTCACATGGGCAGTCACATCCGGTAAGACGCTTCCTGCCGGACTGACCCTTGATACGGCCACCGGGAAAGTCAGCGGAACTCCCACGGGAATGGGCGTTCAGACAATCTATCTCACGGCAACGTCGAGCTTCGGCGAGACGAAGGACCTCGTTGTAACGTTTACGATCTTCAACAAGCTCGTGCCTACTAACGACCCCAGTCTTGGAGCAATTTTCTATGTCTGAGTTTAAACAAAAGGCATTGATTGCGTCCGGGTCTGCGGCAGTAGTTACTTTATTCCTGCTGTCAATGCTCGGATCTGCCGGTATCGCATTCGCGGCAGACGTCCCTCCCGACGCCGAGATTGCGGACCAGGGCGAGTTCTGGTCGCTGACCATACACATGATGTTTAACGGCGCAGATGCCGAGACAATCGAGTGGGACTTCGGAGACGGCTCGCCCGTCAGCACAGAGTGGAATCCCTCGCACACATATGCAGAGCCGGGAGACTATGTTATAACCCAGACAGTATGGAACTCTTATAATGGAGGATCCAGCGCAACGGGATACTATCTGCTGCACGTGATGGGCAACCCGTACGTCGAGTACGTCATGCCTGCCGGAGCCCCGGCCATGGACCGCGTCTATGTGCAGACGCACGGCGACGCCGTCCAGCCTGCCGACCCTGTTTGGGAAGGTCACGAGTTCCTCGGATGGTTCGCCGACGCGGAACTGACCGTTCCGATGGTTTGGCCGACCGACATGACCGCGCCCCTTATGGCTTACGCCTCCTGGTCCGATGTCGCACCCGGCATCACGCACACTCTGACCATCAGAGGAGCTGACGGCACCACTGTCGACACTATAATCGTGTCCGATGGACAGACAGCAACCATTCCGGTAGCACCGGAGGGAAAGACCGTCACTTACTACACGGATTCGGACAGGACCGTAGAGTTCGACTGGACCGTGCCGTTGACTTCCGACATTACGATCTACCGTAAGGTGGTCGACGCCACCGTAGACCCGGAGCCCGAACCTTTGCCCGGGCAATCTGATATCGTTTCGATTGGCGGAACCGAACTGACTCTCATCATCGGAGCCGCCGTTCTCGGCATTATCGCTATCGCATGGCGCATACCGTCCGTAGGCGCGATCTCTCTGATTCTGATCGCTCTTGCTGCTATAGGTATACTCGGTGCAGTAGATCTACCGGAACTCATCGAGGGATTCGAGGGGGTGAGACTTTGAAAGAATCCAAAAAAACCCTTCTGGCCCTGGCTTCCGTCTGCATTTTGATGGCGGCAGGCGGGGCCACAATGATTACTGTTTCCGAGTGTGAGGCCACTGAAGCAAATAATACGTTATCGAACGATACATTGGAGGTAGATAACTACTATGAGAAAAAAATAACAGGTGTAAGAGATTTCGAATTAGTAAGCCTGTCACCCTCATTTTTATCTGTTACTTATGAATCCAAATCTCAGACCATAACTGTTAAGGGAACGCCCAATACCGTTGGTGATTATCAGGTTGTCCTTGTAGCATATACGCAGGTAAATTACCAATATAGACAAGCAACATGGACATGGACCCTCCATGTCGAACCTCATCTTCTTGGTACATACACCGGATACGTCGGAGACTCAGCGTATTTTGACAGGATTATGCTGGGCTCATCCATTACCTCGGGGTCTATTCCTGGCGTGACATTCTCATCATCGGTTTACGATGGATCGTCGTATATCGACATGAACGGGTTGTTCACAACGCCCGGAACATACTCGGTAACGTCTAACGCCGGATACACATGGAATTTCGTGATTCAACCTAAGTTCACCATAGTCTTTGACTCCATGGGAGGGACATCTGTCCCCACAATCTACCGCCAAAGCGGAGAGATTTATGGAGACCTTCCGGTTCCGACCAAAGATGGATACAGGTTCGACGGCTGGTACTACACTGAGTGGGATGGAGTATTTACAGGTCCTGTAGGCTGGGAATGGACGGCTTTCACGGACCTCACGATGTGGGCTAAATGGACACCGCTTCTCGAGATCCCATACACGGATCCATCTAACGCAATTGCGACCATCAACTGGAGCTGGACGCCTACGACTCTGTCAGGTGCTACCGTTACCGTGTCCGGGGTCGACTGGCTGTCCGTAAACGGCACCAACGTCTACGGTGTCCCTCCGGCACCCGGAGACTACACCATCACGGTGACCATCACCAAGGCCGGATACGCAGACCGCACCGAGACGTTCGTCCTTACGGTGGTCAGCAAGCTCGTGCCGACTAACAGCCCTCTGAACGGAGCAATCTTCAAGCTGTGATAATATGAAGAAAGCCGTAGCCGTAGTTGCCGTGATAGCGGTCCTCGTCGGAGGGATGCTCGTGCTCATTGCCGGTGTCAGTGACAGCGAGGCCTCCCCCGTCAGGGCTATCCGCATCGCGCAAAGCGGCAATGCGGCCGAGCTCACCGTCGATCTCAATCCAGGCGACACTGTGATTTGGGACCTCGGGGACGGGCGGATCATAAAAGGTCCGTCCGTCGAAACCACTTATCATTCCGGATTCTACTTCATCCAGGCGATCATCATATCGTCTACCGGTGCTACAGAGCACCTGCAACGCTGGATAGGAGTCTACGACAGCACCCCGCCGACGACTGTCGCAAGGAATGCCGAGTATCGGTATTGCGTATATACAGGGACGGAACCGCCCTCATTGACGGTTAAGGACTCTTCTGGCAGAACAGCCTCATGGCTGACGTATGATCAGGCCCACCGTGTGGTCACTGGTGTCCCCAGAGAGACGGGGACATACCACGTCTGGCTGAACAATGCTTATTGGTCGATTTACGTCACGGAAGCCCCCCTGTCTGCGCCGTGGGTCAGGTTCGACGCGTCTGTCGAGGGCTCGCACGTGTCTGCATCTCCTACCGGCTCGGCGTCGGATTCCGTTGCGCGCTACTCCTGGTCGCTCACAGCTCTCGACGGCAAGCTTGTTTCTGCATACGAGGGCAGGACGCTCTCGATGGCCGCGGACCCCGGGATATACATCCTCAAGCTGCAGCAGGTCGGACCGTCCGGCTCGGCAAGCTACTCTCAGATCGTAAACGTCCATTCCGAGCCCGCTCCCGAGCCGGCGGAAGAAGGACCTCTGCCCGTATGGGCTATGGCCCTGGGCGCGGTGGCCGTCATACTTCTGGCGGTTGCCGTGATAAGCGGCAGCCCCCTGTCCGCAGGCGCGGCATTGCTCTGCGCAATAGCCGCAGTTGTGACGGTGATAATATGAATTTACGATACAAATACAGAAAAACAGCTCTCGCGTCCCTAGTGGCGCTGACGGCAGTCCTCATGCTGACGGTCGCGGCCGTCCCCATGGCGGCCGCCGACGAAGCCGGCGCGGACCCCATGGTGACCGCCGGACTGATTGACGACGGCACCTCCGATGCGGTCAAGTGGTGGCTGAGGGTGATCCCTGCATCCGGATGGATCATGGGGATCTATGACTATTATAACCAGGACAACGGGCGTGTCGACGTCGGTGCCGGCGACAGCGACGCCATAAAGGCATACGCCAGGAACGTCGATGCCCAGCGGTCCGCAGAGCAGCAGTACAACTTGCTCATGGTGGCTTCAGATCTGGTGCGCAACGATGCCCAGACATGGAAGCTCACCGACGCCTATCTTAACCGTGCTGCAGAGATAGCCGCAGGCACGGTATGGTACGAGGGAGCCGTGTTCGACGCAGACGGCATCCTGGACTACGGCGGCGTCTACGCGGCGGTGTCCACGGGCAACCTCAACACCCAGGACGTCCTCGACCGTGCGATAACCGTCTCCGTCGACCTTCGCGATGAGTGGGACGCCACCAACTACGGCGGTACACTTCAGATCCAGCTGATCTGGGACGGAGGTAGTACCGGTAACGCAACGACGACCCTGCACGCTGACTTCTGCACCCTGGCCACAGTTTCCGGCACAAACAATGTCGTCTATCTGTCTCAGACAGCAGCAGACGCGTCCACGGCGGAGAACTCGACGATCTGGGCATATTCCGGAGCAGGAACTATCACTCCGATCGCTCCAGGCTCGACGGCCGTGTCTTTGACTAAGGGAGCGAACGACGTTTCGTCGCTACCGTCGGGATTCTACGTCCTGTCGCCCGGAACATACGGAGGACCGTTCATGTCCTCTGTTTCCGAGATCGCGGCGCCCGTGAAGGGCGTAATGGGCATAGTCTGCGACGATAACTATGGTTACGCGTCGTCTTCTGGCGACGAGATCGAGATATTCTGGGACGGAACGACAATCGAAAGCACAACCCTCGATTATCAGATCACAGGATGCGACGAGCCTCAGAACTCGCACGGGTCCCCTGCGGCCTTGGTTTGCTCTTATGGCGAGTATTACGATCAGCTGACCGCCCTGCTGTTCGAGGCCGCCGAGTCCGCCCAGGTGATGTGGACCATATCGGCCAGCACCCATACGAGCAACCTTCTGCTTTCGCCGTCCTCGCTGATCCCCCACCTGCGCAATGTGGGCGTCGACGCGGAGCAGAGCTACGCCATGTATGTCATGGCGCTGGACCAGCTCGGCCAGTACAATTCCGCATATGGCGGAGTTCTGAAGGACGGGATGACCAAAATCTCAGCGCAGTCGCTGGACCTCTACTGCCATGGCAGCATATACGCCGCGGACGGCACCGCGATAGCGGAGAACGTGATCTTCACACCCTACGTCTATCTCAAAGACTGGACCATCTACTCCGGGCAGAACAACACGTTCGGCCAGGACGGCATGGTCATGGTCTGGGATGCGGCGGACACTGCGGCGGGATGGACCGTTTCGTCGACGGCCGGCAACTATCAGAGCATCGTCGTCCAGAAGGGCGCTTACATATTGCCCGACGAGGTGATCTATCGGGGCCTGGAGGTCCCGAGCCTCCACCTGGACGTCGAGGAGGTCCAGCGCATATCCGCCTTCGCTGAGCTCGACTGGGACCGCGCGGACGCCCCTAAGGTTTTGTCTGCATCGACCCTGATCATGATGATTGTCGTCGAGCTCGGCGCGATAATCGCGCTGATCGGTTACATTGTAAGGATGCCTGCGTTGATCGTCATCGGTCTGATAGTCGCAGTCATAGGCGCAGTGGCAAGCGATTGGATAGCACGTGTGGCGCTCGGCAACGAGGATCCGTGGGGATGGCTCCCCTGGAGGTTCTGATGCACGCGATACTTTGGCTGATCGTCGCGGTCGCGGTCGCAAGATGTGCGATCATGTCCGTGCAGGCGGTCGGGAGGGACCGGGCATGATCGGGGCCATACTCAAGGCGGCCGCGATCTTCATGGCCGGGGCCTTGGTCCTCTTCGCCCTCCTGATGGCTATGGGGTATCTGGATTTCTGGGTTGCGGAGGTGTTCGGGTGATCCCGCTGCGCAGCATTGTCTTGCCGGGAGTGATGGCCATTGGCGCGGTCTACTGCATTGTCGCGCTGATACGGTTCTACGACGATGTTTTGGCGGTGATGATATGATCGACGTAATCAAGGGGCTGTTGTTGATCAGCGGCGCGATCTTCCTGGTCCTGTCGGTCATAACACTGGTAGGAATGGTCCTCATCCAGCTCAACGGAGGCATCGTCTGATGCTCGGATATATTCTGTCCAGGGGCGCCGTAGGTCTGGCGGTGGTCCTGCTTATCACAGCAGTGTTATGGGAGACTGCACACCTGGTCGATTGGTGCATGTCGCTCTATACCACATACGGCGACGGAACTGTTGCCGGCTATCTCCGGATGCACGCCTACACGTATGTCTCTTATATTTTCGGTGAGAACCCGTTCGGCTGGGTCGCAGGAGGTGCCTGATGCACATCATACTGTGGATCATCGTCGCGGCGGCCATAGCACGCGCCGCTTATTCCCTCGTGGAATCGATGCATGTACTGCCACGGGAGGGACGTCTCGATGGCTAATTCGATACTCGTTTCGGTTGCACTGGTCTTCGGCCTGGTTGCGGGAGCGGTGCTGCTGGTGCTGTTTGTCCCGCCGGAGCAGATCCTTTTCTTTCTGACAGAGTATGGAAAAGTGCTCTTGCTGGTCGCCCAGGTTGCGGGTATATTCTACGCAGGTATGACGACCAACATCAAGCTGGGGGCCATCCTCATACTGACGGTTCTGGCTACGATAATCTGGGGGTGGTGAGATGTCGTACTATGACATGCTCATGTCGATGGATGTCACGTGGACACTGGCGGGGTTCCTTCTCGGCATCGGGTCCTGCATCCTCGGGTTCTGGGCGCGGCGCGTGACCAGGCAGGGCCTGGTGGTCCGGTGCCCCATATTCGTGGCCCTGATCATGGCCGAGATCGCGGCCGTGGCCGCGGGGGCCATCGCCTGGCCTATGCTGGTGTCTATGCCGGTGCAGACCACGGCGCTGTGCGCCATCATCGGTTACTCCATAGGCTATTCGATATCCGACCCGGGAGACGGCGTTGCCATCGACATGATCGACGGCTGCAACAATTCGACCGCGGGCATACTCTATACATACTTCCGCGACGGCAGGAGATATCTCATGCCGCAGACCTGCTGGGGCTGCGTGAAGGCACTGGCGGGCGCCAGGTGCCCGCTCCATATGGATATGCAGTTCGCCCGCCGCACCAGGACGCACAAGACCAGCTCCAGGTTCCTATCTGCGGAGCTGACCGCTTATGTGGCGCAATCCCACACGATTGTTCCCGACACCGTAGGACTCTTCAAGATATGGACGTCGAGGAAGCTAGACTCCGAGGGGAACGTGGTCGAGGTCCCGAGATACCTGTTCCGTCCGAAGATCGAGCATCATTTCATCGAGTTCGCGCAATCCGCGATCGAGGACCCTGCTACATTCCTCGTTAAAACGGACACCTACCATGAGGCGCTCGCAGAGGCGGCCAAAGCCAAAGCCAAAGCGACACGTGTCGAAGTGGAGAAGAACAACGCAGGATACACGAGTGCCGCCGCCATTATCGAGCAGATGTTCGCCCTCGACATCGACGGCCCGGAGGTCGAGGCGGAGCTCCGCAGACGCATCCGGGAAATCATGGACAGAAAGGGAGGTGAGGACAGTGATGCCGCAGCAGACGCAGAGGATGCCCGTAACGTATCCTGACGACTCCACTCAGGAGATGGCCCTTCTTGGATCTTCGTATTCCGCCGTCCGCGTCGCATCCCTCAAGTACGATTCGATACTGGAGATCTTAGAGGTCGAGTTGGAAGAGGTCCTGTCGGAGCTGGACCCTGAGTCCGTAATCGCGCTTCTTGACGCAGCTCCGGAGACTATTTTTTCCGATGACGAGAAAATTGCCGATGATGAACAAATAGAAGCCTTCGTTCTAAAGGTTAGGCAGGCGGTCAGAAGCATTCTCGCGATCGAATTTCTGAAGCAGAAACGGGAGGGAATGATCAGAACCGGCAGACTGATCGGCGACGCGGAGTTCTCTGCGCGCATGGGTACCAAAGGTCCCGATTCCGATCTATGGCTGGCGGCATGTCTGCGCAAGCCCGGTGAGACGGTGATACGCAATGGGTGACGTCGTCCTCTATCTGGATGTGGTCAGGCCGCTGAACGCCGGCTACGGAGACCTGCTGGACGCGCTCTGCCGCATGGACACCAGGGCGTTCTACATCAGGAACTTCGCGTCGGTGCTGAGCCCCGCGCTGCAGAGGGATCTGTGGTCCAACGAGCAGTACATAGCGCAGCTCCGCGAGAATCCCCTGCCGAAGGACCTCTACAGGAAGCTGGACTACGACACGTTCCAATCTTGGATCACCGTGTACGAGATGATCATGCGCGAGGCGGGGCTGATAGGTTCCTCGGGCAACTACGACAAGAGCTACATTTCAAAATATTTCGGAGGAGGGGAAGAAGAGGATGGGGTTTGATCTTTCACTTTTTCTTAAGGACCAGTTCCGTCCGGGGGTCAACTGGATCGTCGACGGTCCGAGAGGCTCCGGCAAGACGTACGCGGTTATTGCGCTGCTCCATGCACTGGTCAATGGACGGTATCCGACGTGCGGCCGCGTCGAGGTCATAACGAACATAGTATTCGGTACCAGGGACGACGCAGGGCGCATAGTAATGGGGCACCCTCCGGGAGTGCATTATGTCAACACCATGGCCGACGCCTTGCGCAAGACGGGAGAGATCCTGCGCAAGTATGGAATGGGAAAGGTAACGATAGCATTCGTCCTGGACGAATCGCAGAACTTCATGATTGCAGATCTCAACGCCGCGGCCGAAAACCAGGCCCTGATCAAGTTCATGGGAAACACCCGCAAATTCGGGATGTGCACGATGTTCCTTACGCCCACCCGCCGTAATCTTGCCCCGAAGATCAGGAACTTCGATGACGACGTGTCCGCCCCCGGCTACTGCGGCGTGCTCATGCGCAAGGACGTAACTATGGCCGCAACGGCATCCAAGAGGTCGAGAGGCCGCATTCCGGCCCGCGAGCTGTCCTTCCTATCATTGAGCTCGGAGATGGAGAACATCCCCGTGCAGTTCGGGACCACCGAATGGACGAGGCCCCTGGAATCTCTGAAAACCGGGGAGTTTTCGTATGACACGCTATCAGCGGCCGATTTCTCCCTGGGCGAGAACTCTGCCGGCAAAACGTTCGACATCAAGGATTTTCTGAAGGAGGTTTCCAAGGGCATTTCAACAGCAATCCCGCAGGCGATAGGCGACTATTTCGACAAATGGGACGTCAAAGAGGACGAGGAATCGGGCCCGGACCTTACCGGGGCCAAGGCTGACCGGGTCAAGCAGGCCTGCCGGGTCGAGAGGGCCAGGCTGTCAGGCGTCAAGTGGAGCACCATCGCGTTCATCGAGGGGGAGTCAGAGCAACTTTTGCAGTACCATCATAAAAAAGAATTTGGAGAACAGAAAAAAAGTCAACAAATAGACACGCCCGGGCGCGCACATATAAAACCTAATGGGGGGGACGGTACGGGGAGTTTCGACCTTCCGGCCGAAAGCATAGGGGGTGAATGCGAATGTTAAGACTAAGGAGGAAGAGCCAGACAGAGGAAAAGACACAGAAAACGAGACGAAAAGTAGGGGGTAAACGTGTAAAAACACCGATCGAGAAGCCCCAAATGAGGGAACGAGAGACGATGAAGGTCGCAGTTCCGAGGCAAAGAAGCATCGTGAAGGCCCAAAGGCCCGAAACGAAGCGGGTGGCGGTCACACCCATGGACGTGGCCTTGCAGATGAAGACAAAGAAGGGAGGGAAAAAGAAATGAGCATATTCAGAACGCAGAAGAACACCGCAGGGGATGATTACAGAACGAGGAAGAAAGAGCTGCAGCTGGAGAAGCAGCGCATCGCAAACGCCGAGGCCAACGCAAAGGTCGAGGAGAGGAGGGCAAAGACGAGGATCAGAGAGCAGAACGGCGGTGCCTCGATACAGGTGAAGCTCGCAAAGACCACCGGAAACAAGATCAGCAAGAAGGGGAAGAGGTGAGCGCCACGAAGACGAAGCAGGCGAAGGCCCAAAGCAAACGTGCCAGGATGCAGTCCAGGGACGAGAGAGGAAGATTCGCCGCAGAAGGGCGGAAGCCCCTGAGGAAAATCCGAGAGCCCAAGCCGGCTGTAGGTGCGAAGATCAACAAAGTTAGGCCTGCCGGTTCCGTGGTAGTGGAAGCCAAAAAAGAGAAGGTGAAGGTCGGAGGGGAGGAATACTTCATTCCCGTGGACGAAAAAGGATATGTTCCGCAATATGCCCTGGCCGCAAGATTTACGAACGTAGGGGAGGGCAGAGGCCCCAATGTGGAGGAACGCAGTGTGGCCATCGATCAGAGTTCCGAAGCGAAGATCGTCCTCAAGGGAAGGCTGACGCCCGAAGAGGTGAAAGAGTGGTGGGCCAGGCCGAACCTGAGCGATGTGAAAGGCGTGGACGACGTCGACAGCACCTATTTCGATCTCAGTGCGCTCAAGACGGAGGGCAGGAAAGAAGCTCAGGGAAAGATTGCAGTCGTCGGAGGCACAAAAAAGGACCAGGAAAGGATTCGCAAGATGCTCAGCGAGAGCTTCACATTGAAAGAACAGAAGGCGATATCCAAAGACGGCATGACCATCGAAGTTACGGACCTGCCCAGAAGTTATGCAGGACAATATTACGGTAAAAGCGACGGCATCACATATCTGATAAAGGTAGATCCTAATTACCTCGATGATGACACACTTCTGCATGAGACCGTGCATCATGCCAGGCTCGTGGACAAGGGCCGCGGGAGCAACCTTGTCAAGTCCAGGTCGGTTTATCCCGACCGCGTCGGCGTAAGGGGGAACGATATGGCCCTGGAAGAGGCAGCAACAGTGGCCGAGACGCATGCGCGTCAGGGAGATTACAGGGTATCCAGCAATCCCCACTATTACGGCCTGATCATGGACGATAAGGGAAAAGATGCCTTTGTGATGATGAAGGAAGACCGCGAACTGTTCGCCGGAACATCAGAGACAGGCAGTAAGGGACTCAGAGGCAAGAGGGCACTGAAGGCAGTAGAGGTCAATTTCGATAAATCAAACATCTCTGATCTTAATCTCAAAGGTATCAGTAGTGGCAAAGGGGGAAATTACCCCGATAAATATGCAAAGGACCGTCTGAAGGAAATAAATAAGAATCATTAAATAATGTAACCTAAATGTAACATCATGGACCCATGGGTTGAAAGAGTCGGGGAAGCAGAATTCGCTCTGCGTTTGTTCAGATTGCAGGACCAATGCGATCTGACGTTCAGAGAGGCCGTGGCTGTTCTCACACATTACGACTATAACGACCTTCTGGCGGAGAAATGGGGTGTCAGCAGGCAAGCCATATGTAACGCGAGCAGACGCGGGTTCGACAAGATTTATGCCAAAGTGGGTACTGACGAGATGGCAGTGGCGGAATTCGTGCCGTTCTACTTCACGCAGAGGTTCTGAAAGCAAGGGAATCGGGGGGTAGACGGCCTATGCAGGATATGTGCGGGCTGACCTTTAAGGAGGCCATAGGCGTCCTCTCTCCCCCTGCATACACAAAGCAGATCTCCGAGTATTGGAGTATAACCGAAGAAGCGGTGATCAATGCCAGAAGAAGGGGATGGAGAAAGATCCGTTTAGAGGTGGGCGAAGACAATTGGGACGCTATGGACGAGCTTGCGCCCACGCACTTCTGGCACATCTTCTGATTGAAAATAGTTTATATTCCACAAAAGATGTCGTTCCCCATGCCGGAATCAGATAGTGCATTTTCCCTCGAAAAGACAAACAGGCTCCGAGGAATGCTGATAGTGGGTATTTTCATTTTCCATTTCTGCGGCATGTTCCCCTATGATATCGTCCCGGGAGTGGGGCATCTGTTGGTGGGCGCATTCTTCATGCTCTCCGGCTTCGGACTGATGGAGAGCTTCAAGAACAAAAAGAACTACCTGGATGATTTTATCGGCAAGAAGACGGCAAGGCTCCTGGTCCCGGTCTGGATTGCAGGATTGCTGGTATTGGTTTTCCAATGGTTCGTTTTCGATAATCATTCGATCCTCAACGATCAAAGATATCTTTTCGACATCATTTCCGGAGGACCTGCGTCGACCACCACTTGGTTTGTCGTCGAACTGATTTTTTTCTATATGGTCTTCTACGTTTCATTCAAATATCTGAAACCCAAACCGGCCATTGTTGCGGTTACAGCAATGTCCCTTCTCCTGATGGCGCTGCTGTCTCAGCAGCAGCCCATGTGGTATGGCTCCGGCATGATGTTCCCCGTGGGCATCATATGGTCATATTACAGAGACAAAATAGAGTCTGTCGAGCCGCATGATCTGTTGATCGTTTCAATATGTGCAACACTGATTCTGACATATGCCGTTTCCAAGTACTTGGAACCCGCAATCAATAATCTGATCTATGGAAATCTCCAATGTCTATTGGTCGGGACGATACTGCTGGCCTCGCTGGTGATGAGGAAAAACAATATTGCACGGTGGTTGGCCGCCCTGCTCCTCTGCAACATCGTCTATTATGCTTCAGGGGTTCAGCTGGGCCATCTTGACAATCTAGCTACGATCCTGCCCCTGATAACGATACTGTCGATAGTGGCAGGCTTGGACATACTTTCCCCCATGACCGACTTTATGGGCGAAATTTCATATGAATTTTATATAATTCATGGGACGATGATTCTGGTTTCCAAGGAATGGTTCCCGGATTTGATGACGTGCCTCATATCCAGTTTCGTATTATCGCTGGTCTTCGCGTTCTTCATAAAACGTGTCAGTAATATTTTCTTCGATAGTAAGAAAAGGAAGTCGACATCTTTGGGACAATCCTAATCCGAGCGGCATTTCCTACAGAGTTAACGGGTGCATGGTCAGACGCCATGGTCGTGTCCCCGAGTCTCCAGATTACCGACCGCAAGTTTGATGCTTCAATCAATAATAACAAACTCTTCGAACCCGAGGCCGGATACAGCTCTGCTCTCGCACATGCACCCTTCGGATTTCAACCCATCACAGAAATAGAAAACCTCATCGCCCATTCTTCTGCTATAGGAACTATAGTTAAGCTTGAATCTTTGTACGGGGCGGTTTTCATATATGGTCGCGATCTGAGGAACATCATCATAGCTGAGTACCCATTTGTGCTTCATATTCACTATCACATCGGCCAGCTTGGAATGATCATCAGGAGTATAGTAGTTCATATAGAGACAACTCCCCTTTACATAATATGGGGGATCGATATATACGAGGGTTTTGCTAACGTCGTGACCTGTTAATCCGTCCTTCAGAAAGTCGGTCGCGTCCAAACATGACACTGAGATATCTTCAGAACGATCTGCTAAAGCTCTGATTCGTCTAACAATCTCTAATTTGTTGAACCTTGCGTCCATTTTGTAAGGCCCAGCCTGATTCTGTCCGCCTATTACGCCTCCTGTAATAATCCCTGATCTATTGGTCCGATTCATATAAAGTGTTGAGAAACCGAGATCGAAAATATCCGCGGTCCCCTTTTCGCGTTGAATCTCACGTTGCCTTCTCCATTCATTCATATCCAGTTTTGCATTGTTTACAGAACTAATCAGTTCGTCGCCATGAGCGCGAATGCATTCCCAGAATGCATATATGGAACGGTCAGCGTCGTTTATTACAATATTTGAAACCTTGTTTCTGATAAGTAAGGTAGTAGCAATTCCGGCACCGCCAGCGAATGGTTCAATATATGTACTGCCTTCAAGTCCGTTGGCTGAGATCAGGCTCTCGAAGTAGCCGGACAGCTTGCCCTTGCCGCCCGGATACCGCAACGGGGTGTAGTACGCCATGATGCCCTATCTTCTTTCTTGGCCAAAAAGGTTACGACAACATGGCCTTGATAAACCCTTCTAGGTTATTCCATATTAGCTTTATATTATCCGGTTTGGGATTGAAATGATAATTGTGCACATACTGGTTAAGCTCAATTGCTAACTTGAGGTCATCATCGTCTAAAAGCCCCAATACAGCTCTATCGATGTTGTTGTCTATTTTTTTTAGACCCTTCAAATCTTTCAAAATTACCCTTATTTTTGCATCGAGATGGAAGTCTTTACTAGTTCTGATTTCAGAAAATGTCTTGCCCTTGTCCGACACATGATCTCCGTTCTCTGTGAGATAGTAGTCGATTGACAGATCGAGGAAAACTCTCAACATAACTGAACCGCAGTTCGTTAGTTTCCTTATGTTGAGCTCCTGGAGCTCATGGTATATATCGTTGATTTTCTCGGGATGGATATCCAAGTCTACGTCCTTCGGTATTAAGGTTGTACGTTTCGAAGTGGGCAGCCGGGAAGGCAGAGCTTTAGGGGGGGCCTTCGGTACAGGCTCAGGAGGCTTTTCCGCTTTGGAGATGTCGAAATCTTCAGATATCTCATAAGGTCTGAACATGCCCTCTTTGCGTTTTTCTGAGATGTAAACTGATGCCTTATCTTGATCTATGAAATCACGAACGGTGTATTTTTTTCCCGAGTTTCCTGAGAGATCATTGATTACTTCTGCCACCTCATCAATGAACTGCTCGATATCTCGCTCAACGATTACGTTCCCTTCTTCTATGCGATATCCCAAAGCTTCGCGGAACACTTTGAACCCCAGTATCCTTTCCAGCGTGGTTATCGGAAAATCATCTCTCATCTCAATGTTCCTTTTTGCAGTGACAAAATCAAAGATCTGCATAGTTGGATCAGTTTTCTTGCGTTTGGATGCAAATCTCTTTTTCTGAATGGAGTCCCATTGGATTTGACCGATACCGCCCTGGAATCCGCTGTGGTTCCTCTCTACCCACAGATCCGCCTCGTCCTCGTTATCGAACACTATACAGTCGATGTACTTGTATTTCGCCCGGTCTATCTTTTTATTGAGCTGGATGTATCTATTCTTGTTGAGCTTGTCTGCCTTTGGGACCAAGGAGGGGTCCATCATAAGTTTGACGGCGGTTACTCTTCTGTTCCCGTCCTTTACCTTGTAAGTCCCGTCTGGGTTAGCATATACGGAGATCTCTGTGGTCGGATTCCGGCCCACCTCCAGCAGGTCGCGGGCCATGTTGTATATCTCGTCGCCTCTTTTAGCGAGCATTATAGCGATAGCTTCTTTTTGATCCTTGGTTTCCTTGAATCGAGGATTCTCAGTGCTTATTCTCAGCTTCCCGAGCCCAATCTTCCTTCTTTCGAACCCCATTTTCTCACCTTACTATATTCCCTTTTTCCTCAGATGCTCCGAAATCATTCGGCATCACATCTCCGCTGTCTTCAATTGTCAGCCAATTTTTAACAAATTTTTCTCCTTTCTGAGTCAAATAATATTTCATATGTAGGCGACTTTCAGAGGTCTTATCTTCTCCAATCAAACCCGCTTCTACAAACTCCTTGAGGCGCCGTCTTTTAGAATTTTGACCCTCACCAGATATGATGATTTTTTGATTCATGCCAGGATTTTCATACTCAATTCTTTCGCCTCTGTGCATTGTAATCAGCTCACTGAATCCTTTTGCTCCGAAGATGGCTCGTAATCCATCTCGGCACCACTCGCAGCTAGTTCGCCCGACATGATGTGTTTGATGTCCGCGAGCTTCACAGCAATGGCACGGCCGACCTCTGTGAGCTCCACGATCGTAAGGTTGTTTTGGAACCGGTCTGTTGTCATGGAAACTATGCCTGACATCTCCAGCTCATCGAGCTTTCTCGCGTTGATATTGCTTCTTCCGGCCCTGGAATACAGCTCTGTTTTTTTCAGAGGTCCGGATAAGTGAAGTGCCAAAATCATGTTTATTTTGATTTTATCACCCAGGCAGGAGCCGAGATCGCTTTCCACATATCGTTATCAACGATTACCAATACAAATTAGATTACGGTTTTCAATATCAAGGATTAACGAAATCCTTATATGTACTGAAGGGATTACTTGAATAAAGAAATCCCGTTAGGAGAAAACATGGCCGAAATTCTGATCGCACCGAAAATATCTCCCGGATGGAGAATATGCCTCACTGAGGAATTCTGTAAGACAATAGATGTGAACGTCGGAGAAAGAATAGTCATTCTTCGCAACGACGAAGGCGATATCGTCATCCGTCCCAACAAGGCGATCGCATGATCGTCTACCTCGTCGATACGGAGACCACGGGCCTCAAAGGCTGTTACTGCGGAGATAAGGTCGTCGACATCGGCATAGTCGAGGTCGACACGGCGCAGATGACCGTTGAACCGGTCTACTCCGAGATCGTCGGCTACGATGTCAGTAAGTGGTCCGATGAGGACAGGAACGCATGGATTTTCACCCACTCCGATCTGAAGCTTTCCGACGTATCCGCCGGCAAGCCTCTGGACGATGTCGTTCGTGAAGTCCGTGGGATCCTCAACTACAATGTCTGCACCTCGTACAATGTTAACTTCGATTTCGGCCACTTCCTATCATACGCTCCATGGGCAATTCACTGCGAGCTCGCCCCGGACGTCATGCTGGCCGCCCACTGCATAGTCGACGGAGACCACTTGTTCGACGATGGAAGCACATCGCGGCCAAAACTCCAGAAATCGTACACGGCACTCTGCCCTGACGACCCCGTCCGCCTCGGAGGCGTGCAGGCCCATAGGGCCCTTTCGGATGCGATGCAGGCATCCCACGTGATGCTGCGCCTGATTGAGTTGGGAAGATACCCGAGAGAGATTACGCTGACCGGTGCACCATCGGGTGCGCGGTTCAGATCTGTCAGGTCTACTGACAGATTATCCGGACACGCCCCTTGCGGGAGTGACATCGCGTGTCCGGCAAACACCTTAGCTCCAGACCTGCCGAAGCAACACTCGACCGACGAGGTGGCTTGATGGGCAGGCCACGGAAAACCTTTACACAGGATGTGTACGAGTTTGTAGATTATATCAAAAAAGAAGAAGACTACAAGGAACGGACCATAAGGTATTACAGAGATGAGGGAGCTTGCATCTTCTCCTTGCTCGATAATCATGTGAGGGAGGGGATCCGCGCCAAGGATGTGACCAAGGACGATGTTTTCAAGGTCCTCGATTTCATGCGCCACAATAATTACGCCGTGCAGACGATGAAGGGATACATTTGTGCCCTCAGGAGAATATGCATGCACCATGGCAATCCAGCCCCTCAAACGACTAAAATAAGGTGGCCCCAGGACATGAGGCCGAGCGTTGATTGGCTGACGCAAGACCAAGCACAGAAATTGATAGACTGCCCCAAAACTCCGATGCAGGAGATGGTAATCCACCTAGAACTGTGCATGGGGCTCCGGCGCATAGAGGTGGCGAGGTTGCGCATCTCTGATATAGACAGCAGGCGGAAATATATGACGGTGACAGGGAAAGCCGACAAACTCAGATTGGTCCCGTTCCATCCGGATACTGGAGCCGTTCTGTCGCACTACATGGGATACCGTAACGCGCTCGTAAAGGTGGCCGTTTCCAAGGATCCTTCGGCCGAAGTCCCGGACAATTTGATTATATGGGGCAAGGGAGCACAGCTTTCTGCCTATTCGCAGGTTAAGCTCACAGGATTTGACAAACAGATCAAGGCGCTGATCCCGCAGATCGGTATCGAATTTTCGAACCATACACTGAGACGGACGTTCGGCCGTACGATGTATCGGTGCGGAGTCCCGCTGGCGACGATCGCAAAGCTGCTAGGGCATGAATCGACGGATGTGACGCTAGATTACATCGGAGTCGACTTGGACGACATGGGGGCTGCAATGTCCCAATATGTGCTCAGGTCGTCGGCCGTGGAAGAATTGTTGGAGGAGAACAGATGTGCATGAAAAAAGAAGACAGGAGTTTTGAGTTTGAAAACCCCCCTAAAAATGAGGTAGCCAGTAGAATTAGGTGGGCCCGCCCAGATTTGAACTGGAGTATCATGCACCCCAAGCATGGAGGATACCAAGCTACCCCACGGGCCCATTAATGAGTTTTTTCTAAGATGTTTATCCGAGAGGTGCGATCTCACCGA
>Ga0265294_10001558_pt1 | contig 30876 bp, 18 predicted proteins | sample MunlanPumphouse3_FD_192504 | JGI IMG/M metagenome (GOLD analysis project Ga0265294, IMG submission 192504) | Groundwater microbial communities from a municipal landfill in Southern Ontario, Canada - Pumphouse #3 | ecosystem: Environmental > Aquatic > Deep subsurface > Groundwater | place...
CGAATATGAACTGCACGACAGGATAATGCATCGGGCACCGCTGCATCTCCGGGCCATGACAGCTACAACTCTGTATCAAACAAATCAGTTGACTAAATCCAGCCGCCTCAAATGCTGGTATTCTGAGAAATAAAATTGGAAGTACCATGCTAAAAGCCAAAATATTCGTACAATTGAAGCCCAGTGTTCTGGATCCGCAAGGTAAGGCTGTAAGCAATTCCCTCAGCCACCTGGGATATGATAATGTGATCGAAACACGTATCAGCAAATACATTGAGATCAGGTTTGATTCTGCCGACAAGGAAAAAACCGGCGCGGATACCGAGAAGATATGTGACAGCCTTTTGGCAAATCCCAATACTGAAACCTACCACTTTGAGCTGGAGGAGATTTAGCATTGCGAGTTAGCGTAATCACTTTTCCCGGTTCAAATTGCGATCACGACGCTTACGAGGTCTGCGAGCGACGCGGTCATGCCACGCGCATGATCTGGCACAAAGATAGTGATCTGGAAAATCCCGATCTGGTGATATTGCCCGGAGGCTTTTCCTATGGTGACTATCTGCGTTGCGGAGCATTGGCACGCTTTTCTCCGATTGTGAACGAAGTGCTTGCTTTCGCGCGCAAGGGAGGTTTGGTGCTGGGCATCTGCAACGGCTTTCAGATCCTTACCGAAACCGGCTTGCTACCCGGCGCATTGATGATGAATCGCAGCTTACGCTTTATCTGTCAACACCAATACCTGCGGGTAGAAAGCGCGCAGAGTCCCTTTACAAACGGCTTGATTCCCGGCACAGTACTGGATATTCCCATCGCGCACAAAGAAGGCAATTACTTCATAGATGCTGAGGGTTTGGCGCGGCTGCAGGATAAAGATCGGATTATGTTTCGCTATTGCGACGCCCACGGTATGGTAAACGACGCTGCCAATCCGAATGGTGCGCTGGACAATATCGCGGGGATCGTAAATGATGCCGGCAACGTTTTGGGCATGATGCCACATCCCGAAAGAGCTGCCACGGATAGTGTCTGCAGCAATGACGGTAGCCATATCTTCAAGGCGATAGAACTGTTTATAGATGGTGTTGCTTGATTTTCTTATCCCGCGCCTCTGCACCGATTGTCATAAACGCTTGGCAAAAGGTGAGAAGCATCTGTGCGCGGAATGTGCGAGCAAGGTAAGCCCCTGCCATGATAAAGGCTGTCCCAAATGCGGAGCTTCAACCATGAAAGGGCTGTGTTCGCAATGCGAGGAGATCGGCTATTCTTTCGAATTTGTTCGCTCAGCCTTAAGCTTTCAAGGACCGGTGGCGACATTGGTTCATGATTTGAAATACAGAGCCATGAGAGCTCCGGCAGATTACTTTGCCGAAAAAATGGCAAAATCCGCCGAGGGCTACAAGGCCTTTGATGAATTTGATTACGTGGTTCCGGTGCCGCTGCACAGAGTGCGGAAGCGGGAGCGGGGCTACAATCAGAGCGAGATCATTGCCCGCAAACTGGCCGGGAAGATGGGAAAGACTTACCTGAATTGCATCAAAAGAACGCGCTATACAAAGAGCCAGACCAATCTGGTGCGCGCAGAACGGCTGAAAAATCTCGCCGGTGCTTTCCGGGTGAAAGATCCGGCACAAGTAAAAGGAAAAAAGCTGATATTGGTGGACGATGTATTTACGACCGGCAGTACACTGAACGAGGCCAGCCGCGCGCTATATGCAGCGGGTGCTACCCGGGTTGCCGGCTACACTGCCACCAGAGCATAGATTATGAATTATAAACATCCGGAGATTATCTCCACCATCAGTGATGAAGAAGCCTTTGAGCTGATCGATAAGGTAGCACGCTTTATCGCCAGCCGTCAATTGGCGCCCGCCGGGATTATGTTGATAGAATCCCTGCATCCCTTGCATAGCATCGGCAGCCAAGCCATGTACTTCATCCTGCCTTTCGCAGAGATCATCTTCGATAGTGCCAAATACCAGCGTTTTGCCTTGATGATTCATGAAGAGAAATACATCAAACTTCTGGTGCAACGCATCGACGAGCTGGATGAGGAGATAAACCGCGAACGCCGGGCTCAAGCCAGATTGCGCCGTACGCGCCGAAAGAACCGAATAAAGAGCTTTTGGAACAAGATCTTTAATATAAAACATAAAAGCTGAATAAGCGGAGGATATATGCAATACGATGAAAAACGCCTGACCCGGATAGTAGCTACCGACTGTGGCAGCACAACTACCAAGGCGATCTTGATTGAGTATGTTGACGGCGAATACCGTCAGACCATCCGTGGCGAGGCTCCCACCACCGTGGAAGCACCTTTGAACGACGTTACCAAAGGTGTAATCAATGCCACGCAGGAATTGGAAGAGCTTGCCCGCCTGAAGTATAACAACCCCAACATCAAATTTATGGAAAATGGTGAATTCGTAATACCCCGTAATGGCGATATCGGAGTAGATGCCTATGTGTCCACTTCCTCTGCCGGCGGCGGTTTGCAGATGATGGTTACCGGGGTGGTTGCTTCCATGACCGGTGAGAGCGCCGAACGTGCCGCTCTGGGTGCGGGCGCTATCGTAATGGACTTGATAGCCAGCAACGACAAGCGCATGAACCACGAAAAGATAGAACGCATCCGTCACCTGCGTCCGGATATGATCCTGATGGCGGGTGGCGAAGATGGCGGTACCATCAAGCACGTGGTGGAAATGGCAGAGTTGGTAGCCGGTGCCGATCCCAAGCCGCGTCTGGGTTCGTCATACAAACTGCCGGTGATCTATGCCGGAAATAAAGAAGCCGTGGGTGAGATCGAAAAGACTCTATCAGAAAAAGTAGGTCTGATGGTTACCGAAAACCTGCGTCCAAAGCTGGAAACCGAGAATTTGGGACCGGCTCGCGACAAGATTCACGATATATTTATGGAACACGTGATGCAACAGGCTCCCGGATATAATAAGCTGATGGAATGGACGCAAGGTCCTGATAACCAACAAGTACCGATTATGCCTACTCCGGCTGCAGTGGGAAACATCATGCAGACCATCGCCAAAGACGAGCAAATCGAAGTAGTGGGTGTGGATATCGGCGGCGCAACTACAGACGTATTCAGCGTGTTTACCGAGGATTATGTGTTCAACCGCACAGTGAGCGCGAACCTGGGTATGAGCTATAGCATATCAAACGTATTGGCATCCAGCGGATTGGCCAATATCATGCGCTGGGTTCCCTTCGATATCAACGAAAACGAACTGCGCAATATGATCAAAAATAAGATGATCCGGCCCACCACGATCCCATCCCTTTTGGAAGAATTGGTGCTGGAACAGGCGATCGCCAAAGAAGCCTTGCGCTTGGCATTTGAACAGCACAAGGAATTTGCCAGCAGCCTGAAGGGAATGCAGCGCCAGCGCGACATCAGCGAAGCCTTCAGCCAATCCACCTCAGGAGCGTCCATCGTAAACCTGATGACCCTAAGCCTGTTGGTGGGTTCCGGCGGCGTGCTGTCTCACGCTCCGCGTAGATTCCAGACCGTTATGATGCTCATCGATGCTTTCCTGCCGGAAGGTATCACAAGACTGGCCGTGGACAGCATCTTTATGATGCCGCATCTGGGCGTACTGTCCGAAATCAGCCCCAAAGCAGCGACCGAGGTGTTCCGCAAAGACTGCATGGTGTATCTGGGCAGCTGCGTAGCTCCGGTGGGCAAGGGCAAATATGGCAAACCAGCTTTGTATGCGAAATTGGAACTGCCCGATGGCAGCGTCTTTGAAGAAAACATCCCCTTTGGCGAAATCCGGCTGATCCCCTGTGAAGGGGGGAAAGTGGCAAAAGCCACCCTGAAGACCTCTTCCGGCTTGGTTTTGAATAGCGAAAAAGCCAAAGAATTGACGGTAGACCTGCACGGCGGCGAAGTTGGTATCGTATTGGATACCCGTGGCAGACAGCCCTTCACCCTGCCTGTGGACAAAGCGGAACGCATCAAATATCTGAAAAAATGGATGCGCGAACTGAAAGCATACCCCGAAGACATCTTGGTATAGGAGGAAAAAATGGGACAAGCATATTCTGCCGGATTAACCGTAACCGATAGCATGATCGTGCGTAAAGAGCGCATTCTGCCCCTCAAAGGCAAAGTCCTCGTGAACAAAGGAGCCAAGGTGAAAGCCGAAGATGTGGTGGCCGAAACTCTCCTGCCCGGAAAGGTGGTCCCCTTCAATCTGGCAAACAAATTGGGTGTAACGCCCGCACAATTGGAAAAATACATAAAGATAAAACCCGGTGACCAGATCACGAAAAAGACCATCCTGGCAGAAAACGCCGGACTCTTTGGCCTGGGCATTTTCAAAAACGAAGTGCGCTCTCCCGTAGAGGGCGAAGTGGAAAACATCTCTGCAGTTACCGGACAGGTACTGCTGCGTGAACCCCGCATTCCGGTTCAGGTAAAAGCCTTTCTGGATGGCGTGGTTACCGAAGTGATCCCGGATGAAGGGGTCGTGATCGAAAATAAGAGTGCCTACATTCAGGGTATCTTTGGCATTGGCGACGAGACCACCGGAGAACTGAAGATGCTGGCTACTACTCCGGACGACGAGATCGATGCCGGAAAGATCGATGATTCTTGCAAAGGCAAGATCATCATCGCCGGAAGCTTCGTGCCCTTCCATGTGATCGAAATCGCCCGCAAGCATGGCGTGAAAGCCATCATCACAGGCGGCATCGATGATCAGGACATCAAGAAACTCTTGGGATACGACATCGGAGTGGCCATCACCGGTCATGAAAACGTGGGCCTCACCATAGTATGTACCGAAGGTTTTGGCAAGATCACCATGGCAAAAAAGACCTTCGATCTGCTCAAACAGTTCGACGGTAAAAAAGCTTCCGTGCACGGGCACACACAGATCCGCGCCGGCGTGATCCGCCCCGAGATCATCATCCCCATGGATTTTGAGGAGAAAGAATTGATCTCCAAAGAAGCATCTCTGCCGGTCCTGGAAATAGGTACCATGATTCGCATCATCCGCCAGCCGCACTTCGGCACTATCGCCAGGGTGGTTGCGCTGCCGGAAGAGCTTACCAAAGTGGAATCTGAAACACTGGTGCGTATTTTGGATGCGGAGTTTGACGATGGCACCCGAGTTCGCATTCCGCGAGCCAACGTGGAAGTAATAGAATCGTAAAATAATCCATACGTATTGCATATCAAAGGCTGTCCGGTAACGGGACAGCCTTTCTGTATCCGGGGGAAGCTGTTTTATGGAAAATAATCCACAATATCCCTATGTTTTAGGTCATAGCTTTGGGATATTATGTTGACACATGGGCAGATATCAAAACTATTGCATAAAATTGAGGCATATTGGCATGCTTTTTTTGAGCATGGCTTTTAGGAGCAGAAAGCGATGCTTCTGCCTCGGTTGAGGAGTCAATTTGAAGAAAAGCACCTTGATACTGTGTCTCATTCTGCTTGGATGCACGATCTGCTACGCAGCCACCGTTAGCGGATTTGTGAGCAGGGAAGATAGCGGAGAACCCATCCAATATGTGAATGTGAGGCTTGTGGATACCGGGGCAGGAATGCAGACAAACAAGAAGGGCTACTATGTGATCAATCTGCCCGGAACGGGAACCTACACTCTGGAAGCCACGTTGATATCCTTTGAAGCTCGCAAGTTTAGCTTCACAATCACCAAAGCGGAAGAAGATAAAAGCCTGAATATCAAGATGAAGGAAGCCGCCATTGAAATGGCAACGGTAAGGGTGACCGGAAGCTCTGCGGATGAAGGCCGTGAGATACGTCCCAGCTTGATTCGCAGGACCACTGAGGATGTGAAGAGCGTAGTATCTCCCATCGAGGCAGATGTATTTCGCGCAGTATTGACCCTGCCCGGTGTGGCACCAGTCTCGGATTTTTCTTCGGGCCTGTATGTGCGGGGCGGTTCACCGGATCAAAACCTGATCCTCCTGGATGATATCGATGTGTACAACCCCAATCACTTTGGCGGAGTTTTCAGCACTTTCAACAGCGATGCCGTGGAGAGCATAGACCTCATCAAGGGCGCTTATCCAGCCAAATACGGGGGACGTCTGTCCAGTGTACTGGACGTCACCAATCGGCAAGGAAATCGCAATTATCATCAGGGGGTTGCGCGGCTGTCGCTGATCTCATCGTCGGCTACATTGGAGGGTCCCTGGAAAATCGGCAAGCAAAGCGGAAGCTATATGGGCTCCTTTCGGCGCACTTATCTGGAATTGATCAAGGCCATGATCGACGATTTGCCGGATTACTATTTTTACGATGGCCATTTCAAAGTGAATTGGGATCCGGGCAGCAAAGATAAGCTCTCGGCAAGTGCTTATTTTGGAAGGGACAAGCTGAGCTTTGATGTGGGTCATATCTTGAATCTGGATTGGGGAAACCGCACTTTCACCACACAGTGGGTGCATATCTTCAATCCCCGTTTATTCTCTCAGTTTATAGTAGCGGGCAGCGATTTCTCCAGTAATTTTGACCAGGTGGGAGACGAGGATGAGCTGGTGTTCAGACGTGAAAACGGCATTAACGACATCAGCAACAAAGCGAGCTTCAGCTGGAAGCCCAATAACGACCATCAGACAGACTTTGGCTGGGAGATGAAGTACAACCAAACCTGGCTAAAGGTAATCAGTTCATATGAATACGATCCCGCTTCTATGCCGGATGTGGATGTGAGCTCTTTGATGAGCAGCGCTTTTGTGCAGGATACTTGGGATCTGAATGAGTTATGGAGCGTGCAGCCAGGTCTGCGTCTGGGCTGGTATCGGACCATGCGCATCAACTTGGACCATATTCCTGATGCCAGCTACTTGAATCTGGAGCCGCGCTTCTCTATCCGCCGGCGTTTGGATCTGGCAGAGAGCATCTACGCCAGCTATGGACTTTATCATCAGTATATGACCCTGATGTCTGCAGATATGAGCACGCCTTTTGATGTATGGTTTCCCTTGGACGGCAGCCTGAAACCGGGGCGCAGTCACCACTTTATCTTGGGCTACAAAAACCAGTTTGCCGAAGGATTGGCTTTTGATTGTGAGCTTTATTACAAGAGCTACGATCGCATCCTGGAATATGACGAAGCCACAGACTACGATTGGGACAACGATACCGGAGAGCTGGCAGACACTTTCCATGTGGGTAAGGGCTACACCTACGGTGCGGATCTGCTTTTGCGCACGGATTGGCATGGTCTGGAAGGGTTTATAGGGCTTACCCTCAGTAAGACTCAGCGCAAGATGGAGGGGATGAATCTGGATCCCTACACTCATGAAGCAAAGTCATACTATCCCAAATATGATCGCTCTGTAGCTCTCTCTATGGTACAGACCTTCAATCTGAGCCAATACACAGGCAGACAGGTATTGGGTGCGGATTTTAAAGTGGGTGTAAACCTCAGTATAAACTCCGGACAACCCACAGAGAAACCGGAACGAGTGTATTTTGACGGAAGCGACTTTCAATTGATCTATTCATACAAGGATGCAGACCGTTTGCCTACATACTGCCGTTTGGATCTCAGTACCAAATACGAGTGGCAAAAGAGCTGGGGTTCGATCGAGCCTTACTTTGAAGTAATAAACGTGCTGAATCGTAAGAATGTAGGATATCGTGGCTATTCCATTGATGTTGACGCGGAAGGAGGACCCCGCTTGAAGACGGAAGACAGCGGCCAATTCCCCCTGCTGCCCTTTATAGGAGTGAATGTAAAATGGTAAGATATATAATAGTTTTGGCCTTACTGCTCTGCCTGTGCGCTTGCGACAATCTCAGCTCCGGCCCTCGTTTTGAAGGAGATGTATATAGCATCGCGGGATTGCTGATGGCGGGGGCAAGCATCTCCGAAGACTGCCCTGTATACATCACACGCAGTTCATCGCTCGACGATTGGGATCTATCACGCATCTTCGTACAAGAAGCGCAAGTAGAGATCATCGAGCTGGGCAGCGCATTACGCTTTCCACTTGAAGCCGTATTTGATCCTGCCGAAATGAAGATCAAATGGGTGGATCCGCAATCTCATACTATCAAAGCTCTGGAAACCTACAGAGTGGAAGTAAGAATCCCGGGTTATGATCCACTGATCTCAGCGGAAACAACTGTGCCGCCTATGGCCGAGCTCGTGGATGATTATCTTCAGCAAAATGTTCCCGGAGAAGGATACTCATATTCCCAGAACAACATGCCACAGCTTCCCTACAGTGTTTCGGACAGTCGGTATCCCCTGGCGCTGGATCTTGGCGAACATGGGGGGGTCTACAATCTCCTGGCGGAGCTTTATTGCCTGGAAGAATTCAGCAGCTCTTTGGAATTTACAACAAAGATATTGGGGCAGACTCATGCAACAGCCGATATGGAAGAAAGCTACTATGCCGCAGGAGAAGGTATTCGTCGCATCAGGTTTATCAATAGATTCAGTGCCGATCAACAGCCGGAACAGGATGGTAACTATATTGTACTCAGAGATTACCGTCAGGGCTTTATCTTTTATGGACGCTACCGCGTATCAATGATGGTGGCAGACGATAATTATTACAAATACAACTTCATGCCGGAAGGATATTTGCATGGCGGCGTGGAAAACGCGTTGGGTTACTTTGGCTCTGCCAGTGGAGGAACCCTGTACACGAATATTGTGAAGCCTTAGAGCTATTTGATCCCGTAGCGTTTGATCTTGCGGCAGAGCGTAGATTCACTCATGTTGAGCAGCTTTGCCGCAGTCTTTTGTTTGCCTCCGGTTTTGCGTAAAGCCTCCATAATGCGCTCTTTATCCAGATCCTTGATATTGTGTTCTATGAGTGAACCTCCCAAGTGTTTATTGCGGCGGAAAGCATCGATGTTATCCAGAATATCCGCACTCCAGATGGGTTCATAATACAGGATAAAAATGCGCTCTATGATGTTTTTGAGTTCACGCACATTTCCCGGAAAATCGTATATGCTAAGGCGCTCGTAAAAGGAATCGCGGATCTGGGGCAAGCGTTTGCCTGCTTCCCGGGCAAAGCCATGGGCAAATTGATCAACTAAGAGCGGGATGTCTTCCTGACGGTCACGTAGGGGTGGGATATTGATCTCCAGGGTGTTTAGCCGATGCAGCAAATCCACGCGGAAGGAGTTTGACTTAAACATCTCCAATACATCGCGATTGGTCGCGGCGATGATCTTGCAGCGTATGGGCAGCTTTTCTTCTTTTCCCACCGGGCAAAAGCTCATGGTATCTATCGCGCCTAACAATTTGGCCTGAAAGTCGATCGGGATTTCTGAGATTTCATCCAAAAATAGCGTTCCCTGACCTGCCTGTTCAAGGAAACCCTGGCGAAATTCACTGATCCCGGTAAGTTTGCCGGGGGCAGAGCCAAAGAACTCGATCTCGAACATTGATGGGGAGATAGTGGCGCAATTCACCGAGATAAAGGGCCAATTCTTTTGCGGGGAACCATAATGGATCATGCGCGCCAACACTTCTTTTCCGGTACCGCTTTCGCCCAGAATCAGTACAGATGCGTCGCGGTGCAGGGATGCCAATACGGCACTGTCCAAAACCCTTCTGGCGGCATTTGAGCTTCCGGTAAAGCGTTCTGTTTGACGCTTTGAGACCTCGTACAGCAGCTTATTGTACTTTGTTTTGATGGCCTTGGAGTCGTCCAGGATCTGTTTCAATCTGCCTTCACTCATGCGGCTGCGGGTTTGCTGCAATTCTTTTAATTGTTTTGATTTCAGATCGTCCAGGCGCCGCATCATCACATATGCGCGCAGGTAGTCCTTACGTTTTTGATAGTAAAATGCCAGAGTGCCGGTTACTTTTATCAACGGCTCCAAGAGGCGATGCTGGCGATAAAAGCGTTCGGCATCCCGCAGGCGGCGGTAGGCATCGTCCCAACGTTGCAGTCCGATCTGGGATAGGGCGATATTGGCGTTCAGATTTACCTTCAACACCATGTCGCCATTGTCCTGCAAAAGCTTTTCCGCCAGAAGCTGGTAGTGCAAGGCTTGATCCTGCATCTTAAGGCGGTTCAGTGCTTTTGCCAGGTTGTTGTAGATCTCAAACAGCAGTTTTGGCATCTTCACTTCAGAAGCTAAAAGTGCCTGTGAGCTTTTTTGGAAGAAGAGAACGGCTGCTTTATAATCTTTCAGGGCGTATTTGAGCCCGGCATAATAGAAGTTTAGCTGCACTTCAAAGATATGCAGGCGTAAATGGGATATCAGCTTGTTGCCCAGAGTGTAAAACTCCTCGCCGATCTCGTGTTTTTGCAGATGGGCACAGCAATCAAGAATGGCAAAAATCAGCTCCAACGATGCCACACTAAGCCCGTGTTGATTGCAAAGATCGTATGCCGCGCTGTAGTATGACAGAGAAAGGTCATATTTGTTGAGAGTGCTGTAGCTAAGTCCCAACCAATCCAATATGTACAGCCTCATGAAAGGATGATCTGTCCGGTTGAGCTGTTCCGCGATGGCAGGAGCCCGGGATTCCAGCTCCTCCGCGTTTGAATTGAGGTAGCTCAGTTGCACGCATTCTGCCAGGGTCTTCATCATTATGTGTTCGCATTTTCCTGCCACTGCTATGGCTTCTTCGGCATAACTGGCAGCACTGTGGGTGTTTCCGCTTAGTCTATGGGCTCGGATAAGGGTTAGCAGATTCAGAACTTGGAGATCTGGATGAGAGCTGTCGCGGAGCTCTTTGTTTAGTAGAAAAGCCAGATCCTGGCTTTGCTCCAGCTTGAACACACACATCAGCGCGCGCGCTTTTGCAATGCGGATATGCAGAGATTCTTCCTTATCGAAAGCTCCGCCTTTCTCGTCTATGGCAAGGTAAATAACCGGATCACGAAGCATTAGCAAAAACTGATGCAGGACGGCAGCGAGGTTTTCGTTCTCCATTAATCAACTATTCCTTTCATAGAGGCACTTTCTGAGCATAGTGGTCAAGATGTCAATAGAATTCTACTTTCGCAAGAGCAGATAGATAAAAAAGGGACAACCTACGGCGGCTGTGATCACGCCTACCGGTAGCTCAATACCGCTGAGATTCTTTGCCAGGAAATCCGCTCCCAACAGGAATGTGGCACCAAACAGCAGACTCGCGGGGAAGATTTGCTTCTGATTTGTAAAACCCATAAGACGCAGGATATGCGGTGTAATGAGTCCCACAAAACCTATGATGCCGGCATAGGAAACCACTATGCCTACCACCAGAGAACTTACAAAAAATATCTGCTTGCGCAAGCTTTCCACTTCGATGCCCACACTGGCAGCGTAGAGATCGGAGCTGCTGAGGATATCCAGAGCCCTGCTTTTCATAAACAGCCAGGCCAGCAGCAACACTATGATCCCTGTCAAAGCCAGAAAAATGCTGTATTCGCCCCGGTTGAAGATGCGTCCCAGATTTCCCATCAAGGTGCCAAGGATCAAGACTGTATCCTGCCGGTTCAGATACATCATCAGAGAGATTCCGGCAGAAAAGAACATACCCACTATTACGCCGGCGATGATCAATCTGCGAGGATCGAAGCCGCTGCGGGTTTGAGCCAGTCTCCACACCAGGAGCATGGTGAAAATAGCTCCGATGAAGCCGCCCAGTGGCATCAGGATTAGCATGCCCAACACGGCAAAAAGGATGCTGCCAAAGGCTGATCCCGAAGATATGCCCAGCACATAGGGCTCGGCCAGGGGATTGCCCAGCATCAGTTGATACACGGAGCCGACAGCTGCCAGACTCATCCCGGTCAAAACGGTCAGGAGCAAGCGCGGAAGACGAATCTGGGCTATGATGTAGCCACCGGGATTGCCCCAATTCAGGTATAGGATAGCGAGTCCCGCTCCACACAGAGCGATAAGGATCAAGAAGATATAGCGCTTCATTGCGTATCTGCCCGCCATTCTTCATAAAGCGCGGCTAATGCCCGCATACCTTCCACGCAGCGGGGTCCAGCACGTTGGATGAGATCCGGATGAATGTCTTCTTCAAAATATATGTGCCGGTTTTTGATGGCGGGGATCCTATCCCAACCCTTGCGCGTTACGATGTTATCCTTTGTATCCCGGCTGTAGCATATCATCATGTCCGGTGCTGCCCGGATCACCGCTTCTGCTTTCACCCGGGCATAATCCCGCTCCAGGCGGTCAAAAACATTGTTTCCTCCAGACAGCTCAATGAGTTCACCCACAAAGGAATTGTCTGCCACACTCATCAGGGGATCACGATAGATTTCCAGATACACTCCCGGTCTTGACTTGCCCGCCGCAGAGTTTTTGATGGTGGTGATAGAGCTTTCCAATTCTTGCTTTAGATCTTCAGCTTCACTTTCTTTGCCGATCAAGCGGCCAATGTGCAGGATCTCTTGCAGCATCTCTGCCACAGTGCGGGGATAGGAACGATATACCTCGATGCCCAACTTTTGCAGATCCAGAGAGATGGCTTCTTGTTCCAAGCCGCTGGTAAAGACAATCTTCGGGGCCAGGGAGATTACTTTTTCCATATCGATGGCACCAAAATCCCCCACTAGTTCTTTGCCTTTCAGAGTTTCGGGATAGTCGCATTCCCGGGTGATCCCGATTACATCTTCGGCTGAGCCCAGGGCGGCGATGATTTCAGCTGTTTCAGGGGAAAGCACCACATATTTATCCCTGTTTTCCGGGGACTGCTTTTGGCAAGATATTGCCAATAACAACAGCATCATACAAAGTAAGCGCCAGGTGATGACTTTCATAAATCCTCAATGTGAAATCGATACAATCCATAGCGATTGCAGGCGTGAATCCGTCAAGCGCAAAATGCCAGACGATGCCATTAATCTGTCGAAAACTAAGTGGGAAAACCGGCCCGGATGCATAGCTTTTTGCGATCAACGGGGCTGCATAAAGCCGGGCTTTGCGTTGTGGAATTTTTTCGGGATGCGGCTTTTAGCTGTACTCTGACCGCCTGTACAATTCAGCGAGCGCTCCCGCAATTTGTGATAACTCGTGCAAGATAGTGGACAGAAAATAGAGCAACAAAGTTTCACTCCTCCACGATCGCTCCAATCCGCGCTTTAATCTGCCAATATCTGCATGAATCTATTGCTTTAGGACAGATCATCTCATGGTCTCACTTTGCTCTGGGTATAAAGCCATGCCGAAGCAGATATCAAGGCGTTCCCATCGAGTGAGCACCCGATGAAAACCGGATAATATCTCGTTCGGCACAGCGTGAAACTAAGGGGGGGAATACCACAATGAACACAAAGCTTGACAAATATGTGAGCAGCGAAAGTCTGATATAACTGATGATTGTAGCGGATAGGGAGAGGAAATGACAAGATCACACAAGGCACTGGATACAGTGTTGATTATCTTAGCTTTGCTTAGCAGCTTGATCCTGGTGGCGTCCGCGATCCAACTATTGCGGGGTGGAGATGTGTTGCAGACCTTTACCCAATTCACCATGCAGATCATTTATGTGATCTTTGCCCTCACAGTGATTCTCATCATTCTCATCCTGGTGCTGGAAAATTCATCTCCGGTGCACACTCTGGCATGGATAATGGTGCTGATCTTTTTGCCGGTAGTGGGCTTTGTATTCTATCTGTTTTTTGGTAGAAATTGGCGCAAGGTAAAGCTATTCAATCAAAAAGAACTGATGGATAAAGAGATATTGGAGGAGCTTGGTTCCCGCATTCCCATCTTTAGCTCTAGCCTGCTGAATGATGGGCTGGAACACAAGCTGTATAGCTTGTTGAAGGCGAATAGCAAGGCTATCCTGACCGATAGAAACAGTATAGAGCTGATCAGCGATACAGGGATCGCCTTTGCCGCCATCTGTGATGCGATCGCAGTGGCAAAACATCATATTCATCTGGAGTATTTTTCCATCGCTGCAGACAGTACCGGCAACTACCTGAAAGATTTGTTGATCAAAAAAGCAGTTGCCGGGGTTCAGATTCGTTTTATATATGACGATGCCGCCTGCTGGAAACTGCCCCGCCGCTTCAAACGCGAGCTGCGGGAGGCGGGAGTCCAATTTGTGCCTTTCATGCCGGTATGGATTCCGCTTTTGAATAGCCGCATGAACTATCGTAATCATCGCAAACTGGTGATTGTTGACGGCAAAAAGGCTTATCTGGGTGGTTTAAACATCGGCGATAAATACCTTGGGAAAGATCCATATTTTGGCTATTGGCGAGATTCTTTGGGCATCTTTGAGGGTCAATGCATCCTCAGTTTGCAAGCTATCTTTATGGTAGACTGGTACTTTGTAAGCAAGGAAAACCTTTTCAAGGATGAGAATTTCAAGGGCTATTTCTGCGACGAAGCCATCAACGCAGTCAAGAACACGTCCCCGGTTCAGGTGCTGGCCAGTGGTCCCGATACAAACCACGCCAACATATTGCAATTGTATTTTTTGGCCATTGCCAATGCCCAATACAGTATCCGGATTACTACGCCCTATTTGATTTTGAACGAAGCTCTGTTGATGGCTTTGAAGACGGCAGCAATCAGCGGAGTAAAGGTACAGATCATCCTGCCGGCAAAGCCCGACCATTTCATCGTCTATTGGGGCTCGCGTTCCTATTACGAGGAGCTTTTGGATGCCGGAGTGGAGATCTATGAATACAGTCGCGGTTTCATGCATGCCAAGATATTGATCGTGGACAGCGAAATATTGGGCTTGGGTACGGCAAACATGGATTTGCGCAGTTTCAACCACAATTTTGAACTGACTGCTTTGGTTTACGACGATAAGATCGTGGATAAAGCCAGTGATGCCTTTAGCCGGGATATCGCGTTCTCGAATCGCGTGGATATAGTGGAATTTGAAAAAAGAGGCTTGATAGTACGCAGCAAGGAATCCATCTGCAGGCTGTTTTCACCGCTTCTATAAGGAATCATTATGGAAATAAAAGTTGTAGAATTTATCTCTGACATCATCGATAGCGCCTTGGAGAGCATCACGGAGCGCTGCATAATGGTATTCCCCACCAGGGCGGCGGCAGAGCTGGCCCGCTCCCGTTTCGAGCCCCGGTGGGCGCTGCAGGATGTGAGCTGGCTGACAATGGAAGATTTTAAGACTATTCTGCTGGCAGAAGAGAAAGCGCTGTTGGAGGACGAAAAACGCCTTCTGGCCCTGTATCAGATCTTGGAAGAGAAAGATAAGGAACGCTTTCATATCCGCTCCTACGGCGATCTGGTAAATTGGGGCACAAATCTCTTTCACTTTATGCAGGAGTTTAATGAGGCAAACAAAGGCGTGGACGACTTGCTCTCCCTTTGTGAGGATCAGAGCCTTTTCCTGAGAGCCTGGCAAGAAGTTCACATCGCACACATTCATGCCATCTTGCAGCGTTACAAGGAATTCATCGAAGCCCGAGGCTTTGGTGATCGCATCTTCAGATTGCCTTTGCATGAAGTGAGCATTCCCTGGCAGGATCAGCGCATAGTGCTCGTTAATCAATTCTATTACAGCAAGTTGGAGCAGGAACTGGTTTTAAGATGTGAAGAAGCCCACAATGATGTGATTTTGTATTACCATGAGGCACGCATTGAGGGGGAGCACTGGCAAATGCCGGTCTTCCGGCCGGAAGAAAGCAGTGCTGTGAAGGGGCTGGAAGATAGACTAAAGATTGTGGAGTGCGATAGCGAGGAGCAAGCAGCGCTGGCTTTTCTGGCAGCCAATGAAGCTCGAGAAGACGCGGTAATTATTGACGCGAACTTCCGGACTAAGGCATATTCCGTGCTGTTCGACGATTCTATCTTGAGCCCGGCTCAGACTCTTCCCATTACAAACAGCCTGCTATTCCGCTTTTTGAGCATGCTCAACGAGATTGTGCAGTCTCAGACAGGCAGCCCGGATTTTGTGCCCTTGCGCATAATGACATGCTACCTTTGCGATCCCGCGATTCCTCCTTTGTTGGTGCAGGATTGGGACAAAACAAGGCAACTTAGGCTGGAGGATGAGATCTTCGCTTTGGCGGATGAAGAGGTTCTGTATCTGGACATCAACCCAAAGGCTCAGTTTGAGCGTGACCCTGTTTACGCGGAGAAATACCGGCTATTGGCACAGATATGCTCCCGAGCATTTGCTTTTGCAAGCGAGATCCTGAATCTGAACAGCATCAGGGAACTGAGTGAGATGTGTGCCAATGCTCTGAATCCACAGCAGTTTTGCAGCCGGGAAGAGCTGGATAAGACGGATGTTTTGGAGCAATACTGGACAGCGCTGGCAAACTTTATGGGATCAGAAACTTTGGGCATCGTGGCAGATTGGCGCGATATCTTCCAGCATCCCGGAGCCGGAATATTTGGCTTGTGGTTGGATTTCCTAAAGCCGGCTCTGCTGCACTATCATACGGCGAAACGTTCACAACCCGGCTGGGAAGTAAGCAATCTGTTGGATTGCCGCAATCGGAGCTTTCGGCATGTGGCCTTTCTGCAATTGGTGGAAGGAGTCATACCACAGGCCCCGGGTGCCGTGTGGCTTCTGAACGAGGGCCAACGGGCGCGTTTGGGCCTACTGAGTTATGAAATCATCCGAAATTGGGAACACTACTATTTCTTCCGCTTATTACTCACGGCGCAAAGCGTCCAAATCTATACATATCGCAATATGGAGCAAAATCTGAAACCCAGCAGTTTCATCGGTGAGCTCTTGCAATGGTGCCCGGCATCAGTGCAAAAAAGTAAGATTCTGGCTGCGGCGATATTTGGAGCCTACAAGAATCCAAGCCGGGAATCTTTGGCTGCTGCCATCGGAAAAAGCTCCATCTTTCAGCATAAAAACGATACTGACTTCTGCGTGCTGCCCGGGGATCCACAAAAGGATTTTGGCTCCGAGTCTGAGATCAGATTTTATAGCTATGACATCGCCTTACTGGCTCGGAACCCCTTTGTGTGGTACATCCAAGCCCTGCGCAGGCTAAGTTCCCGCAAGACCGAGCTCAAAGAAAGCGTAAGCCCTATCCTCTTTGGCACTCTGATGCACAGCTATTTCAGCGAGATCTTGGGCAAAGATCCCGTGCGATACAGCTCGGCAAGCGCACTCAAAGAAGCATTTACGAATATGGACCGGCTAAAGCTTGCCCTGCAAAGCCTTAGTAATAGCAGCGAATTCTACTACAAGATACCAAAGAACTACAATGAGGAATTTCTCAACAGTATCATCAGCGAGCGTCTGGCAATGTCTATGAAAGAGTTCTATTACAGATTTTTGCTGCCCCGTTTGCAGAATACCGGTTTCGAACTGATCCCCGAAGGCGCGCGGCCGGAAGATGAGAAAGCCTTCAAAGAGCTGTGCAGAATAGAGTATGAGGGGAAAGAGTATGTACTGAAGATCAAAGGGCGGGCGGATCTGCGGATCCACAGCCCCCAAATGCGCTATATAGTAGATTTTAAGACCGGAAGCGCAAAATCGGATCAATTGCTGTTCTATGAGTGGTTTTACGAGCTTATCGAGCATCCGGAGCGTGCAGAGCAGTTGAACTCCTGTTTTTGGATGATTCTGGATATGCAGGTGAATGCCAAAGAAACGGTTAACGAGAAAAAGCGCCTCAGCTATCCCGCAGACACCCGCGAGCTTCTCTTGGAATGCTTCAACCGGGGATATGCCACAGGCAGGAAATCCGAGGATCGGCATATGTTGAAAAACATCAGCCGCAGCGATCTGATCATTGAGAGGGAGGAGAATTGATACAGTTCAAAAACGCCATCATCACTGCCAGTGCCGGTACCGGGAAGACCTATCGTTTATCCCTGGAATACATTGCTCTGATCCTGAAATACTATGAGCATCCGGATTTTCAGCTGGATTCGATTCTCGCACTTACTTTCACTCGCAAGGCCACCGCTGAGATTAGAGAACGCATAGTAACAAACCTGGAAGAGCTGATCCAAAAACCGGATAGTGATCTGATACCCTCCTTGCGCCGCTTTGTCCCGGGCGACGAAACCAGGCTTACAATGCGAGAAAGCAACATCCTGCTATCGGCATGGCAAGAGATCTCGCAAGACATGCAAAAGCTGCAGATCATGACCATAGACAGCTACACAGGCAGCATCTTTCGCAATATCGTGAGACCAATGAAGAGCATTGATAGCTTCGAAATCGACGAAAACGCTGTGGACAAGCGCATGCCGCTCTTGCTGGATCACCTGATGAAACCGGAATTTCGCGTGCGCATCAATAAACTGCTGTCTCGCAAGGTCCAGCGCAGTATGGACGATTATGCCAAGTTTTTCAAAAGTATGATCTACAACCGCTGGTTGTTCTACCTTATCTCCAGTCGCTGCAAGCTTCATCGTCCCTATCAGGAGCAGCCTCGCAAGGGCTTTAAGGATGCCATCAGCCGTCTGGCGATGGCAATGCAAGCAGGGATCAAAGATCCTGCCAAGAATAGCTTCGCGGACCTCTTACTTACGGACATGCGACGCCTTTTGATCAGCGATCCACAGAGCCCCGCAGACTTTTGTGCAGCACTGGATATGATGTTGCAAAGCCCGGTGGACGCCATGAAGCTCTTCAATGTCTTCAAGAAAAAGGTATTCATCAGCAAAAGAGCTTTGAGCAAAGAAGCGCAAGAGGGCTGTTTCGCCCTTTACGAAGAGGCTCTGATGGCTCTGGCAGAAGACCTCTACTATCGCTACTTTTTGCCTGAAGAGCAAGAGATAAAAGACATTTGGGAGATTATCCTGAAGGAATATGATGCGCTGATCTATCGCTATAAAAACATGAGCTATCAGGATATCGCCTGGTTTACTTTCGAAGCACTATTCAGCAACCAACCGCCGGAATTTGATTTTGACGACGAAAACTCGGCCAACGAGTTCTATATGTTCCTGAGCCATCGCACCCGCTTCATGCTCATCGATGAGTTTCAGGACACTTCGCTTATTCAGTTCAATATGTTGCGTCCCATCATGGAAGAAATCAGCGCGGGCATGGGGAGCAAAGATTTTGGCGGATTGGTGGTGGTGGGCGATGAGAAACAATCCATCTTTGGCTGGCGTGGGGGAGAACGCGATCTGCTGCTGAATCTGACCAGGATTATCCCGGCCTTAAACGAAGTGGTGCCGGAAGCCTTAACCAGATCCTGGCGCTCGGGAAGCGATATGATGGATTTTATCAATGCCATCTTCAGCGATTCTGATCTTGCAAACGCGCTTAAAGAGCGAGGTATGAATTGGCCATATTCCCAGATCGAATCGGCTATTGGCAATGTCGACACCACGATCGAAGTGCGTGCGATGCCCTACAGCGTCCATTATAAGACCGGCTACAAGGTATATGAGTCCTTTGTGGATGAGATGATCCTGCCTGAATATGAGAGTGATAGAAATGCCGAGATCGCTATTATTTGCCGCAAGGGCGACCAGCTGGCCACTGTGCAAATGCTTTTGGAAGAACGAGGTGTGCAGGGAGTGTTTCAGCCCAGCGCGCCCATAACCAAGCATCGGCTGGTAGCCCCCCTCATTAATTGGCTGCGTTTTGTATGCTATGGTGATTGGCTGGATTTCCTCGCTTTTACGCGTTCGGATTATCTGCTCTTGGAGAGTGCCGCCCTCAAAGCCACAATCGATGCCATCGCGAATTACGAGCAGGCAGGGGATAAGGGGATAAAACCGGATTTCTCGCCGTATCCCGCCATTGCAGAACTGTACGAAGTGGCTCAAAGCATGAGACAAGAATCTCCTTACCGGATCTTGCGGGGAATTACCGGGATATGTATGAGCAATGTAGAAAGCATCCCGGAGAGGGATTTGCTGAATCTTCAGGCCTTTCTGAATATAGCCGCCCAGTGGGAGATCAATGGAGCCGGTCAGGGCTTGAAGATTCCGGATTTTCTGGGTTTTCTGGCAGAGAACGTGAATCAAGAAGGCTTTACGCAAGTAAGCATAGAAGGCAAAGGCGGCATTCAACTGCTCACCATTCACAAATCCAAGGGTCTGCAATTTGATAAGGTGTTTGTGTTGTATAATCTGAGTACAAAGAAGCAATACGAGAAAGATTTCTATTGGGCAGTGGATTATAGCGACGATCATTTCAAGGACATCAAAGACTACGCGCTCAGCTTCCATTTCGCGTCCCTGTTGCCCTACAGCCCTGCCCGCGAGCTGTGGGAAAACAAAGAAAAGCAGGCCTGGTTGGAAGAGCTGAACAACCTCTATGTGGCATTTACCCGCGCCAGGAAAAACCTGCATATTCTCTTTAGCTATCACAAAAACGGAAGTTGGCAGGAATTTATGGATAGCAAAGAGGATAGCTTCAGTTTGCCGATCGTATTGGCGGATGCCTGTCTGCGCTATTTTGATCCTGAAGAAGCCCTCGCCAATGGCTCTTTCCGCAGAATCAGGAGCTATCCTGCTGAGGCTCAACCCGTGGACGAAGAAGCCGGGGAGAAGCCGGCGGAAGAAACGGTTTTGCATCTGGCGGAAGCCAAGGGCATTCCCTGGGATAGTGCGCTGCCCAATTCTGAACTAGACCTCGATTACAAGAAAGTGTATCTGGACAAACGGCAGGCCTTGTATGGGGATTTGGCACACTACTATCTCAGTTTCATCCGTTATGATCGGCCCGAAGAGCATCAGCGGGCACTGCGTGAATCTTTGCAGCGCTATGGCTCACTTTTGGGGGAACAGAAAATCAGACGCGTGCTAAGCGGATTGGTAGATGAAATCCGCAAATACAGCTATCTGTTTGATCCAAAATACGATAAAGTGTATACAGAATTTGCCCTGGGTCATTACAGGGTGGATCGCCTGATGCTCGATACTGCCGCTGCTGAAGCCGTTTTGATAGATTACAAAACCGGAGGCATAGCAGAAATCGATCAATTGGAGCGCTACCACGATGCTTTGGCCGCCCATACGGCTCTCAATGGCTATAAATTCAGCATGCACTACGTACAAGTAGTTCTTAGTTCTTAGCTGGGGAGTGCTACGCTTTGATTGAGACTTGAAAATTGAGAATTGATAGCTAATTTACGATTTTCGATTAACAATGTACGATTAGTTACTGGAGCGCAGGGTCACCCAAACCCCGGAGGGGTGATATTTGATAGAGCGGGGTGTGAACCCCGGGTCTATGCGTGATATTGGCCGTTTTACTCAATACCCTCCCTCTTCCCAGCCAAGAATCGACGGTTCTTGGGGCCGGGAGGGGGGGGGATTAAATACAATAGTATTTTTATTCTCATAGATTTATCCCGGGGTTCCGCTTCGCTCACCCACAAAATTGCGCAGCCAAATTGTGGTGTGAAGAGTGAATTTTGAGGTAGCAAAAAACCCCGGCTCAGATGAACCGGGGTGATATATTGGAACCTGTTCAGGTTCGGGATTTTATTTGGAGAGCAGCATCTTGCGGGTGACTGCTTTGCCGTTGTTTTGAACACGTACAAAGTACAATCCGCTAGCTACGTTATCACCGGAATTGTCGGTGCCGTTCCATACAATGCTGCTAGAGCCGGCGGTCATTTCCTTGTTCAGCAGGCTGCGTACTTCCTGACCCTTCAGGTTGTATACCTTCACGCTGGTTTGTCCATTCTGGGGAACGGTGAAGGATATAGTGGTTTCTGGGTTGAAGGGGTTCGGATAATTGCTGGCACTCAAAGTAAGCACGGGGCTCACGTTTGAATTGTTCGAGCTGCTAACCTGAACGATCGCGCGGATCATAATCTCACCATCTTCATAAGGTGTCCAACCGGTACCCATATTGGTGTAGCTGAAGCCGTTTGTGCTGGAGTCTACGCCAATCGCTGAGTGGTTCGGAGTTTCCATCAGAGCTACGAAGAATTCGCCATTGTCTACGATTCTTTCGTCGGGAACTTCGATGTAGTTCCATCCGGGAACGATGCTTGCGGAGGGATACTGAATCTGGCCGCCAACAATGGTTCCGGGTAGTCCGGTTACGGAATCTTTCTCGTATAAGCGAATGACGAACTGCGCAGTATTGAGAGTCTCCACATAGATTTTTATATACTTGATGGTTACGGTATCGCCGGCGAATTCGTCGTGCAATACAGCCATCTGTCTGGAAGAACCCAAGCTCAAGCCAAATTCGGCACTGCCATCGTCATTTACGGTTTCCACGTGATCTTCTGGAACTATAAACACAACCTGGGTGTTTGAAGCAGAAGACTCATATTCGCCGTACATAGCTGTTACATAGTAGTTATGCGGTCCACCGCTTACGTTTGTGTCTGTATATGTAGTTACAGAGCCGGCTACTTCGCTTATAAATTCGCCGTCGCGATAGATCTTGTAAGCGCCTACATCGCGGTGATTGCGACTAATGTTTGCTTTGGCAAATTCACCAGTGGCAAAGTGTTGATTTTCGGGAAGCTCACCCATCACGTATTCGCGGCCTTCAGCATCGGCAACATATACTCTGATGTTCCAGTTTCCGGCAATGTCTGCCAGAGCGGTAAGGGTAGACCAGCTGCCCATATTGATCCAGTTTCCATAACCTTCCACTGTGGCAGAGCCGTTATCGATACCGGCGGGATAACCGGTAAGAGCGTTGCTGCGGTATCCGGCCATGATTGTGGTTGCAGCCGGAATGGTGAATGGTGTGGCAAGGGTTACTTCGTTCCAGGCGCCAATAGTGACAGTGTCAACTGCTTGATCCACTACCAAGGTAGACTGATTGCCGGTCCAAATGCGAACAGAATAATCGCATTGGGCTTCGTTCGGCCAGAATTGGATTTTGGTGATGTTCATGCCCACATAGGGATAGATGCTGTTTACATCGCCCAGGGCATCCCATTTGGCTGCTACGCTGAAATCGGCTTCGCTTCCGGTTCCAATGGCATCATAATTGTCGCCATCATAATGGATCCAGCCTTCTTCTCCACCGCCGCCGCCGCTGCCGGGAGCATCCCAGTTCAGGGTCACGTCGGCTTCGTTTACTTCAGCTGCGAGATTTTCAGGAGGAGCGATAAATACATCGTTGTATATTCTGAAATCATCAATCATCATACCGGTGCCTATAGGGGCATCATCGTCGGATTTGAAATACCAGCGGAATTTTACGGTTTGACCGGCAAAGTCGCTGATGTAACCATCGAGAGTATAGGCTTCAACGGCTGACATCCAGGCATCTGGAGTGTCGACATACACGTAGTTGCTACCATTGGGATCGGCATAAGGATTGCTCATGGCATTCCATGTCACTCCGTTGTCGGGAGAGATTTCCCAGCCCCAGTAATCCAGGATAGACAGGGGAGCAGAAGCGCTGTAATCAGCATCTTCAAAATTGCCCATGATCATGAAGTCGGCTCTGATATCGCCATCATTGGGAAGAGTGATCGAGGGGCTCACGATGTAGTTCAACATATTGGGATTGTAGGTATTGGCATTATTTTGGTTTTTCATCACGTGAGTTGGTGACGGTGCGGAGGCTTCAGTAGCTAGATGCCACAGCTGTCCACCGAGGGGAACCAAACTGCTCCAGGTCATGTCGCCATCGTCCACGCCATTGTTGCTATAACCGCCAAAAGCGATGTCATCTACCATGAAACCAAACATATCAGGTTGGTCTGAAGTGTTGTAAGCAGGGTCACTGGCAAAAGCGAAACGAATCTTTACGCTTTGACCCACATAGGCGCTAAGGTCAAAAGATGCTGGTGTCCATGTATTGGTGATGCCACCCCAACCGGGAACGCCGGGACCTTCGCCATGTTCGCTGCCGAAAGCATATGAGCTTTCGAAGTGATAGGCAGGGCTGCCGGTAATAACGGTCCAAGTGGATCCGCCATCAGTGGAAATACGGATGTTTGCGGAATCCCAACCGTCGTATTCATCGGTGCCGCCTACTTCTTCCAGACCAAGTTTCAACTTGAAAGTAAGGGTTGCGTTATCGGCAGTAAGCGTGCGGGCAGGAGTGTCCAACACGAGATACTGGTGATTATAGTATCCACCGATGTTTGTGCCTGATGCCAGAGCGGGATCGCCCATCCACCATGCGTTACCCTGAGTGCCACCATCGTCATAGATATGCCAATTGTTCGGGCTCTCAGTACCATCGTACATTTCCCAGCCTTCGAGGCCGGATTCAAAGTCTTCTTGATATGCTACCACTTCGTAGGCAAAAGCACTACTAACCAGCAGCATAAGGGCCAATATAACAAGCCAATTCTTTTTCATTGATCCTCCTATAGATCAAGGGATTATTCCATGTTCAGCAATATATGCGGACTGCGAGTTTTTGTCAATGTTTTTTCGCAATCTGCATACATTATACTCTAATATTATATACTAGTTCACATCAAGTATACTGCAACCTGTATAGGTCATAGTACAGGCCTTTTTTGTCCAGAAGATCAAAATGAGAGCCTTCTTCCACTATCTTGCCTTTGTGCAACACAATGATGCGATCCGCGTGTTGAATGGTGGAAAGCCTGTGTGCGATTATGATGGAAGTGCGGTCTTTGATGATCTTTTCCAAAGCATCCTGGATCAAAAGTTCAGTCTCGGTATCGATATTGCTGGTGGCCTCATCCAAGATAAAGATGGAGGGATTGTATGCCAGCACCCGCGCAAAGGCGATCAATTGACGTTGTCCGGTAGAGAGTGTGGCCCCGCGTTCCATCACAGGTTCATTATACCGGTGGGGCAATTGGCTGATGAATTTATCTGCGTTCACATACTTTGCCACCTGACGGATCTCATCTTCGCTCATATCGGTATTGTTCAGAGCGATGTTTTCGCTGATGTTTCCACTAAAGATAAACACATCCTGTTGCACGATGCCCACATTGGAGCGAATATCTTTCAGGCCGTAGTTTTTCAGCTCTTTGCCATCGATGAGGATGCGCCCTTTTTGATAGGGATACATACCCAGGATCAGGTTTACGATGGAGGTTTTTCCGCTACCGGTGTGGCCCACCAGAGCTATCTTCTCGCCGGGTTTGATCTTGAAACTGATGTCTTTGAGCACCCATTCATCGTGATTGTATGCCAGCCACACATTTTCAAATTCGATCTCTCCATCCAGTTTGGCGCCGGTTACCAGGTCGTCCCGATAGTCGTCCGGTTCCAATTCCATCAGGTCAAATATGCGTTCCGCTCCAGCCAGAGCGCCCTGCAACACATTGAATTTCTCGCTAAAATCGTTGATGGGCTCAAACAACTTCCGGATGTATTGGGTAAATGCCATCAGCAAACCGATAGTGATGGCATTGTGCAAAATCTGCCCGCCGCCGTACCAGATGATGATGCCCACCGCTATCTGCGAAGATACATGGATCACGGGACGGAAAAAGGCGAAGAGCTTCAATTGCTTCATTGAAGTCCCAAAGTACTTTTGGTTGATGTTCGAGAATTCATCCCGCTTGTTGCTGTATTGATTGAAGAGCTGGATGATCTTTTGACCGGCAATGTGTTCCGCCAGAGTAGCATTCAACTGAGCCAGATGTTTGCGTACTTCGCGATACAAGACCCTGGTCTTGCTTCTGAAGATGGCGATGATCCAGATCACCAGTGGTAAGATTGCCATGCTCACCAGCGCCAACTGCCAGTTTAGAACCAGCATCAGAGCCACAATCGCAATGATCAGGATCACGTCCTGCACGATCGTGATCACTCCGGAAGCCAGCATCTCGTCTATGGAGCGGATGTCGTTTGTGACCCTGGTAACCAAGCGTCCCACGGGGTTCTTATCAAAGAATTGGGTCGGCATCTTTTGCAAGTGGGCATACACGTCGTGACGCAGGTCGTTCATAGCCCTCTGTGCGAAGGTAGTGGTCATCACTGCCTGAGTGTATCCGCTGATGAAGCGCACGATGATGATACCCAGATACAGCAGCGCCAGCCAGAGCAAAGCTGTGGATGAATTTTGCCGCACTTTCAAGCGTTCATTGCGGGGCAGTTCCATCATCTTTTCGCGGGAAACGGCAATCCGACCGTCGCCAATGCGGAAAAAGCCTGATAGTGCTTGAATGCCATCTTTAGGATTGTCATCCAGTTGCATATATTTCAAGAGCAGTTTTTCATTTGTGGGATTGTCATCTACCAAAAATACCGTGTGCGGGCTGATGTATCCCTGCTCTTCCAGGCTTTTCAAGTGCGGAAGGTCCATCTTGTTTCTATCCGCGGCGGAGATCACCACAAAATGCGCATTTTCGTACTTGTATTCTTTCAGTTTTAGCACCTTGTAGCGATCCATAAATTCATGATACATTGCGTCATCAGTGAAGATGGCAATGCTGCGGTCTGAAACGATATGATCATCGATGGCGGTAGTCTGGATCAGGGGCAGGATCAATTCCGCCACAGTAACCAGCATCAATACAAAGAAGGATATGATGACCCATTTCAGATATGGCTTCAGATAGTGGGCCATTTTGCCGTACAATCTGCGATCGTAGATCTTTCCTTTGATCTCATCGCTGCTGAAGCCGCCGTGTCCGTGTCCGTGCATCATTGTCCCGCCTCCTCGTCTTCCAGCCTTGCCCGGATGCGCTGCTTCTCGTAGAGATCGCGATATATACCGCCGGAGCGCAAGAGGGAATCGTGGTTACCCCGTTCTTTGATCACACCATCGGTAAGCACGATGGTTCTGTCCGCGTGTTGGATGGAGGAGATGCGATGGGCGATGATGATGGTGGTTTTGCCGCGTCTGGCCTCGATGAGGCGTTCCAGGATCTGGCGCTCTGTCTTTGTATCTACTGCCGAAAGGGCGTCGTCCAGAATAAGGATTTGAGGATCGGTCAACAGGGCTCGGGAGATTGCCACCCGCTGTTTTTGCCCCCCGGAAAGGGTGATGCCGCGCTCGCCGACCATGGTCTCAAATTTATGTTCAAATTCCATTATCTCGTTGTATACACTGGCAATCCTTGCTGCTTCATATACTGCATCCAAGGGCTGGGAGGGATTGCCCAGACGGATGTTGTTGGCAATGCTGTCGCTAAACAGGAAGATGTCTTGCGGTACCAGTACCATATCCCGGCGCAGCACTTCCAGCGGGATGCGATGTACTTCGTTGTCATCTATATAGATGCTGTTTTTGGGCGGATTGTAGATGCGCACCATAAGCTCGATCAGACTGGTCTTGCCACAACCGGTGGGGCCCACGATGGCCAGAGTTTTGCCCGCTTCGATGCAAAACGAGATATCTTTGAATATCAATGGCAACTCGTCTTCATAACGAAAGCTGAGGTTTTTCACGGTGATATTGCCTTCCAGCTTGCTTATGTTCGGATTGGCCAGCTTGTCGTCGATCTCCGGTACCACTCCAAAGATCTCGTTCAAGCGCTTCAGTGAAGCCGTTCCGCGTTGATACATATCCACGATCCAGCCGATGGCGATCATTGGCCAGACCAACATCCCCAGATATTGGAAGAAAGCGATGAATCCACCTATGGTGATGTCTCCTCCTATCGCCGCGCGTCCACCGAAAAATAGGGTTATGATCATCGAGCAGGCGATGATGAAGCCCTGGAAAGGATGAAAGAAGCCGGCGATCTTTGCCATGGAGATGTTCTGGTTCATATAGTCCCTGCCCACCTCATCGATCTTGGCCAATTCAGACTTCTCCTGACCAAAGGCTTTTACGATGCGGATGCCGGAGATGCTTTCCTGGATCTTCCCGCTCATGGCGGAAAAGCTGGCCTGTACCAAAGCAAAGCGCTTGTGCATCTTTTTGCCAAAATAGGCGATAGTCACCGAAAGAATCGGCATGGGAATGATTGCCAGCAAAGTGAGTCGCAGGTCAATGGAGACCATAAACGAGAAACTCGCAATGGTCATCAGAACAATATCCATCGCCGCGATCAAGCCCATTCCAAAAAGCATGCGCACCGAATTCAGATCGTTGGTGGCATGAGCCATCAAGTCTCCGGTTTTGCTCTTGTTAAAAAAATTCTGCGAGAGCTTCAGCAGATGATTGTAAAAATCCTGCCGCAATCCTTTTTCAATTCTGTGAGAATTTCCGATGATCAGCATACGCCAGAAGAAGCGCAATACCATCACCGCCAAAGACAGGCCGATGATGAGCAGCGCGATCAGGCCAAGGCCCATTTCGTCGATCTGACGGGCTTGAATATTGTCTATGGCATATTGCATCACCTTGGGGGTGATGAGTTGCACTACATCCACCAATATCAGCATGATGATGCCGCCCGTGATCTGGGCATAACTCTTCTTCAGATAGGGAAGAATAGTGTCGAATGTTCGCATTGGTTTTTATTTATCCTTATTTCTTAATTCCGAGAATCATGTGGCATTGCCCTGCTTGCTTGCAATCAGCCACCGTGCCACACTCATTCCTCGTGCCTTTTTGTCAAATCCTTTGTTTGGCACCCCAAAAACTCTTTGGCTGTCCAAATTCGCTTTTCCCGATGCTGTAAACAGCCCGAGATATTGATTGACAGGCGCGGTCTCACCGGGGATTTTGTCCTCAAACAATATGGGAGTATCCGGAGTGAAAAAGCTTCTTATCATCTGCATCTTCAGTATATGCTTGTGTCTTGGCGCCCTAGAGATCCGGTCCAGAATAGTGGATCTCTCCGGCCGAGGGATAGCTTATGCCACCATTCAAGCCGGAAACAGCTTTGTATTTAGCGATGCTGAGGGTTTATTTCACTTGCAAACAAGAGCAGATACTCTGATAGTCTCCCGCATTGGCTACCAAACCAGAACTGTGGCTACAGCCACCATCGGGGCCACAATCATGCTGGAAGCGGATCCCGTCAATATGCCCATCATTCGGGTATATGATCGCTACGACCGCGGCAGCTCGGCGGCGCTGGATGCACGCAGTATCCACCCCGATACGAATTCCGGACTGCGCACCGTGGGGGATATACTGCTGGATCAATACATAATGGATAGTCCCAATACGGCGCTGAGCGGAGAAGCGCAAAACATCTCGATTTTGGGTAATCTCAGCCGCCACACGCTGGTGTTGCTGGATGGCAATCCCGTAAGCAACAGCGGTGAAGCTTTCGATTTTAGCCGCATTCCCGCCTCAGAGATCTCCCATGTGGAAATCATCAAAGGGGCCTCCTCAGTGTATGGAGGTTCCTCGGCAATCGGGGGCATCATCAATATCGTAAGCTTGAAACCCCAGACCGAGCGGAAAATGGAACTGGAGGGCGGGCTTGGTTCCTATGGTATGTATCAATGCCGGGCGCTGGGTTCGCTCAGTGGCGCCGGCTACAATCTGAGCCTGCAATACTCTCGGAATTTCGCCGAAAATGACTTCCGCTATAGCAGCACCCAAGGCTCCGGAAAGCGAGAAAATAACTCCACAAAGCAGGACCACATATTCATCAAAGCTGCTCTTGCTTCCGGGAAAAGCCAATTTGAAACCCTCATCAACTACCACAAGTTCCATCGCGAACTTCCCGGCACTGTGAACAACCTGCCCCTCTTTGACCATGCCGCCATGAAGGGGGAGGATGCCATCTATCGCCAAGCCTTCATCACCAGCGCAAAGCATTGGAACAATGAAGTCAGTCTGCAGGCAGATCACTCTTTCTCCGAATACGAAAACCTTGCTTCCAGCATTCCCGTTTACCGCTCGCATACCAAAACCAGATCGGCAAATATTCTTCTGAAGGATGCTTTTAGTCTGAACCATGATCCCTTCAGCCTGGATTTTGGCATAGAACAACGCCTTATGATGTATGGCGAAAAGAGCCTGTTTCCAGAATCTCAAGAGTGGCAACGGCCCACTCCGAAGTGGCTCACCGCTCTCTGGGCTTTCGCGCGTCATCAAAAGGATTGGGATCTCTTTACCTGGGAGCAGGGCTTTGGCATCCGTCAAGACTGGGTTTACCCCGATAAATACAGCGAAGTGTTCACTCCCCTGCGCCTGGAACAGAGCCTCACTCTGCACCTTCCCCTGGAACTCAAAGCTTATGGCAACATCGGAACGGCATATTCACTGCCGGCTTTCAGGGATATGTATTGGATGGGGGATAGCCAGGCACAGGGCAATCCCGATCTGAAAAGCGAAAGCTCCCGGGGTGGCATGATCGGTTTCAGTGCCGCCAATCGCTTCACACGTGCTTCAGCGGAATACTCCATCAGTAACATCCACGATCTCATCCGCTGGCATCAACATGATGGCTACACCTGGAAGCCTTACAACGTGGGCAAAGCGGAACTGAGAAATCTGGAACTGGGATTGTCGCTGTATCCACTCAGCTTCGTTAGCCTTGAAGGCGGGATCGTCTTTAGCAAAGCTAAAGATCGCAGCGGTTCAGCAAACAATCCTGCCAACCCCACCTATGGCAAAAACCTGCTCTACACTCCGGATATCAAAGCCGGGGCCACGCTCAAACTGCAATCGCCTCACGCAGGGGCGCAATTGAGCTATCGCTACACCGGCGAGCAATATACTACTCCCGACAATCTGATTGGCCCAATCCCGGATTTTGCTACCTGGCATCTGGGACTGTGGCTGAAAAGTCCACTCAAAATCCTGCCCCTGTCCCTGGATCTCAAGCTGGAAAACCTCAGCGATGAACGCTATGAGATCTATGCTCACACTCCGCAACCTGGTTTTAACTGGAGTTTGGGCCTTTCACTCAGCTTGCGCAAATGAGTTTTGAGATCGGGCTAAGCTTCTATTTCACGCAGATTGACGCAGATCGGGCACGCAGATTCCGCAGATTTGTCTGTCCACGAATTTACACTAATTAACACAAATTAGGCGCTTGCGCTCAATGGAGAATAGTGAATAGTGAATGGTGAATAGTGAATGGTGAATAGTGAACGGTGAATTGAGAATGCCTGCATTGCTGGTGTATCTCGTTTCTTTCACCCCACAAAATGGCTGCGCAATTTTGCGGGGGCCCCGATCTTTTACCCCAAAAACTCACCTTGTTCGTCCTTGGGGCCCCGAACTCCGGTATGCTGGTGTATCTCGT